>Ga0099824_1007553_pt1 | contig 14362 bp, 10 predicted proteins | sample SiratrowhiteBW_FD_76837 | JGI IMG/M metagenome (GOLD analysis project Ga0099824, IMG submission 76837) | Root nodule microbial communities of legume samples collected from California, USA - Siratro white BW | ecosystem: Host-associated > Plants > Roots > Nodule | place: USA: California...
GACAGGCTTGTCACCAATGGCTCCAAACCGAAATCTCCTTCCTTCATTAATTATTAGCCATAAAATGTTTAAAATAAACGTTTCATAGATGAGACTGAGACCCTAAAAAGTTATGATAATATTATATATGCATATACCCGCGAAGTCTATTATGGTGTCACTGGCTGAGTAGCCAGGGTTCTGAAGAAGAGGGTCAAGTTCAAACGAATTTGGTATGATTAAACCTAAATAAGGCCCATCTTTGTTAGCTTTTGCAATTTTTGTTTGCAACTCAGATGTCAAAGCACAACTTACAGAAGCATGTTGAGCAATATTGAAGCACAAAAGTGCCCACAGAAACACGTACACGACTCTACTGGCACCTGCCATCTTTATCCTGGATTTCCGAGAAGGAACTATTGATCATGTAAAATGAAAGAGAAGAGAGTGCTGCGTTTTATAGAAACAAAGGCCTCAATCATCACTATCAAATGAAGAAAAGTATAAACATGGCCTCCTCAATAAAATATCCACCAGCACCTAGTAAGGACAGGCATATAATTAAGCAGGACCCAAACGTAGCTTCAAAAAATCCATAGAAATTCATGAACTTTTTATTCTTAATTAATCATCTCACTTTTACTAAAGATTATTTTACTTAGTCATTAACATATTCAAAACGTGAGAAATGAAATTTTGCTAAGTATCTGAAGGTAAGTCAAATGAACAAAACTCAACATAGATTGAAAAGCATTTTTAACTAACAGATGTTTTATAATGTTTTTCTGCTATATATATATATATATATATATCGTATTTTCCGTTTTAGAATCAGTATCATTTGAGAAACTATATATTAATTTTTAACTTGATTTTATTTAGGTAATTTTAATAACTAATATTGGAATCCATCAATGAAAAAAAAAAGAGTATTACATTAATAATACATTCTTAAAAGATATTTAATAAATTGGTACTTTAGTTTCTGCATTGCATAACATAAATGCTTATTTTATATAACTAAAATTTATATAATAAACAATATTACCGATCTTTTGTCTAGCCTGTGGTACCTGTAGCTTAGAAGATAAACGTCTACTGGATAAACAGAATTAATAAACTTGGTTCGAATTTAGTTGACTTTGAATTTGGTATAGAATTGGATTTTGAGTTGAAATAGAATATTTAAGACGAGTTGGGACTCTACAAATTTGATTATTAGATTTTAGAGTTGTTGAGTGACCTATTTCTAAAGAATTAGATATGATGTACAAGTATAATTAGTAGTCTTGGATATGATTTCAAATTAGAAAAAACTATTATTTACTAATATTTGGGTTGATAGTGTGTTGTTAATCTTGAGTTGAACTTCTATATGATAGAATTGTTTTGTACTTTGTTGTTCTAAATTTTGTGATAGTTATTTTTTGTTTTGAATTAAATTAATGATATATGAGAGACATATTGATAATGATAAGATGTTACTGTAAACATGTCAATATCCCCTGGTAAATGATACGTACATGGTGTGTTTATTAGATTTTAATAGAATAACGTTCAGTGTTAAAGCTATTAAAAACTTATTTAATCTTTAAAAAAATATTTAAAACTATTAGTGAAGTTGTTCTACTGTCAATAATATAAAATACTTAAAATTTAATTTGTTTTCATTTAAATTTTATTTATTTTTTAAATAATTTATTCAGATAAATTTTTAAACTTTAAATTCGCATTTTAAACAAAGTACATATATTAAAAATAAATAAATTGAAATTTTAATATTATTAAACTTAATAAAAATAAATAGTATTTAATTTTAAATATTTAATAAGTTAATAAATTAATACAAAATAATGTTTACTAATTAAAAATATTAAATTTGAAACTTTTTACATCGTCATGTTAATAAGGAGAAGAGAGATAGGGAAATGTGAACCCTTCATATTTGCAAGCTTTATATTGAAAAAATGTGCAGAAAAGTGGTGGTTAAACTTGTTTAATTAATTATTTGTATTTTCTTAATCAATTAAGGTTGTTTTTCGTTGCTCAGGCCCAGTGCCCCTTTTAATAATTCTCTTTTTTTAAGCCTTGATTACTAAAGTTTTTCTCTCAATAAATGTATTTTTTATTGGACAAGGTACTATTTAAAAAATAAATAAATAAGCTAAAAAAAACATTTTAACATGATGTTTTTCATAATATTAAACTTATCCAAAATAACTTAAAGAAATTACAAGTTACTTTTATAAATATTTATAAGTTTTTACAATTTTTTTCACATTATTACTTATACGAAATATTGGATATAATAAGAAAATTTCAACAACCTAAAAGATAACATTAGCATACATTAGAGATATGGTTATAAGGACTATCAGTTGCTAATTCTCATTCAATACATAAATCAATGTAGGTCGGGATTTTATGTAACAATGTTTAAGTCTTAAAAAATTTCTCAATTTTAAGATGGACTAAATTCTCAAGGGTACCCCTATAAATTTGATTTAAAACAAAATGTAGGTTATGTGTTTTGCTTGCAAAGGACATTAGTTATCCATCTTGAATTGTATAGTTGATGCAGCAAATAAAAAGGAACATCAACACATAAAAATGAAAAATTGTGAATCATTGTTGACCTTTTCTTGCAAAGATAGAGAAAAAAAGAAGAGATTAGAGAAAAAGAAACAAATATAATTATTAAGTTAGAAATATTGAGTAAAATGCTTTCAGTCAAGTTAAGAACATAAAATAACAAAATTTAAAAAAATGAAACAACAATGTAGTGAGTAAAATGTTCTGGGTCAACTTTTGAATTGGTAGTGACAAACGTTTGAAAAGAATAAAAATAAAACAAAATCTGTCCTTCTTTTTATTACAAATAAAATAATAGATGAAAGAAACTAAATTCTACAAAAGTAAACACCGAAGCAATTTTCTTTTAAAGAAGTGATCAACACTGTTTTGACAACTTTTTAACATTTATTCTTGTATTTATGTGTCATTTGTAGCATTTTAGATAAGATTGATTACGTGTAAACAATAAGAGAAGAAAGTGATATTTCCGAAATCAACCTTCCCAATTGGTACAAATATCATGAAAGAGACCAATACCAAAACTATTGGCAGTAAGCAAACTCAATTCAAACACGAATACCATTCAAATACACCATCTTTTTTAACTAGTAAACAATCTAGAAGAGACATGAGGTACTACCAAAGCTCATATCAATGTAGTGACAAAATTTCCTTAGACTTGTTAGAAAGTTCACACAAAATTTTAAACTTAGTTAAATGGTACTTTTATGATTAAGTTATTATTATAAATTTGTTTAAAATAATATTTTTTTTTATTTTTGTTTAAATATTCTACTATTTGATTTTTACCCTGGATAGAATAATGTGACTATATATTATTTCCCTTTTTCTATATCCAACTTACTATCAATTTTCTTTTTATTTTTATCTAAAATATTCTAACAATTTAATCTTTTTATTAATAGGATAATGTGACTATTATTTTTCTCTTCTTATCTTTAATTCGCCATCAATTGGCTCTTACCCATTTCAATATCTTCGAACTTATTTATTAACCCATTATTTAGCGAGAAAATGAGTCGGTCAAACAATAAATTAAAAAAAGATTAGAGATGGAAAGACTAAATTAATCAATAAGTTCCAAAAGAAATTAACAATTACAATATTCTACTAAAGAAAAAAATCAAACAAGTTACTTTGACAAAAATAAATAATATTTTAAACATGAGAAATTTTAATATAGACTTGATTAAAATAGATTATATATTTAAAACTTAATTAAGCTAAAATTTTAATATATTATGCACATTATAAAAAAAATTGTATAAAAAAAAAAGCTCAATATATCTTGCAAATTTTTAAAAGAAAATATACAAATAAGCTCTTCATTTTTTTATTAGTATCGTTAGAGCTTAAGTTAATTAACGTTCATGGTTGGGTTTAATTCAGTTTTCCGTTAAAAAATTCACTAAATAGAGAAAATTAGCTTTTCTGGTGCATATTTTGACTTTAGAGTAAATAATCGTCATATGAAACTTCCGTTCATAAAATCAATAAAAAATGGTTATTATATACTTTCTTATATCCATTCCTTTCTCTTCTCATCAAGAATCCCTTTGTATCCATATAGTGAAATTTTGAATCCTTTCATGCACTGTTATAACGAAAATCATAAAAATAAACCATGCATGTATTATGCCGCATGATTAAATTGAAAACCAAGAGGAATACAACAAAACCATATGACTACAGGCCAGGTGGTTTAAACAGAGGAACAACATTAAAAATGGATTCTACGTCTATGGGTAATTCAAGGGCATATCTAAGGGCTGCTGGAGTTGATGTCTTTCCCTTCCAAGTGTCAAACCATGGACCTCCTCCAACTTCTAGAGCTGCCATGTTACTCCAAACGTTTAATATGACCTGCCATTTACCAAATATTCATGACAATGTTCCACTAAATACCAATCTTAGAAACAATTTGTTTATGTGTGAAAAAGAGTGACACCTTCCCCTTGCTGCCATCATATCTTCGTTCCCACAGTTGCAGTTTTAGATTTCCAAAGCACGTATCTTTACAAGCAGGGGCAAGGCCAGCTTCTGCTGTTGGAGCACGCAATGCAGTACCTGGATCCTCTGTTGTTGCTTCTAATTCAACCTGCCAACATAACAATATATTGAATCTGACATACTCTATAGCCAAAGCAATTCCCACTACCTAATCAATCGTATAATCATTAATACGTTAAGCTGATTCAACTGATTACCCTCTTTGCACAAGCAATTCTGATTTCATAGTTTATAGAGCTCATTAAACTGAAATGAAATGTAAAACTTCAATGACTACAACTAGTGTGGTCTGTGCAAGCTATTCGCTTAACCACTGAAAAGGGTAAAAAGTACTTAGAAAGTTATAATTACCACATATTTGCCATTGTCCGCTGTCATAAACCAATAACCCCAAGTGGTAACTTCCCAGTTAACAGTACCATTCCATGGCACGAATTCATAAAATTTTCCATCGTAATGAATTCCAATCTGCAGCAGTTTGCAACATAGAAAATAGTACAAAATTATGAAAAAAAAATCAAGAATAATAAAAATAACAAAAACTAAAAAGATTAATTGTTCGTTGCGACCAAAAGCATATGGCAAAAGAATAAGTAGAAAAAAAAATAAACCCCAGATTATTGTAAGAACTGATATCTTCAAGTCCCTAAACTTTTCAAAACCTTACCTATTTGACGTTTTTCAAAAACTCATTCACTTTAGTCCTTAATATCAATGTAAAATGAAGTATAAAAGGATTGAGGTGAATAATATTTTGGAAGTTAGAGACTAAATAAGGATTTAGAAAAGTCAGGACAAAAGTAACCAATGTCCACAATCTCAACAACTAATCTAGGTGTATACTGAAAAAAAAAAATCAAAAAAAGAGTACATGAAAGAAACTTTTACCAAGATTTCAGATCCACAAAAAGGAAAAAATATACTATCAAACATTGGACATATTAGTTAGAAAATTTCCAAAGAAATATCGACCTAATTAAACCATTTCAATAGCATAATTAACACCAGTCTCCATCACTCAGGATTGCAGACAGAGGACAAAAGCTTCCTTCAAGTGTTAGGAATGCAAATAATACCAAATTGAGAAATCAAAAGAACTTGTGTTGATTCTCACACAAGGTTTTGTCAAATCATAGAGAATATTTAACTAGCACAGAATGTGATTTTGACAAAAGGACAACAAGCAATTTAGCTACACATTCTCGATCTTCAAAAATCCCATTACCCCTCGCCCCACCATTTATTCGGAGCTAAACTTAATATTACATGAAGCCAGTGAAATTAATTATGAAATATGTCAAACTGATAGCGAATCCTAAACACAGTTACCAATGCAGCATTTTCAAAGGTCTCAGTTAATCCAGGAATTTGTCTCAATCCACCAGCTGCCGTAAGTGCAATTTCTCCACTACCACCTTCAAAAACATTACATTGAGCCTGCAGAGACATCAACAATTTTATATGCATAAAATGTACAAACACTAATCCCAATATTGGTAAGAATAAGTAATTATTGATACAAAATAGAAGGATATTAACCAGCTGTAAAAATTCCCGTACACTGAGTTACTGATGAAAACCAATATCTAAGTGGGTCAGTTAGAAGATCCATTGGTGGATTTGAGGCAATTATTAAGAAGTATATAATAGGGTAGGAAATAGAAATATTTTAAGAACTAAGAGCCTCTTTCATTTTTACTTTTTCCATTAGCCTTTTCTCCCAAGATATATATACTTGGCATAGCTGGGTTCAATGCATCATACGAAGCAGTGGTGTCTTAATTGTTCTCTTGTAAATTGTTTTGACAATAATTGTCTTTGTAATACTCTCGGATTATTTTTCCGGCTGGAAAAAAAAGTATTCTGCAAAAAATATTTTGTAATTTTCTCACAGATAGAAAATAACTTACACTGTAATAGTTCTGCAATAGAAACTGCATGCTGGTAGTTATTCATAGAAAATAGCTGATGACAGTTATGGATTAGGATTATGACTAATAGTAGGGTGTATAATTAGTGAAGTTTGTGGACGGAGAGTACTCCCCGTACGAGACTTTTGTACCTGTAACAGCAATTGTATTGCTGTATTGACATAACCTTACTTTGAGGGAAGGAGCCTCAAGAAACAGAAAAAGGAAAAGGTAATAAAATAGAGAGAAAACTTAAGACTTCATTCATTGCTGCCTTTTTGGTGTCGTTGCAGTACATATATATAGCAAATATTGTTTGCAACAAACTAGTAACTATGCATAACAAGAACCTACAAATTTGGGATTCTGTCGTATTTCCACAAAAAACTATAAAAATATCTTACTAAAATTAATTCCTTTACTATAGAGTGATTTGTATCCTTTTTCAACTTAGGCTAGGTTGATAACACGTATTGTTTGGTTTTAATGATTAAAATTATATTTCATTAGTTTATTAATTAATACTGTATCAGTTTTGTCCTCATCCAAAACAGGAAGCCAGAATTTGAGAAGGTCAAGAATTTGTCATATTAGCATGACATAACATATGGATTCTTGAAAGAAAATCTTGAAGGATGTGGAGGCAACATTAAGGGTTGAATTAGAGCTAGTATAGAAGAAAAAAAGAAACTACTATGAAAGAGAACTTTTATGAAATGAGGAAGGTGTTCGGAGAACATACAGAGGAAGAGCATGGAAGTTCCAATCATGGAGAAAGACTACAGAAAAAATGGGTCTAGTTAATTCAGATGGTAATAAGGCGTGAGTGACTATTGTATGTAAGTTAAGAAATTGAAACTGCCCACCTTCAATAGGGAACACTCTGTAGGATGGTTCAACAGGGGTAAGAACATACTTAGAAACATATTTCTCAAACTCTAGAGTTTGTATATACTCACGAAGCTTCCGTAAACTCATGGAATAAGAGTTTACCAAATATTAAAAAATCTATTAATGACATATATGCATAACATAACGCATTTAATGCAACAATAATTCAATTCTTGGACACCATAATAAAGAAAAGTAGCAAATCACAATTCACAATACTGAAGTATGATGGTACATTAGTGCTAAATAAATTAAACTACTTAGATGACTAAACCATATATAAATTCATAAAACCATAAGTTCTTAAGGCGAAAACAACTCAAAAAGGAGTTAATGAGTCTAATAAAATATTATTGTTGGGTAAAATTTGGAAAAAAACTACATTTGATTTCAAATTCATTAACTCGTTTCTTCAATTGAGAGTTTGTAAGTTTACCGTAAGTTTAACGTTTACCCAGAAAAGAGTTTTGGTAATGGGTTAACTTGTTTTCCCTATTTAGCATCATAAACTCTCAAATGTTTAAGAGCTAACTTGAGATTTTGTCAACCTCACTTGGAAGTGAAACTGCGAAAATACTAATGAAGGTCAAAGTGGCTAAATACGGAGAGACCAACCATCCATGGGCTCTATTTTGAGAGAAATAGAATACTATTTCACTTAAAGTTTGGAAAGAGAGTTTAAGAACCAATACGAGAAATTAATATACTTGAAGCAGTTGGGTTCCATAGATGATTTTATATTGAGAATTTGAATTCCTCTCTACAAGTAAATAAGCTGCTGAGAGCAATATTTGGGTGAGAGGTCTTCAACCAAATATCAACGCAAGCATCCATACTTTTAACCCCATATCTTGCCATTACAGAAAACCTAACGTGATAAAAGTCATTCATAAAAAATAACTGATAGCAATTTTGAATTAGGATTATATCTGAAGACAGGGTGTGTCGTTATGCTAGTGCATTGCGTTTTGCAGTTTTTGGATGGAGAATACTCTCTGTAGGAGACTTCCATATCTAGGACAACAATTGTATTGCTGTATTGTGTGTGTTGTCTATGTTCAGAATTATACTCGATCAGTCTATTAATTGGTGTTCTATCATTCATATATCATGAATCACTATAAAGCTAATCCTTTTAGAAGATTATATTTCGCCTTTATCAAGAGTTATACTTGATCATGAAGATGTAACAAAAAGACTCCACCTCCTAAAGTCTTCAAGCCCTAAATGGGTGACTACCATTCTAGAATCTAGTCATTATTTTAAAAGCTAAAGATATAAATAAAATGAAGAAACAACTCATTTTATCCATAATTTTCTAAAGACAATAAGATTTGTAATTGCATACACAAAACCAGCTATAGCTGATGTTTCATATCAAGCCATGGAATTGATATGATCATGAATACTAAAGATATACTTTCGTAATGAAAAGGAAAATTACCCAAAACCATTTTCTCGGGAATCCTCCACCCCAGTTCTTTTCTGAATAAGACGGAGCATTTTCAAACTCAATCCTCTCGCCATCCCACTCAATCCAGCCTGACATTCAATATTTATGAGGAAAATAAATGAGGACAAACTATCTTATCACAAACATGGGTGATTAATTGTTTAAGAACACAAGCACTTCACATACACATGATCCTAAAAGCCAGTCATTATACAAATATTAAACTTCTAACTTTCAAATTCTAAAGGTGAATAAGACCGCTCACTCTTTTTTTCCTGACTCACATCATGGCTCTAGCAACAATTATATGCTTTCAGCCTCACAATGTTCTTGATGTTTAATCCTTACTAGGATGGTTTCTATTATTATCTTTTAAGTGACTACATGTCAATCTCTTCGGCAAATTACATTATTAGTTACTGTCACAATATATTCGTATCAATAATTCAATCAAAATTATCATATTTCAGTTCAAACACAAGAAGCAGGACACTAGACTATAATAAATAAAATAAAAGATCAAATAGCCAATAGCTGAACAAGTAGCAAATACCTGTTGACAATCCAGCAGCCATACATATTTGCCAATGTGGTTCAAAAACAGGGAAAGCTGCAAGCCACCCAGCAGTAGACTTCTGTGTAGACCCAACATCACCCCAACCATATACAGGTACTGTACTATACTCCCAACGAGCCGTTTTTACTGTTTCCACATAATCTGACCTACAATTAAAATCCATGTCAAGTGCTAATATAATCTGAGAATGCAAAAGCAATCAAACCCCCACCTTCCATCATCTTGAATAAAACCTTGATTCCAAAGGGGAGTGACTTGAAAGCCTTCCGACACTCTATTGTTAAATTCCTGAGCAGAATGACCAAACACAAAGCATAATTAGCAGAGACAGATTAGACCGGTCTGGAAGCCAACTATGACATAATGACAGATATAAACCATTTGCTTGGGTAGTTTAAAATTGTTCCTATTGCAATTTGCAACACAATCAAGAACGACCAACAAGAAAAAACCAAGATCCGAATAGAAGCAAAACAGGTGCCACTGAAACACCATCACTCGAAGACTTAGATTTTGAGTTTGGCCTAGTTTAACCCCAAAAGTGGGTCGGTAAGTGTTGCCATTCACTTATACACAATATTATGATTATATCACTGGTCAATCTAATATCTTTAACATATCCTCACCAATGACTGGACGACTCTAACATAAAGTTTGCATAACTAGACATCTGAGATGATATGATAACAAGTGACCCAATAGTCCTAACAGCTACTACTAGAATCTAATTGTATCTTATCTGAGTTTAGGTGAAACCTTAACACGGAATAGCCATGCGCCTGGTAAAATATTATATTTTTATGTCAACCATGTGAGCAAAAGATGGTATATATACCTGAGGAGGAAGCTCCTTGTTGGGAGGTTTAGCATTTTGGTTGGGCACGAAAGTGTTCCCCAACATCAGTTCATGCCTGCCTAAGCATTTCAAAAACTCAAACCCATAGAATAAGATAGTGGTTTAGCAATAAGAAGAAGAAAAAAACGGAAAGAGCAGAAACAAATCCTTACTTCCCCAGAAGAATTGCGATTCGGGAGAGTACTGACAAATATACTTGTCATCGGCACCGAGAATCTGGGCACCGACACCGGTAAACCGGGGCCCATATTGGACCTGTTCGAGAGGCGTCAACGGTTTGCGAAACACGGGACTCTCGACGGAATACATGAAGCAAAAGCTCTGCCGCCGTTCAGGAATGGACACTTTGAAATACCACCCCTCGAAGAATTTGCGAGTAGTCCCATCGAAATGGTACCTAATTATCGATGAATTGAACAATGTGAAGATCGAAAGTGTTAATTGAAGGAGGGAAAGCGAAATAAGTACCCGCTATGAGGCGTTCGAAGGTCTCGGTTGGGAGGAGTGGGGGAGTAAGTAGGTTTAACTTTAACGGAAGACGGAGTTTGTGGCGTGTTTTGGACGGGAACGGTGTCGGAGACGGAAGCGTGAGCGAGGAGGCGCGTGGTGGGTGGTGTGGAGGGAAAGCGAAGAGTGAGAGAAGGAAGAGGGAGAGGGGGAAGAAGGGGGAGTGTGGGAGAGAAAAGAGGAGGGTCCCATAACTTGGCTTCCATGGTGTTGGGTGCATGAGGAAGTGGAAAATGAAACGGTGTGGGACTTTATGTGTGGGAGTGAGTCTATACGTAACGGAACTGTGTTGACTAACTCACAGGTGGCGCTTAAACGCAGCATGGATATTTTGCTCTCGACCACTATGTTTATGCTCATATATTCTAGTACCATGGATAGCGATTATCCTTTGTTGATGTGTAACATCTTATAATGTAATACAAGAAAAAAAAAATCATGATTAATGAGAGATTTATTTATCCAAACAAATTGTTGTGATAAAATAGCAATGAAAAATGATGATGTGGTTAATGTTGTTGGTTTTTGTGTCTGTTTCTGACAACACGGCACGCTTAATTAGGATGGCACAGTTAACTAGGATTAGCACAACATTCTAAGGATGAGAACCTTGATAACAGTGATAAAGGTATGGGGAAACCAAAATTTAGACACGTTTTAAATCTGAATGTCCACAGGTTTTCCCATATTCACAAAAATTTGGTGAGATTAAATAAAAAGAATTTTGAGAGTAAACATGACTTTTTTGGATTTCTTTTAATTTGGATTTATTATAATTAACTTTTGCACTTTATCTTCCTTCTTCTCAATAAATAACTCTCTCTCTCTGGAGCAAATTCTCTGGATTTGTTATTTTGAATACTTTTACTTAGATGTTATAATGAAATTTTATTTTCATTTTAAATTTAAATTTGATTAAACTTTATTTTGTTATGGAAAACTGTTTTTTCTTACATAATGTTATTTTACAAGAATTACTTCTACTGAAAGGTATAAATAACTAGTATTTTATAAGAGGGTACTGGTTTATAAAAAGATAGAATTTTTTAACTTATGTATTTTAAACTTTTTTTTTAACATTGAACAAAATTTGGTTATTTTCTTACAAACTTTTTCCTTGATATCTCTTCATTTTTTCCTCATTTTCCATTAATCTAAACAATGTTATTTTTTATTTTATTTTTTTCTTAGTTACACACCCTTTTTCGCCACTCCCTATTCCAAAGTAAAGATAAAATTGTACAACTCTTAAAAGCTTCAAAGAAGTAGCAAGAATTACTAGCAGAAAAGAACTTTTTTTATCCAGAAAATCACTAACAATAGAACCTTCACATACAAGAAGCACAACAAGTATTTTACTTTTAGGTTATATTTTTAGGAGATAAGAAGCCCAACAAGATTCTATTTTACTTTCAGGAATTTGGTTATATTATCAGGAGACGTAATCCTTCTTTTTATTACATTGCTTCTAAGTGAGAAAGTATCTTTAGCGTAAATAATTACCGAATTATTTTACTGGTAAAGTGTTTCTACAAAATCATGTCTACAATTTTAGCTAATAGGTTTAAACATGTGCTTTTTAAAATAATAGATATACACCAATCCACATTCTTCGGTGGATGAGGCTTGTTAGATAATGTTTTTATAGCTAATGAGACAGTATATTATATTTGTAAAGAGAAGAAGAAAGGTGTTGTTATTAAGATAGATTATGAAAAAGCGTATCATTCGGTCAATTGAAACTTCCTATACTATATGATGAAAAGGTTGGGATTTGATGATAAGTGGATAAAATGGATAAAGATGTGTTTAGAATCAGCCACATATTCTATATTGGATAATGGAAGTCTAACAAAAGAATTTAAATCGAGGAGGGGTCTTAGGCAGGGTGACTCGTTGGCACCACCATTTTTGTTCCTTATTGTTGGGGAGGGACTCACGGGTTTAGTTCATGAAGCAAGAGGTAAGAATCTACTTGAAGGTGAAAAAGTGGGAGGGAAGGGAGTAAATATTGATTTACTTCAGTTTGCCAATGATATACTTTTATTTTGTCAACCTACTTATGGAAACATTTTGACCTTTAAAGCTATTTTGATGACCTTTGAATTGGTTTCTGGATTAAAGGTTAAATTTCATAAAATTCAGGTGAGGTTATAGAAGTTAATCAATAAGAATTATAGGTGTTTTCTAATTGTCTGAATTGTAGGCAAATGAAGCTTCCATTTAAGTATTTGGAGATGACTATTAGGGAATCTAAGAGGGTGTCATTTTGGGATCAAGTGATTAACAAAGTTAAATCTAGGTTGTCAAGATGGAAAGAGAGACTACTATCTATGGCTGGTAGAGTGTGTTTGATTAAATCTGTAATCACTACACTACCTTTATTCTATTGGTCATTCTTTAAAGCCCTATTAGTGTGTGCAATAAGATTAGGAAATTACAAGCTAAGTTTTTATGGGGTTGGAGAAATGAGGGTAAGAGAATAACATGAGTTAGTTAGGAGAAGATATGTAGACCATTCCATGAAGGTGGATTAGAGATTAAAGATATAGGTAACTTCAACTTAGCTTTGTTATCTAAGTGGAAATGGAGGCTCGGGGGGGCAGAATTGGGTTTATGGAGAGAGGTATTAGAATCTTGGTATGAGTCTTGGAGGGAATTGGATATACACAATCATGGTGGTGGCGTGATCTAGCTAAAGTATGTAAGAAAGGAGCTAAGGATAATTGGTTTGATGGAAGAATTAAGTGGATTGTGAGGAAGGAAAAAAGAGAAGTTATGGGAGGATACTTGGATTTGTGATTGATCTTTAAAAGATACATATCCTAGATTATTCTCTATTTCTGAATGTAAAGAGAACACAATGGCAAATATAGGAGTAGGGGAGCAAGAGAATCCTATACACATAGCTGGATGGAATTTAGGTTGGATAACTAGGTTCGAATGGGAGAAGCAGTTGGAAGACCAGTTGGTTAATAATACCTTAGTTGTACAGAGAAGGATTGGTAGCAAGGATGGGTGGGTTTGGGCAGCAGGAAGAACAACAATATATTGTTGAGTTTGGATACATTATTTTGAATAGGGAAAGTATAGTGGAGGGGTCAGAGATTTTCTAGCAGCTTTGAACTTTAAAAGTGGTGCCTTCAGCACTACTGTGTGTTTGGAGAGTTTTGTTGGAAAGATTGCCCACTACTACCAATCTCTTTAAAAGAGGTGTTCAGTTGGAAAGGTACCTCTGTCGGTTGTGTAAGCGGGTGGATGAGACAGTTCAACATCTTTTTATCAATTGTGTAGTGGTGAAGGAAGTGTGGGATGCTTGTGAGAGATAGGTTGAGATATTGTCTGCTAGACATAAGTCATTTTGCCTCATTATCATAAGTTTCAACTATAGATGTTGTCAACACTCAATTTCGTCAAGACAAATAAAATTATTTCAAAATATAAAATAATATAAAATAAAAAAAAATGTGTGTTATTATTTAAATAAAAAAATAGTTTTGGTTCTATTCTATTTTATGAATAAAGTTAAAATAAAATTAGTAAAAAAGGAAATAAAATTCAGAGTAAGAAATCAGTCTATTAAA
>Ga0099824_1007558_pt1 | contig 14351 bp, 9 predicted proteins | sample SiratrowhiteBW_FD_76837 | JGI IMG/M metagenome (GOLD analysis project Ga0099824, IMG submission 76837) | Root nodule microbial communities of legume samples collected from California, USA - Siratro white BW | ecosystem: Host-associated > Plants > Roots > Nodule | place: USA: California...
GGGACTTAAGTCTGTCTGTTTCTACCTGGTACGGTGTTAAAGCAGAAAACGGAAAAGTTGTGGCGCTGAATCTGGCAGATAATAATCTGCAGGGAGAATTGCCTGAAGCTCTTTACGATCTTACAAATTTAGAATCGCTGAATCTGGAAAAGAATAAAATTGAAGGAAGTTTGTCTTCGTCAATTTTTAATTTGAAGGAATTAGAATTGCTCAATCTTGGTGAGAATAGATTATCTGGCGTAATTCCGTCTTCCATTTGCCAATTGGTAAAATTGAAAGATTTAGAGCTTTTTATGAATCAGATTTCAGGAGAGCTTCCGTCAGAAATTGGAAAACTGAATCAGTTAGAAATTTTAGCTGTTTTTGATAACGAAATTAATGGAAAACTGCCTGTTTCGATTTATAAAATTTCAGGACTAAAAGTATTGCTGCTGAATAATAATAAATTGTCAGGAAATTTGACAAATGAAATTATTAATTGGAATGTACTGCAAAATTTTAGTTTATTTGACAATGATTTTACAGGCACAATTCCGCAAGAAATTGAAAAGCTTAGCAAGTTGCAAGAATTGAATCTTTCGTACAATAAATTTACAGGCGAAGTTTCAAAGAAGACAGCATTATTAGATGCTTTAAATATGACCATGATGGACGAAAACGGAAATCCGTTTTTATTAGAAATAAACCAAGAAAATAAATTACAATAGTTTACCCAAAAATTAATCGATGCTTATGAATGAATTTTACACTCGTTAAACAAGTTGATTAAATATATTTAGTTAATTGCCAAAACCGTAACCTTGTTACGGTTTTATGGTTTTTAGATGTTACTTTATCACAAAAAATAACATTTAATTTAGAATTGAATTTTTTAAGTTTGTCCAAAATTTTATAATTTTAATAAAAGTATCCAGAGAACCAAAAACCGATTAATCAGCGGTATTACTAATCACTTAATAAGAAGAAATCATGACATTGCAATATCAGGGAGAACAATACGGAAAACCAACAACTTTTACACTTAGAATTATTGGTAACAACTTATCAAAAAGTAGTTCAAACTACCAAATTGATCTTTTGGTAGGCGACAAAAAACTGCCAACTTTTACAAGTGAAATTCACCAGAGTCTTTCTAATTGTCTGAAAGAAATTTATTTGTTTAGAAAACATAACGGAATCACGTTCAATGAATCATCAGAGAAAATAGTTTCGCTTTATGTTCCTTATGATAAAGTTTTGTATAACTACAATAAATATGCTTTGTTTAGAGCATAAATTTTTCTCAAAAGAGCATAAAAAAGACCATTTGAAAAAATGGTCTTTTTTTATTTTGAAAAGCGAGAAGCTATTATCTAATTATCTTGATAAAAGCACTGTATGGGTTGTCTGTAAGAGAAGTGCGCATATAATATACGTTTTCGTCTTTTTCCTTTAAATCAAATTGAATTAAACCGGCATCGCAATAATAGTAAAGCAAGTTGTCATCGGCAGGAAACTCAATGTTTGAAATAGGCAAAGTGGTTAGTTTTTCTTCAAAAGCGATTTCTCCGTTTGATAAATCCAATTCAAAAAGTTTTTTGTTAAGAGTATACCCCCAAAGATTATCAACTTCCTTAACGATGTATTGGACATTATCACCTTTAAAATCTGTTTTCCAAAGCTGCGTTCCTGTTTTAGAATCAACAGCATAAATAGATGAAACTTCTGGACCTTGTGCCGCAAAATATAGTTTTTTGTCGTGGCAAACGATGCGTTCTTTTACATTGTTCTGGTTTTCTTCTATTTTAAATTGCCATAAAACATCTAAGCTATTTGGTTTTAAAGCGTATAGCCAATTTTTGTCGCCGGCAATAAAAACACTTTCACCATCTGTAACAGGTTTTCCGGTCATGGTTTCATCAAAACTTTTCTGGTAAAGCAATTTTCCAGTATTAGCTTCAAAACAGTACACATTTGTTCCGCTTTGGGTAAAGATCTTATTATCGAAAAATAATGGCTCAATATCGCTGTTTGGAGTGTCAAATTTGTAGTTCCAAGCCAAACTTCCATCTTTTAAGTCCAAAGCATATAGATTACTGCTCTGATTTTGATTTTGAGCTGTTATAAAAAGTTTTCCGTTAGCTATAATTGGAGTTTGGTCTTTTAGGACAATCTTGTCTGTGATGTTTCCTATTCTAGATTTCCAGAAAATAGTTCCCGTCCCATTATCGACCGCATAAATTTCTCCATTAATAAACGGAATATACACAACTCCGTCCTGTAGGGTTATTTTATTGGCGCACATTTCAGTATGAGCATCTGAAGCTTTTACAGTCCAGACAATGCTTTCAACTTCTAAGTCCCATGAAAAAAGTGAACCGTCATAATCGTAGATTAAAAGGGAAGTGTCGTCTAGAGAAATCTTTTTAAGCGGTTTTAAAGATTTGCTGGTAACAGCTTCTTCTGCTGGCAAATTGCTGTTAGAATAATTGGTTTTGCTGGCGGGCGCTTGGCCAGACATATTTGCAAAGGCGAATACAAATAAAAGGGCTATTAATTTGTGTTTCATTTTAAGATTTGGGTTGAGTTTTTTTGACTGTCTTCTTTTAAAACATTTAACGGAGTAAATATAAACAAAAAAAGCTCCAGATTTCTCTGAAGCTTTGTCTTAGTAAGTAGTCCGTGGGGGAATCGAACCCCCCTTACCAGGATGAAAACCTGGCGTCCTAACCGATAGACGAACGGACCTGCTTTGCTATTGCGGGTGCAAAAGTGCGATTATTTTTGAGATATCCAAAGCATTTTTGAAAAAACTTTTTGATTTTTTTGACGAAAAATTATTTTGAACTATCAATGTTTGCTTGTTAACTTAGTTAATGAACTTGTATTTTATTGATTAATAAATGGTTGTTTTGCGTGTATGTGAAGAGGTTGTTTGTTTTTTTAAGAGGAAAATAATTTTTATAAATATTGAGTAATTTTGTTTTTGAAAGAATATTTTTATAGGTTTTTCTCGTGGTTTATGTTATAAGTGAGGGTAATTGTGTTTTCTGGAATTTTCAGTCTTTCTCATTTTTCATATTGTTTGAACCTGAAAGTTATAAATTAGTAAAAAAAACTCTGAACTGAAAGTGGAGAATGGTTTAGTAGCTTGCTAGACTCTTCGAAGTGCTCAATTGAAAAGCAAATGTATTTGACTTTGAGCAATTTTTATTATTAGATATCAATTTCCTTTGCTAGCGAAAAGTCCGATCGTAAACATACGAGTGTAAATTTTTAGTTTTGGTTATCTAGTTTATAATGAATAAATTAGAGGTTTTAAGTTGTAATAATGACAAAAGCACAAGAAGAAGTAATTTGGATAACTGGCGCTTCATCTGGCATTGGAAAATCAATGGCTTTTGAATGCGTAAGATTAGGATATAAAGTAGTTCTTTCTTCAAGACGTGAAGAACTATTGGATAAAGTTGCTGACACGATTAGTCAATCAGGCGGAGAAGCATTGGTAATTCCTTGTGATATAATGGAAGAAGCTTCTATTGAAAATGCAGTCCAACAAATTATTAAAGATTGGGGACGTTTGGATGTGGTTGTAGCTAATGCTGGTTTTGGCATTTCTGGAAGTATCAAAAATCTAACAGCCAAAGATTGGAATAGGCAATTGCAAGGCAATGTTACGGGATTAGCCTTAACGGTAAAATATGCATTGCCACATTTAAGGAAAAACAAAGGACGAATTGGTTTGGTTGGAAGTGTTGCTGCCTATCTTCCTAATCCTAATGTGGGCGCGTACGGCGCTTCAAAAGCTGCTGTAAATTCTATTGGTCAGACTTTGCAGGTTGAATTAATGGGAACAGGTGTGAGTTGTACTACGTTGCATCCCGGATTTGTGATTTCTGAAATTGCAAGAATTGACAATGACGGAATTTGGTATCCAGAACAGTCAGATCCACGACCGTCAAATTTAATGTGGCCGACAGATAAAGCGGCGAAGGTGATGATAAGTGCTATTTTGAAACGAAAGAGAAATTACATTTTTACAGGTCATGGTAAACTGGCTGTCTGGTTGCAGAGATGGTTTCCTGGAGTGATGAGATCTATAATTTCAAAAGGTTCAAAGCCTGATTTATAATTAAAAAGTTGAATTAATCTAGGTTAAAAGAAAGGCTTTGTTTCAATATTAAGCTGAAATTTATGAAATGTCTAATTAACAACGAGATAATATGGAAGGACAAATTATAGAATTGGAAAAAAAATACTGGCAAGGAGTTGAGAATAATGACTACGAAATAGTAAGGAATTTGACATTTTTTCCTTGCATAGTTGCCGGAAAAAATGGTGTTCAGAGCATCAGCGAGACTGAGTTCAAAAATATGTTTGACTCTGGACAGACCAATAAAATAAAGGTGCTGAACATCTATGATGTAAAAGAAAAGCTAATTGCCGAAAATACTGCCGTAATAGGATATCGTCTCGATTTTGAGATAGCAGATCAAAGTCAAAAAGCGCCTATAAAGTGTGTCTGCACTTCGACTTGGGTTAAAGAAAATAACCAATGGGCATGTGTGATGCATACCGAAACAGAACTGGAAATAAAATAGTACCTGATATGTTTTCGTTGCTATTGCGAGCGTCACGCTTGTGAACGTAGCGAATATAAAAGTTTGTAAAAATAAAAAAAAGCTTCAGAGAAATCTGAAGCTTTTTTTCTTAGTAGCGGGAAACATTCAAATATCTAACCACATTATAGCAGATTATTATGCGATTTTTACATTAGTATCGTAAAGCAATATTTTAAAACTAATATAAATCATTTGGTTCAAATCCCGTCAAGGCCAAATATACACTTTATAACCCCATCGCCATCTTTTGGTTTCTGGCAGGAGTCCCATAAAATTATTATCGGAAATGAAGGTAGAATACTTCTGCAAGTTTAAATCTAATTGCTAAGTTAAAGAATAAGCCATAACTTGATTTTAACCTTTCCCTTTTCGACAGGAAATGGCCTATTGCGTTAATGATGATGCTATTTTTTAATTTTAAGACTACAAAAAAGATCAGAAATGAGGAATTCCGTAAAGAAATTACAAATTCCTTTTGTTTATTTGCGCCCGAAATTTTAACTAAGCATTAACAGTTGTATGTTAAGACAGAATTACACTAAATGATCTGGAGAATCAGCCATTTTTAAATTCTAATTGTTTAATCGAATAGATATGACTCATCTTTAATAAGGGGTGTTGAGTGCCGATATCTACGAATCAGGTAAATTAGGTTTTAAAATAAATGATTATAACTACATTAAAGAATAATATATAAAAAGAAAAAAAATGATCAGATTATCTAAGCTTTTAATTATTATAGTTGTTTTGAATTGCAAGAATCTCAAAGCGCAGGGAATTATTACTTCTCCGGATAGTAGCGTAAATGCTATTTATTCGTCTTCTAATGTAATTCCTAAAACGGAGACAGGAACTGCAACTTGGACTTCAACCAATGCTTACTGGGCTTCACCTCTTATTTATAGATCGAGACGCTTTCCGGATAATGGCACAGGAGCTTTTCCTTTTAATGAATATGGGGAGTTGATGATTCAGGGAACTTCTCATGAAGCTATCGGTAATTCATATAATAAAGGAATCAGTTTTTTAACATGGGACGGGTCAAGTGCATCAGCGCAAATAAGAATGAGGGTTTCTCCAACGGGCAATATTGGCATTGGAACAGCAAATCCGACAGCAAATTTAGAAATAAATTCTCCTGCCCTAACAGCTGCGTCAGAAACATTGCTAAAATTAAGTGTCAGCGATGCTTCCCAAGATTATATAAGAATAGCAAATGGAACATTTGCAAATGGACAGTTTGTACCAACTTTAAACGGATACCGCACTTCAGACAATAAAGCGTCTCTTTATTTAACGGCAACAACCGAACCCAGTATGGACAACGGAAGTTTTCCCCTTATGACTTTTGATTCGCGAACCTCTGGTGCGGCAATAATTGGCAGACCTTTATTTTCTTGGGATTCATATGGGAATAGAAAAATGACTTTAAATGCAAACGGAAGTTTAGGGATTGGAACTGCCACAACCGGATCACATAAATTGGCTGTTGAAGGGTCAATTGGAGCTAGAGAAATAAAAGTAACAGCATCTGGCTGGGCTGATTTTGTTTTTAAAAAAAATTATGACCTGCCAACGCTTGCTGACGTTGAAAAGCATATTTCTGAAAAAGGACATTTAGAAAATATTCCAAGTGAAGAAGAAGTTTTAAAAAACGGAATTAATTTGGGAGAAATGAATGCGAAACTTTTGCAGAAGATTGAAGAACTGACTTTGTATATGATTGAACAGAATAAACGTTTGGAAAATGTTGAAAAAGAGAATAAAGACCTAAGAAAAATTATAAATACTGCAACAAATAAAGTAAAATAAAAAAACAACTGCAATTAATTTATTGTATGAAAAAGAAAATATTATTGATGGCATTCTTTTTTGTGGCTCAAATTGTTTTTAGCCAAGAAGGAGGCAGACGTTTTTTTACCAAAATTTTTAGTGTTAACGATGCTACTAAACTAGAGTTAAAGGATGATCTTAACCAGGCTTTAAATGCAGAAAATATTTATAAGGTACAGTTAGTCACTACGGGAACAGGGACAAAAACGGGTGCTGAATACATTGTTTGGTATGATGCAACTGCCAAATGGCAGATTAGGGCTGTTAATTTGGCTGGCAATTCTTCAAATCATCCTTTGCTGATAGTCGAAAATGATGCGGTGATGGTTTATACTAAGCATACGACTAAATACAGTGTCCGTGCATTTGTTGAAGAAATAATACCAATAGAGAATGATGTCAGGCCATCTATTTTTGGAGCCGCATTCCATTGGCAGAGAGACGGTGACTTTTTGTACTATGGCGGAAATGTCGGGATAGGGACAACAAGCGCAAAAAACAAATTAGATGTCAACGGTACAATCCATTCCAAAGAAGTAAAAGTTGATATGGATGGCTGGTCAGATTTTGTATTCAAAAAAGACTATGATTTGCCAACATTGGAAGAAGTTGAAAAACATATTGCAGAAAAAGGACATTTAGAAAACATTCCAAGTGAAGAAGAGGTTTTGAAAAAGGGAATCAATCTGGGAGATATGAATGCTAAGCTTTTGCAAAAGATAGAAGAATTGACTTTGTATATGATTGAGATGAAAAAAGAGAATGAACAAATGAAGAAAACAAATGAAGAAATAAAGAATGAGAATAGGAGAATTAAGAGAAATCAAGAACTGTTAGAGAAACAAATCGCAACCTTAAAAAATCGATAATATTATGAAGAAGTTCATTTGCATTTTGCTGATTTTAACCTTTCAGTTAGATTTTGCTCAAAATACATTTCCTTTTCCCGAAAACAATAATGTTGGTATTGGGACTGTAAATCCTATAAGTAAATTAACGATCAGCGGTTCTCTTACGATAAATGGAGGATTGAATAACACAATTTCTCGACCACTTGTTGCGGCAACTACTTTAGCAAATGGAGAAATTAGAGGTTACAGTAATGCTGGAAACGGAGCTGATGATGGATTTTTACGATTATCAGCCGGAGGGGGAACAAATCCTATAAAGTCCTTTATTGATTTGTCTGGCTATTCGACTATTCCAGACATGATGGGTAATATTGTTTTCGGGACTTATGGAGCCGAGAGAATGCGCATTGTTTCAAATGGAAATGTTGGGATAGGTACAACTTCACCTTTTGGTAAATTAGATGTTGTAGGCTCTAAAACTTCTACATATACATCAAGTTTAAATTCGCCTACTTATGACTTTTTAAGAATTGCAAATATTCATGGAGCGGGAGGTTCGGATCAATACTCTGCATTAGCATTAAGTGTAAGTGGAAATACAGGAGCTAATAATGCTTACGTAAATTTAGCAGTTATACAACCTGTCGCGGGAAACTCTAATAGTGAATTTGCTCTCGCAGTTAGACAACCCAGCGGGGTAATGAATGAAGTTATAAGAGCTAAATCAGATGGCAAAATTGGTATTGGAACTTCAAACCCTACTTCTAAACTTACAGTTGCAGGGGACATACATTCCCGTGAAGTAAGAGTAAGCGTCGATGCCGGAGCAGATTTTGTTTTCGAACACAATTACAATTTACCTTCCCTGGATGCTGTTACCAAATACATCAAAGAAAATAAACATTTACCTGAAATTGCTTCAGCTGATGAAATGAAAAAAGAGGGTATTAATTTATCTGAGATGAATATAAAGCTTTTGCAGAAAATTGAAGAATTGACCCTTTATGTGATTGAGCAATCAAAGGAGATAAAAGCATTAAAGAAAGAAAACGAATCCTTTAAAACTTTATTGGAAAAGTTTTCTAAAATCGAAAATCACTTAAAAAACAAAAAATAATAATGAAAAAAATAGCACTTTTTTTAGCAACTATTTTAACAGCATCATTGAGCTTTGGTCAATCAGTTACAGGGACAGGAACTTTAAATAAAATACCTAGATTTATAAGTAGTGGTGTAATAGGTGATAGTAATATAGCTGATAGTAACACAGCTGTTGGAATTGCCGCACCATCCTCAATTGCAAATACTTTAACTGTAAATAATACATCTTATTCTTCTTTAGATGTTAACGGGACTGTATCAGTTGGATTAGGGTTTGCAAACCATATTGGTGCCAAGATTGAAGGTTTTAAACAAACTGTTAATACAACTGGGTTAAAATTATATACTGAAGTTGGTTTTAATAACCCATTTTTAGCTATGACTATTTTAGCTAATGGTAATATTGGTATCGGTGGTCAAACTTCAATCTTAAATAAATTTGAGGTTAAAGTTCCAACGAGTACAGGTCTGTCAGGTGTTGACGGTATAGCAGTACACGATGGAGCAGTTAACAGAATGACTGTAAATTTAGGTATTAATACGGTAGGTGAATATTCATGGATTCAATCATCAAAAGCTGGTATTGGTTCTAAAAGCCTATCGATTAATCCTTATGGTGGTAATGTAGGTATTGGAACAACTACACCAATTGGAAAACTAGATATCGTAGTAGGTACAGTAAACACATTTAACCCTGAAATTCAGGCAGATGGTTCCATTTCTATACTGAATGCAGGTGCGGGTGTTGCTATTCCTGCTTTTGTGGGAAAATCAGTTAGTGGTACAGGATTATATCATTATGCAACTACACTAGATACCAATCCGGCAACTGATATGCGTTTTAATGTAAGAACTACAGCAAATGGAGATTTTACAACTCTTACTAACTCAGCATTTAGATTCTCAAGATTTGCAACATTATTGCTCGATATCAAAAGAAATGGGAGAATCGGCATTGGTACATCGAATCCTGCGGGTGCCTTACATGTGGTGGATGCCGAAGGAGGATTCTTTTTTGATGGCTTAAACACTGAATATAACAGAATTAAATCAACAGCGGTTGCTCCGGTCACTCCAAAACCATTGCTAATTAGCGCACAATTATCAGGAACCACTCCTGATATCTACATTAATACGTCTGGAAATGTAGGTGTAGGAACAATGAATCCTACTTCCAAATTTACTGTTGCAGGCAACATTAATTCACGCGAGGTTAAAGTAACGGTAGATGCGGGTGCCGATTTTGTTTTTGAAAACAATTACAGTTTGCCTTCTCTGGATGCTGTTGCTAAATACATCAAAGAATATAAGCATTTACCTGAAATTGCCTCTGCTGAAGAAATGAAAAAAGAAGGAATCAATTTATCTGAGATGAATATAAAACTTTTGCAGAAAATTGAAGAGCTAACGCTTTATATCATCGATCAGGATAAGAAAACGGAACAATTAAAAAATATTATATCGGAACAAGATAAACGCTTAGAAAAACTTGAAAATAAAAAATGAGAAAACTAATTACACTTCTATTGCTTGGGTTCTGCGCTTTTTCAAATGCCCAGAAAATCACTTTTAATTATGATTCTGCAGGGAACCAGACTGTTAGAAGTTTATGCCTTTCAGGATGCAGCACTACGGCAAAATCAATAGATGAAGTCAAAGAAATGGAAGCGGTTACCGAAAACGACCTGCTTAAATTCTCAAAGGAAGATGTCATTTCCTATTATCCCAATCCAGTAAAAGAACAGCTCTACTTGAAATGGGAACTGATAAATGACAATAAGGTTTCTTCCATTGCAGTTTACGGAATGTCAGGCCAGGTTCTTCAGAATTTTTCACAAACAGAGAGCGCCGATAATCAGGTTATTTCCTTTGGAGATTATCCGAGAGGAGTTTATCTAGTGGCTCTTAACTATAAAGACGGGGAACAGAAAACAATTAAAATTATAAAGCAGTAATATATGAGGCATTTTTACTTAACATTACTATTTGCCAGTTTATCCTTTTTTGCTTCAGCTCAAGACTCAGGGGGAATACCCGTTGAAGGGTTGACTATTATTCAGAGGGTAAATAAAGCGGCAGAGGCTGAATCTAACGGTATTGAAAATAATAGTGAAGTTTCTAATTTATCAGCTTTAGCCGCAGTGCCTGGGCCAACGGGAACATCAAATGAAGTAGGCGTTACAAAAGGAGAGCTGTCAGTTTCTCTTAGCGGCGCAGCGACCTATTCTATTCCCATTGCAGTACCGGCTGGAATTAATGGCGTAATGCCCCAAGTGAATCTAGTTTATAATAGCCAGTCGGGAAATGGAATTGCAGGTTACGGCTGGAGCATTTCAGGTGTTTCAGCCATAACGAGAATACCTAGGACAAAATTTCATGACGGAAGCATTGGAGGAATAAATCTTGACGCTAATGATCGTTTCGCTTTGGATGGGCAGCGCCTGATTTTAAAGACAGGTTCCTCTTATGGTGCGGCAAATGCAACTTACGAAACAGAGAACTTCTCCAATCTAAGGATTAAAGCTGTTGGCGTGTCTCCCCTTGGAGCTAATTATGGCCCTGCCTCTTTTTTAGTGGAATACCCTGATGGTTCGATTGCGCAGTACGGTTCTGCTTCTGAATCGCAATCAGTTAAAGCGTGGGTCATAAATTATTGGCAAAATGCACAGGGAGTAAGAATTTCATATAATTACGTTAAAGCGCAAAATAATATTCTTTTAACCAGCATTAAGTATGGAACTTTAGGGACTGCAGCGCCCATTAATGAAATTAAATTTATTTACGGAACGCGCACACGGCCAGAGCAATCCTATATTGGGGGGCAAAGCATCCTGGATGACAAAATTTTAGAAAGAATCGAAGTAAAAGGCAATGGGCTTGGATTTAGGAATTATGATTTAAAATATCTTTCCAGCTCGATAGGATACCAGCGTTTGGAGAAAGTATTTGAATCTAGCGGGGATGGAACCAAAAGTTACAATCCGACAGTATTCGCTTATGAAGATACCAGCGAATACGTGTCGTATGCAGATATTACTACAAGGGTAAGCCTAGGGAATATCTCCGCTCAAAACGCCGCCACTGTTTCTGGAGACTTTGAAGGGGATGAAAAAATGGATTTTTTAATCTACCCCACACTAGGGCCAGATACCAAGTCAAAGTACTGGCTGTATTCGGATATAAATTCTGGAGGAGTCAACATAGGCTATGAACATAAAGTAGGGGCTTTTGAAAGTATTTTTCCTGTCAGCTGGCTAACTTGGAATAATAAGTTCTGGTCAAAACAGGGATGGGCTGTAGTAAAAAAAACAGATGCAAATTACACTTTTACTGTTTTTTCTGCAGGAACTGTTACTCCCATTTATTTTCAGTACGAAAAAACCGTTAATTTTCCTACTATACCTGTGCAGGAAATTCTTTATTGCGATGCGCATTACAGTGAAAAGATTTTTCCAAAAAAAATACTTTCGGGAGATTTCAATGGCGACGGCCTCACGGATGTAATAGCCATTGATATGGAACTTACGCAATCATTTTTTAATGATGGCTCAAATTGCGATAATATAGGCACCGAACCGATATATTCTAAGAAAGTCTATTTTGTTGATTTAAAAAGAGATATTACGGCTAATTTTTTAACCTATTCGGGAGAGTTGGCATCGATTATTACTGCGGCCTCAAAAGTGGAAGTGGCTGATGTAAACGGTGATGGGAAATCTGATTTTGTGATTTTTGAGAAAGGGAAGGCAACTGCCTATACCCTTAATGACAGCAGCCAGTTATCCTTATTGTTTGATTATAGCGATTCTCAAATTTTTTCAAGTCCAAACTTCCCTCTTCTGGGGGATTATAATGGAGATGGGAAAACTGATTTTCTAATTCCTGGGGAGAAAAACAATCAGACTACGTCATGGTTCATTTATATATCAACGGGAGCTGGTTTTGCGAAAAGCCCTTTTTTTGGAATTACTTATGATCCCACCTACGGAAATTATATAGCTGCCGATTACAATAAAGATGGAAAATCTGATATAATTAAAGTCTCAAGCGTTAAAAACACCAGTACTTTAATGGGACGAATAGATATAAATTGCTACAAAACCACATCGGACGTCCTTTCCAATCAGCTTCGGTATTATGTTGCGGCAGGTGCTAATGCTTCAAGCATAAATAGTCTAGATATTAATCTGGGCGCGCTGCCTATTTACTTGCCAACCGGAAGAGGAGTGCCAAGTAATGGCAAACCGTATAATCCAACTTTGGAAATTGCGTTTTTGGGCAATGATAAGATATTTTATTTTAATTCAAGTAAAGACAGCACCAAAGACCAATTGCTGCGGACTATAACTACTGGAAACGGAGTTAGAGAACTAATTACCTACCAGCCATTGTCTGCGGCTTCTGTAAATGAGGACCGTATGCCAGTATATACCAGCGGCTATATGGAGAATTATCCTAATGTAGATATAGAATTTGCACCGGCTGTGCAGGTTGTCACCAAATTGGAGAAATCAAGCGCTTCGGTTTATAAAAAGCAGCTGTTTGCCTATGCTGGAGCGGTTTCCAATTTGCAAGGCCTTGGATTTATGGGATATCGAGCGTCAATGAGAACCAATTGGTTCGAAGATGATAGCAAGGCGATTAGCACTGTGTCTAAGTTTGATCCCAATCTGCGTGGAGCTATTGTTGAGAATTATACCTATCTGGGGAAAGTTAGTCCTTCAATGGCATTAAGCAGTGCTGCGCCAAACATACCTCGAGCAAGCCAAATTACGGTAGACAATACCAGAACGGCAACCGAGACCGTTTTGGCGACAAACAGTATTACGTTTAGTCCAGGTGCAGTTATCAAACCTGGAGCAGGCAATGCTTTTACGGCTAAAATCACTTCCGATTATGATGCGAACGGCTATACGGAAACAAATGCCATTCCGCCTTATGGGCTGATAAGCAAATCTCTCTCATTTTATGAATCCAGCCTGTCTGCTTCAAAAGTATTCAAGCTGCAAAATGTGCGATCCAACAATTATGATATTCTAAATGACAGCAGTGACGAAACCAATACTGTATATGATGACTTTAATAATCCTACAGAGTCTATAACTAAAATCAGATCCGGAGGAGTCAACCAGCAAGTCACTACGACTACAATTTCTTATGACCCGCTGATAAATGCTCCTTACATGGTGGGCAGGCCAAAAAGCAAGACCCAAAATGTGGCTGCTTCTGGCGATAGCATGAATTCTAAGGAAACTTATCAATACGGTTCGGGATCTGAAAGCAATTTATTGAAGATAATCCAAAAATGGGGCAGCAATACAAACGCTATAACAGAATCCAATACGTATGATGCTTTCGGAAACGTGACATTAAAAAAGATATCGGCATCTGGCCTCGCAGATAGGCAAACGAGTTTCACGTATGATCCTACAGGCATTCTGTTAAAGGAAAGCACTGGAATTGAGGGATTCAAAACAGCATTTGAGTATTATCCTAACGGAACCCTTAAATCGGAAAACAGGCAGACCGAGCTAGGCGTTTGGAACAATGCCCTGCTGACGGGGTATGACTATGATCCATGGTTCAGAAAAACTGTGGTTACCGATTATTTGGGCAAAACCCATACCTATGCCTACATACGGGAAAATGAAAAAGCCAAAATCACGCTTACCGGAAACACTGACGATACTTATAGCGAAGAGCTGTTTGACGAATTGGGAAGAAAAATACGCACTGGCATAAAAGGCGTGCATGGCATTATGTCTTATGTAGATTTCAAGTACGATATTTACGATCGCAATTTTAGTGTCAGCGAGCCTAATGCAGGGTCGCCATTATGGAATACCACTCTGTATGATGTTTACGGCCGTCCTGAAACCATTACAGACTATAAAGGCAAAGTATCCACAATAAAATATGATAAACGAGCGGCTACCGTAACGGATGGCAGCACCGGTCAGACTAA
>Ga0099824_1007559_pt1 | contig 14350 bp, 11 predicted proteins | sample SiratrowhiteBW_FD_76837 | JGI IMG/M metagenome (GOLD analysis project Ga0099824, IMG submission 76837) | Root nodule microbial communities of legume samples collected from California, USA - Siratro white BW | ecosystem: Host-associated > Plants > Roots > Nodule | place: USA: California...
AAAAATAAGATAAAATATATTATTTTTTTTAAAAACAAAGTGTGTTAAAAAAAACACATTGTGCTTTTATTAAAAAAATAAAGCACCCAAATTTATGGGTCTGGTTTTTTTTTTTTTTTTTTTCATTTAGAATGTCTGGTGTAACATTCGCGTCTATATTATGGCTTTTTGGTTCCAGGCCATGTTTTAAACAGTGATTGTAGTTTGATTTTGATTCTTGATATTACAGAATGATGGTAAATGGGATCACAATTGTGGTCAGGATACAATTGCTAACAGTCCAGAAAACCATTGACATTGCGGCTTCAACAGTGCTTGCAAACAGCAATTTAGAATGATCTCAGGTCTTGAATCAATATATACCATAAACTTGTTTGCTATAAGTAGATCTAAAAGGCCCCTGTGACAATCTTGGGACTTCTTATACTGTTTTGTATTGATGTTGATGATGCAGAAATATTAGTAAATCCAAAAATACAATTGCAAGTAAGCAGCTAATGATAAAGATAATTATCATTACAATGACCTCATATCCATTATATTATATTATTATAGGCTGATCCTATAATTCATCTAAACTGAAACCGCATTAAAAGCTTCGCAGATTTAAATTTGTCACCCTTTTCATCATACAGAGGGACAGATCGGAATCCAGATTTTAGTTCTGAGGCTGGCAAACACGTCTGTCCACCAAAGTCATCCTTTTGATGCTTATCATTTTCTCGAACCTCTATGCGCAGCAAAGCCAGCTCTGGAACAGTCAAAGGGAAATCAAACTCTTCGCCCCAGACAGGAAACCAATTATTTGAAATTACACTTGTTTTCTTCTTGGCCATATCAGCCGGAACTCCAACGATACAAACCTGTGTATGAATTGATCAAACGCTTAGGAGGATATGCACATAAACTGTGTTTCGCTTCTATCAGAATTCTAGTCATGGCCAACCAAATTTTTTTACAGGTAGCCTGCTTAGAAATATATAAAATCCCTTAAATAGTGTTAAATGCAGTTGTAGAGGAGGTTATAAACAAATATATAACTAAGCAAATCCTCAAATCCAATTGTAAAATGTCTCCTCTCACCAACAAAAGTTCAACTATGTCCATTGTGATATTCGTACTTCCCAATCTGCAATATTAGCATAATTACCCAACTTACCTTAACGTAAAAGTCTGGTGGTGAGTAAGTATCAAAATCTGTTGGGCTGAAATCTGAGCTCCAACCATTCCCCAGGTAGACTTTTACCTACAGGCAGAGGAAGATGTTCAGAAGATGTCACCAAACTAACTGATTTCTTTTCTATGTTATACCTCACCTTTAATGTTTTCTTCACTGGCAATGCTATTTTAGGATCAAAAACCTCATTATGTGGACCTTTTAGAAGTAAAAATTCAGGCTTTTTCACATAACCACACCCTCCATTTGTTCTAAACATTCCTTGCATGTACCAAAGTGATTTACCATGCCCCTAATAAAGGCAACACCATATTAGCAGGTCAGTATATTGTTGTTGAAGATTAAGCATAGAAATAATGTGCATTGACACAACCTGCTTTAAAGTTCATATAATAAATACTGCAGGTAGTACGGTAAAAATTATATAGAGTGGATAACCCTTTGAGAAAACGACACGGTGATCATTAGTCTCAAACCTGCATGTTAAACGCAACCATCTGAGCTCCGTACGTCCACCCTATGTGTGGTTTGTAATTTGAGGAGTTGAGACGTGTTCCCTTTGGATACACTCTGAGGATATTGTTCTGCGTAAACCTGGAAAAAGGCATAAAAGTATGTCGTATAGTTAGGAAGTTTTAAACTGCCAATAAATATTTGCATTAGCCATTAGGAAACTCCACTGCTAGAAACCTACCTGACAATATCAGCTCCATAAGATTCAGAAGCCTTTTCAAGTGCTTGCTCACTCAAGCTTAAGCGCCTAACTTTACCGGCAGCTTTTAATTCATCCTGTATTTCACCCTTCGGTTTCCCGGCATGGATTGTAATCAAGCTTCTGTATTCAGGTGCACTCTGCTAGAGGGATTTTTCATCATATAACATGCATTCAAATCATCCTCAGTTAGGAGGGAAAGGATAACGTAAACGTGCAAAGCAGATAAAATTATATAAATCAAATGCCACTAGAGCATATAACATAGCTCAAGAAGTTGGGAACTTAAAACTTAGGTGGAAGGTCATAAGTCTCAATTCTATGGATTTAGGGAAAACCTATAAATCAAGTTTTGTCAATATGGTCACCTTATCATCAGTATTGTCTGGCAATGAGGAAACATCGTCAGCTGATTCCGTTTCATCGGATTCAAGAAATTCTTTTGGTGGTTTTGTTGATATAAGAATTCGTCCTTTCATTGACTCTGGTGAGGGGAATTCCGTCAGAGAATCTGTCTGAGGATAATAAAGCAATTCTCCAAATACTTGTGTGGCCATCTACGTATAAGAAGATGGAAACTCACATTACATTCAACACCTAATAAAATAGGGATGTGAAGTAGATGCTTTGGGGGAGGGGGAATATAAAGGAGTCCAACCTTTGCAACTTTAGCTTGAAGGTCTGGAGTAAGGTGATCCTCTAAAGTTATAACGAGTGGGTACTCAGATTTAACAAAAGCATACTCTTTTATGGACTTCAAACATTGGAGGAGTGAGACAGGACTGGTAAGAGTCCTGTAATAATTCAGAAGAACGTCTGTAAGTAGTTTTACAAGGTTGCACGATAAATATCTCACAAAACTACAAAGATCGAAATATTTGAAAGGACAATCAATTGAACTGAGTATCAGCTAGCACCTTCCATGAACTACATCGATATCATCTTTATCTGAATTTGGCCATAAATCTAGTTCAATTACCCGCACACCTCGTTGCAAAGCCTTTATGATTGGCATATCACTGCAGTCACTGCTCAGTTGATTGCCGGTCAGATAGGAATTGTGCCCAGTGTATACGAAATAATGTGACAATGGAGCATTCATATCATGATGTACCTGGAATAAGGCATCATTTATTCGTATTGTCAAGAAGAGACCTATGCGTTGTTCAGTTGTATTCATATCATGTAGCAAATATGCATTAATACCCAAAATTACTCCCCATTGAAATGGGAAAGCAAAAAATATACACACTATATGCAAAAGAATAAGACTACACTAAATTCACCAAAATAAATAAATACACAATGCACCACTAATTTGGTACTTGATTTTAGTGAATGGATTCCTTCTATATTTTTCTGTTCGTGTTGGCTCTCTGACGCTGTAAATGGGTTTTAACCAAATATATTGAAGATTTAATTTTAGAGACTAGTGCAACTGTACAACTATTGGTTGTTCATTATCATTGTCAGAATAACAAATGAAACAATTCATGAGAGATTCTTGCAGTAGATGACTATCTAAGACTGATTGGGATAGTGCACAGCTTATACAACAATTTCTCCCAAATAAACCCTTATTCTTCCTTGGAATTTTCTGGATTTGAAAATAGGGTATGGAGAGAAGAAAATTGTGTGAATACTAATTTTCAGAAATGAAATCATCACCTCTTCTGTTTTCTACTTATTTTTCCATCTATTCCTTATCCAAATTCCCGTTCATGGCTTTTAGTTGGGGTTCATTTTGTCATCATGTTCATGACTCATGATACCTACTCAACTACAGCATAAAACTGTCCCCAACAGAATACGCAAACAAAACAAAACCCTATTACTCAGCGTTACTTCCTGCTGAAAAATTTCAAGATTGGAAAAAATATAGAAAAATATAATTTTGACAAATCTATCAACTATTTCATAATTCACTTTTAAAAATAATATAATTAATATAAAAAAATTACTTTTAAAGAAAAAAGATATAAAAGGTAAAATAATGATTAACAAATGAATATAAAAAATGACATACTAGTTACACGTGACATATTATATTCACTAAGAAAATATGTAGATGTTAAATATTTGTGCCTGTGTTGTAAAAAGTGGACCCGCCAGTCAAAACTGATGAAATAGTGGACCATCCATTTAACTCAAAATCTATTTTTAATCAAATTGATGAAAATTTGTGAATCAATTAAAACTAATTCACATTTCAACAAAAAATATTTTTTAAATATTATTTTGATTTTTTCTTAAAACTAAAAAATGTAAAATATTTGTCAATTTTTAACATATTTGTTATTTTTAAAAAGTATTATTATGAATCTTAAATATTAAATATGAAATATTTAACTTTTATATGTATTTTGAATATTAAAAATTTATAAAATGTACTATTTTTAATGTTTAGTATTATTAAATTATAATATTATATTTTTAAATACTCTTTAATTATTATTTTTATTTTAGTAATATTAATTTAATTACTAATTTAAACAAATAAATCTTAAATCGATATCTATCTGGTCTTTTAAACATAAATTATTATCCTACTTTATTATCTGCAGGTGCAGTGAATGATATTGATTGTCAGATCTCTATATTCAGTGTTTGTAAGATATTTCTACACCTACAATGTTAACTTTTCCACCATGAAGTATGATAAATAATTAATATAAAATAAAATAAAATTTTCATTTTACAAGATTTTTTATTTTTATCTTTTTAACTACCATTTTGTCTCTAATACTATATAAAATTAAGTAATTACATATGTTTTAAATGAAAAGTTAAATAACAATTTCAAATTATACAGTAACTTCTGTAGAATAGTCTTAACGGATTTTATCTTAAAAAGTATAAAATTTATAAAATCAATGTTATTTATCTACTTAAAATGAATATTAAATATTACAAGTATGTATTTAAAAATTTAAAAAAAAATAAAAAATATATATACAGAAACTAAAATAAGTTGTTTCAGTTTTATAATTTCATAATATATATATATTTTATCAAATTAAAACCTTCAAATATTAATATTAGATGGTTTTCACCCGAAGAAATAAATCTCACTCAAATGAAAATAAGAACAAGGCATGTTGCTATTTTTAATATAGTTTTTGCTCTAAGAGGAAACTATGTAACGAAGTTTTATGAATTTTGAATTTAAATGAATTTGAATGTTTATATGAAAAAGTGTTGTATGCATTTATGTATTTCAAGTAAACAACATGCATATAAGAAAGATATTCACTTTAATGGTAATTAGATGGTGATAAATTGAAAGAAGACTTTTTGCATATTTAGAACTTAACGTGGTACACATATATAGATTACTGAAATTTATCATGATCTTTGATCTTTATATTTTTGACTAAGTCTTTGATTGATCAAATATTAATTTCTACTAAAACAAATTTAAGATGAGTTTTTTAAAAAATATTTAAATATTATTGTTTATCTATTGTTTAATTATATCTAAATTTGTTCAAAACTTGTTATGTTCGAAGAGCATTGTAATATATATATATATATATATATATATATATATATATAAAATATGTTTGATGTATGATGGATTATATTAGAGAATACCATAATTAGTATAACTATTCTCAATGGTAAATGCATATTCTTATGGAAATCTAAATTAGTTTTAGAATATCTTTCGTCAATTTTTGCAACAAATATATTTTGCTAGCCTAAGATCATTCCTTTACATTAAACTTATATGTTATATTTGAAATAGTATCGCATGTATGCATCCTTCGCTTACTATTTATTTTATGGAATGTTACAATAATCAAATAATTTATTATAACTTTTTTCATTTTTACAATAAGTATAATAACAATAAATAAAATTATAATTACACAAACAAAATTATCTTATTTTTCACCCATTCTAACTATTTTTTACTTTATCTAAATAAGTTTATTTTCTATTAATTTTTACTTTCTTTTCTTTTCTTTCTTTTTTTCGTTTATACTTCTTTACGTTTCATCACATTATCCAACCAAAGCATTAAATATCTATTTGTGGCACTAATCCCTCAATTAATTACCTCTCTTATATTGTACTTGAAGGAAAGAAAAAAGGGAAATGTAATAAATAAAATGAAAGTGTATGTATGTATGTATGCATGATTTTCTTAATTTCCTATTTATTTCAATAGAAAAATAGTCTATATCCTAATTTAAACTATTTAATATAAACCTAAAATGTAATGTATATTTAAATTGTTTATTTATTATGAATTTAATATAATATAACTTATATATTTAGAAATAATTATTTTTATGATTTTAATTATGTCAAAATAAATATTTATTTGGTATAATACACAATATAAAATATTAGTTTATTTCAAAAGTAAAAAGCTAATCAGCAAAAACAAAAAGAGTAAAATATTAGTTTATCTCAAAATAAATTCCACTAAAGCCTAAATTAATCCTGAGATTTGAGAAAACTAAAATTTAAATAGATAATATTGAAGACCAAATTCATATTAATAGTGGGAAAAGTGATTCGTAACGTAAACAAGTCATAAAGTGCATTTAGATCACATCTCCGAGCCTAATAACCAAACTAAGTGCACTTTCGTAAATAGAATTATAAAACCAAACTAACACACTATAGTCAACTTTTTCCCACATGATCATAATTATTTGGTAACAGGGGTCCAGTTTCTTATCTATAATAGTACTATTTGCTTCAATCTTGTTTGGTTAAGAGGGGTGCCGTGTCTCCCATCAGTTTGGACCACAAGGAGGCCATTAATGAAAATTAGAATGCGTAACGTCTATTTGAATTCACAATTTTATTATATTAATAGTTTATAATTTTCTGAAAAATGTTTTAGTCATTAAGTGCAAAAATAATTCAAAGTATCACGTAATAAACCCATCTCTTTTTATAATTTTTCAAAGAGGACCCAAATTTTTAAATATTAGCTGATATAAGTGTGGATTGTATTGTTCATGCAAAGCAGAAGAAAGAGCGAAAAAAAAAAAAAAAAAAAAAAAAAAATTAAATTATTAAATATTAACTTAAATAAGAGTGAATTATATAATGAATGCAAAGAAGAAGAAAAAGCGAAAAAAAAAAAAAAAAAACCAGTAAAATCAAATTTTTATGCAAATTTTGATGTGGACTGTGAAAAATAATTGGAATTGATTTTGGATAAACTTTTTAATAAATAAGTAGGCGAAGATAAATTTAGATTTTAATATGAATTCATATTAATTTATGCATTAAAAATATTTAAATATAAATTACTTCACTTTAAATAAATTTTAATTAAAATTTACTTTCATTCAAAATTAATTTTGCGGACATTCCCTCAATCACAAATTAATCTGATGACTAAATTACATTTTAATTCCTTTATATTTTTCAAATTACATATTACAATAAATTTTTATAACAATACACATATTAATAGCGCTATTTTTTAAGTCATCAAAAAATAATACAAGAATAAAATTAAATGCAATAAATAAATTCCAAAAAAATAGTTAATCTAATCTATTTGTTTTTCTGGTGTGAAATAAATTATTATTTTAATATTATTATATAAGCTAGTAAAATAAATCAAATCATGGCGTTGAATACAGCAAAAATTTTACGATCCTAAAGAAAAGGATTGGGAAACTTAACTTTTATTTTTCTGGGGAAACAAAGAGGAGTAACAAGAACTCACCTGAGATTTCAAGGGAGCGTTGAAATCGTGGTGTTGCAGGAAATGGAAGAAGTCGTGGAGATCGAATCCACTTTCTTTCCTCGATTGCTGGAGGATCTGGTTGGAATCGGCAGCGGTGCAATCCACTTCGCCCTGATGCTCCGCCAGGAACCGGAGGAGGTGGTCGGCGGACATGGAGGAGGCGCCGGCAGAGAATTCAGAAAAGGCTTTTTCGACGTCGGGCGGTGGTTTGGGTTCGGTGAGTGTGAACTTCCTGTTGAAGCAGCTGAAGACTTTGTAGTTGTGTGTGGCCATGGTGAAATGAAACCTAATCTAATCACATGAAGAAAATAGAAGAGAGAGCGTTCTTGGATTTGGTGTGTTTCAGAGAAGAAATGGCGATCGAAGCGTTAAGGAATTGTAATATAATACGTGTGAGAGTGTGAAGGGTGGCATCAGGACCTGAACCAAGGACAGCGTCATTTATGGAAAAATATTTATTTTAATATTTTTAAAATAATTTATTACCAATATTCAAACATTTCGTTTTTCGCCAAAAAAAAAAAGTTAATTTATAAAAGGTTTAAAAGCTTTAAAGAAATTGTCTATTTTTGTTTATAATTAAAAAGAAGCGATAATGTTTCTCGAGTTAGATAGAATATTTGATGTGCATGTTCGATAATGTTTTACATATTTTTTACAAGTCACCTAAAAATTCTTCTTTCCCAGTGAACCTTTACAAGTCACCTAAAAATGATTTATCTATACATTTTATGCTAGATTAAAAGTAAAAGAATCAGTTAAACATATTAAATATAAAGATTACAACTCAAAAACACAATATCTAACAAATTAGATCGTAGAATCAAATCCTGAAGTTTCAAATTTTTTAATCAACAAAAGAGACTTGAAAGCTGATTTATCTTTAAATTTAATCTTCAATATCACCATAGCGCATAATTCTTCAATTTAAACAAATCCAAGCAACACAAGGGTTTAAAATCTAGTCAGAAGGGCAGGTGTATTTTTGTGAGATTGTGTGTTTGATGAAAAGCACCTAAAAATAAGTAAGCAACATGCTATTATTCATTGATTAACTATATAGAATACTAACACGAAACCATGTGATGTTGAAGATTGACAAATTTGCCTCAAAATTTGTTACTGTTTAAAATGTTTAAACGAATGGTATCTACTATTTATCTAAGGTTTCAATCTTAAAGCGCATTAGAAGCTTCACAGATTTAAATTTCCTTCCTTTGGGGTCAAACAGAGGGACTGAACGGAATCCCTGTCTTAGCTCTGATACTGGCAAACAAGTTTGTCCTGCAAAGTCATCTTTCCCCTTATCTTTGTCCTTTACTTCTATCCGAAGTAAAGCAAGCTCAGGGACCCTCAATTCGAATCTAAATTCTTCATCCCAAATAGGATACCATGTGTCCATCTTTACACTTGTTTTCTTCTTCACACAATCAGCTGGCACTCCAACAATACACACCTGTCCAACAAAGTGTTCAAACAGTAAGATAAAGAAGGATCAAAAGACTTTGTTGTGGGTAACAGTAGTCAAGATCAATATTCAATAATGAAAAACTAGCATTGAATTTGACGGTAAAGGATCACTCATGGTATTATTAGGTTCACTTTAGTTTACAAGAATATTGCTCCAAATCTACCAAATAATTGTGTAACTGACCTTTGTGTAAAAGTCTGGTGGAGAGAATCGATCAAAGTGTGTTGGACTGAAGTCTAAACTCCAACCATCTCCTTTGTATACTTTTACCTGTTGTTGAATATGAAAATGTGCAGATGTTATGAAAAGACTCAATTTCCTTTTAGCAAAGTGAATAAGCATATGCTTACTTTTAAGATCTGCTTCACTGGCAGTGGTTTTTTAGGATCAAACACCTCCTCATGTGGAAGTGTTCGGATTATAAATTCGGGCTTTTTAACATAACCACACCCTCCATTTGCTCTGAACATTCCCTGCATCAACCGAAGTGATTTGCCATGGCCCTGTCAGAAGACAACAATTGTTAATGCAGGAAAGGTTTATATTCCCGATCTTTCTAGTCTATAAACATATGATATTTGGATAACAACATTTTGTTAGAGCCTAAGAGTTTGCTTTATTGATTTGTCATAAATTTCCAACCTGCATATTGAATGCAACCATCTGAGCTCCATACATCCACCCCAAATGTGGCCTGAAATTTGAGGATTTGACACGTTCTCCTTTAGGAAAAACCCTGAGGATATTTTTCTGTGTGAACCTGGAAAGGATAACAATTTCTGTCAAACCACGTTTAAATGTCAGGTATAGAAATGCTGATCATCTCTTCAGCTACTGCTAATGTTCAGATAAGTTTGATAGGTACCTAATAAGGTCGGCTCCATGAGACTCAGAAGCACTTTTTAGTTTCTTCTCACTCAAACTCAGCCGTCTAACTTTAATATCATCTTTTAATTGATCCTTCATAGAACCTTTTGATTTCCCACCGTGGATTGTGATCAAGTGTTTGTATCGACATTCACCTTGTTGGTTTGGAATGTTATCGCTTGTATTTAAATTTTCCCGATCTGCATCACTCGCATTCCGCTGTCAAAAGAGAACGCGAATTCAAAGGACTGATAATTCAAATTTCACTTTTGGTTTAGCTTATATAATTTATTTTATTTTTACTTTCACACCTTGTTTAAAAGTGATGAAAGTATTTTTCTCTCACCTCGTCCCCAGTTTTCAGTTTAGCCACAGAATCTGACAATTCTAGTTCTGGTGATTCTTCTTCAGGGGATTCACATCCATTTGGCCCAGCTTTTCTTTTGCTGATATTATCAGATTGCTGATATTCCTTTGGCGGTTTGGTTGATATAATTATCCGTTTTTTCAATGATTCTGGTGAGGGGAATTCTGTCAAATAATCTGTCTGGGGATAATAAAGCATTTCTCCAAATATTTCAGATGCCATCTGCATGAATAGAGAAAAAAACAATGGTGAAAAAAGCAATAAAAAAATGGTCTTCTTATGATTGACAATGAGTGCTTACTTCTGCAAATTTATCCTGATGTTTTGGTTTTAGGTGGTCTTCCAAAGTGAGAATTACTGGGTAATCTGATTTATAAAATGCATATTTCTTTATGGATTGTAGACATGTGCGTACGGCGACTGGAGTGGTAAAAGTCCTGCATTGATAAAAAAATGTAAGAAAACAATCATCCAACTCTATAAGATGAACTACCTATTCCTTTTTTCCTCTGCTAAGAACTCTCAGTATATATGTCTTTGATAACCAACTAGTACCTTCCGTGAACCACTTTAATACCATCTTTAGTTGAAGATTTAGATGGCCATAAATCTAGTTCAATTACTCTTACACCTTGTTTCAATGCCTCTATAATTGGCTCGTCACTGCTCTCACTAGTAAACTGATTCCCAGTCAGATAGGAATTGTGTCCCGTATACATGAAATAATGTGACAAGGGAGCATTCATATCATGATGTACCTGGAAACATGTATGATTTATTATTTATTGTCAGGAAAGGTTAACATTTATATATATATCCATTTATAAAGTCCAATTCAGACTACAGGCATTGACATTAAACGAGACTACATGAAACAATGAACATGTGTTGCTATAAACTTCTGTGATTTAAGAATGTTTTTGAATATTTAGCACACACTTCTGTGTGCAGCAAGATTTCTGTGCTCCAAACACTATCCCGTGACCAGACAATTTTCTGCAAACAAGCAAGTTATATATAGCAACATTTTGTCCACATGTCGATCTATGCTTGTCTAGTGTTTGGTATCACCTGAGTTAATTTTTCATACGCAATCAGTGTAAAGACTTTTACACTATCATCAATATTGACATTATTATTACATATAAACGAAACTCGATAAAGATACGTAGAAATCAGAAAATAAACAAAGCAAGACAAGGCAAGGTAGATTTTAGCATTGTGCAAATAATTAATAAACTAGGAAACAGAATTTTGGCATCTTGAAGAAACTGTCTGCTTCAATTTGTCAGCACTAAAAGAGTCAGAGAAAGTGCAAACCTTGTCATTCAAGGCAGCATTGAAATCATGCAGAAGCAGAAAATCGATGAAGTCAAAGAGATTTAACCCTTGTTTCTTGTACACATCAGGAAATCTTGTGGATCTGGTTTTAGAGCTAGAACTACAACTCCCTACTAGCAAAAATTTCTCAATTATTTTATCCAAATCCTCCTCGCTGCTGATATTTTCTCTCTGGTGCTCCACCATGAACTGAAGAAGCTGACCCTTATTCATTTGGTGCCCTCCTCTCGCAAACTTGGCAAAGGCTTCCTTAAGGTCCAAAGGTGGTTCTGCCTTGTAAAATTCATCCTTTTTGGTCAAGAAATTTAGCATTTTGATCTTGAATGCTTCAATTTTCATTCTCACCCTTCCCTGCCAACAGAAATATTTATCAACGGAATTGTGAAAAAACAAACACGTGCAACTAAACAAAATGTACAGTGAAAGAGTAAGACAAGTGAGTCAACCTTGGAAAAAGAGCCTCTGTTTTTCTCTGGTTTCATTGGCTAAAAACCTTTGTTTCCTGTGCCTTACTAAGGAAGTTTTATTGCGCAGGTTGGTTCTGCAAAGTTGAAGAATTATATATTGATGCATCCGATCAAAGTCGAAGAAAACAAAGTAAATGTAATGTTCACACACGAAAATTATTTCTTTATCATTTTCCACGACGTTAGCCATTAAAAAAAAATTAATGCATGGACCTTAATATAAAATGTAATTAATGAATGTGTCGGAAAGTTTACTTTAATTCAAGTTGATGCCCTGTGCATTGTCAGACCAGTCAAAATAATGTTTCCCTTCGTAATAAACTAGGATAGTACCACTACTGACATCTGGTAAGATGGGCTATGATGTTCACATTCACAGTAATTTTTTTTGTATAAAAAACCTTCAGCATTTTTGGAAGGAACAATCCTATTAAACTGAATAGGATCACGATAAATGGTAAAATCTGAATATTTAACACAGTTATAATTATAAAAGACTAATTCAAAAGTGTCTATTAAACTAAATTAGCTTAAATATTTTTTTACTTCTAGTAAAATGCTTCCTTAGAATTACCATTTTATGCTTTGGAATGTGTTAAATTCTGTTTGTATCGTTGAAAACGGATATCCAAACATTGCAGAAGCATGCTTTGATTGTGGGAAGTGTCAAAGGTTGTTAGTGTTTTCAGATCAAACCTAGAATTGTCGATTGACTAGGTTAAAATATTGAGATACTGGATTATTAATTGTACCAGAAAGTTCACTTATTAAATTGCATAAATCAGTAAAATCTTATAATAAGACCGGTGCACATTCAAGGCAATGAATGCGTGGTGGTGACATTGGAGAACGTCCGTTTCATGTTCTTGAAAAGAAAAAATAAACACACCTTTGCAAGCCAATAATGTATACCTCTGACAATTAGGTTTGAATATTTTTGGCGAATTAGCGTTGGAGCGAAAGCGTTGAAACTGCTACATGACAAAACCTGAGACTTATCGGTGCAAACCAAGCGAGAAAGAAAGGTAATTGTAGATAGTGTTGAAATGGAAATCCAAAAGGGACATAAATGCTTAGGGTTTACTAAGTCCGTTAATCAGATTTAATTAAATTTAAGTATTGAATAAATTTTGGTTTTTCTAATTAAGTTTTATTAAAAAATTTATGTATTTATTACCTCGTGTTGTTGAGTTAGAGAAAGTAATGACCACGTCATGTTGTTGACCATAAAATCAAACATCCGGAAGAGTAAGAAATATTTTAAGCATCTAATAACATAAATTCTTTTAATAAAATTTTAATTAAAAATATATAAATTTATAAGACATTTAAGGAGATATTTTCTGAAAAGTGATGTTAAACCTACAAAGTGTATAGATTTGATGACCATCTCTACCAAATGTCTTGGTAATGATTCTTACCAAGCACATAGTCTTTTTATCAAGCACATAGATTCACCAATGACACTTACCAAATGTATAAATTTAGTGACCACACCTCTTTAGCTCATAACTTGACAATTATATCAAGTAATTAATACTAAATGTATAAACTTAAAGTGTCTTAATGAAATCTCTTTTTTTAAATGTTGTCTTTACCTGTATATGTACTCGAAGCTGAACTTACTTGCTAGAAACTATAAATGATAATTTAATTTTTTTTAAAACAATAAATGTGTTTATAATGAGTATTTTTAATCTATTTGTTGTAGATTGTAAAATCATTTATTATTAATTAATTAAAAGTAGAAAAATGTTGAAAGGAAAATATGAAGTAGTTTAAAATGATTAGTTCTTTGGTAGTCACCAACATCCCACATTTTCCCCCTCAAACCTTCATCATAGGCATTTGGGACACCAATTTCATTCTTATCACTTTCATTCTAAAAATGAGATTGATTTATTTGCCCATCGTGGACACCAATTTCATAACCAAGAAGTATGCAGATCATAAGCTTGAGCATTGAGTCTGTCTCTTTTTTCTTTTGTCATTGTTTCTTTTAATATAATTGTTTATTTCCCCTTCTTCATTATTACCTGTATGAGACCCTACTTACTATCGAGATTCATCTACCAAATGAATTTAACTGTGATATCTTACCTTTATGGATCGACCAACAAATATTAAAGAGATCAAACTTAAGGTTATCAGTCCTGAATCATAACACTATATATACATACATATATACATATATATATATATATATATATATATATATATATATAT
>Ga0099824_1007562_pt1 | contig 14346 bp, 8 predicted proteins | sample SiratrowhiteBW_FD_76837 | JGI IMG/M metagenome (GOLD analysis project Ga0099824, IMG submission 76837) | Root nodule microbial communities of legume samples collected from California, USA - Siratro white BW | ecosystem: Host-associated > Plants > Roots > Nodule | place: USA: California...
TATTTTTTAATAGAATATGAACTTTGTTTTTTTTTTTTTTCTTTTTTTTTTTAAAATGAAAAGGTTTTTTTATTTTTACTTAAAAAAGTTTTGTGATTTATAAAATTAAATGATATTAAATAATTTTTTTAAGTTTTTTGAATTATTTTTATAAATTTTAATTCTTAATTATTTTTTTTCAAAAATTATTAATATTTTTTTTTTAATTAAATTTTTTTTTAATAAAATATGAATTTTTTTTTTTTTTTTTTTCTTTCTATTCTTAACATGAAAAGGTCTATTGAAGAATACGTAAACAAGTATCGTGATTAATAAAATTAAATGATATTAACTAACTTTCTTAATTAGCATAGAAGTTGGTTAATTTTACTTTTATTAGAGTCTAGAAAAGTTTATCAGTATTAAATAACGTGTTTGTGATATTTTATCATTCTTCTACATAAGCTCCATTTTACTCAATTTAAAAAAGAATTACCCCTTCCATTTCAAGATGCAGGCAGTTTCTAACGTATAAAAAAGTTTCAAATGGACTAATGTTTTGACATTTACAGGAAGTATTGATTTTTTTTTTCTTTCTAATATGTTTTCAAATTAATTATTTTCTTTTTCTTTTAGTTAAAGCAATACAGTACTTATGAAAAAAAAAGTGACTCTATTTAACTAAAATTACTTAAAAAATAACATATTTATTGATATTTTAATATGTGTATAATAACTTTAAAACGTAGATATTTCGAGAGAAAAATTTCAGAAACATATTTGTATTTAATGCACTTCAATATCTAAGTTAAATATATATTTATTTCACGAACATGACTAGACTAATTTTTTCTTTTTTTGAATTTATATTTAATTGTATCTATATTTTTGAAATAAAATTAAAATGAATAACATCATTAATTAGAATGAACTAATTTTACAAATGTTGTTTCAAAGAGTAGTGTCAATAGTTACTAAAGTAAGTATTTTGAAATGGGTTAGATTTGTTTATTTAGATATTGTTTGGAACACAGAAAGGAACAGCAATGATGTAAGGCAGAGTGTATGATCATCGCGTTTGGCAGTGACAGGATTAGTAATTGCGTCTCCATTAATGCGTTTTATTGTCTTCATTCAATCATTACTTTTTTTTTTTTCATGCCAACTCTTTCTGGGAACTGGGAGCCCCAAACCCAGAAACTTACATCATCAGATTCGCACCATCATTACTAATTAATAACTTTTCTTTTTCAAAATCTTAATTTACTAAATAAATTAACTTAAACCGTTCCTCTTTTTATCAGAGAAAACAACGTCACCTTTCTGAGGTGTGAATAGTAATCTTCTATATAGACTTGTTCATGAAACTACCAGATGAGCCTCTTCCACGTTGAATTTAGCATCAATTAATTAAGAATATAGAAATAACTTAATATTCAAATTAAGTATTGATTATATTTACAGACTTTCGAGTCTTAATAGTAAAATTAAGTATAAAAATATATTTTATTGTGAATAAATATTTGAATCAATAAATTTTAACACGGTATTCCTGTTCAGTATTAGTAACATTTTGCTTATATGTTAATCCACATCTCTTATCATTATTCTCTTCCACTCTCATTTGGTAATCTATTTCTACTTCATTGTTTCTTTTTGTTTTCATCTTTTCTTTTATAACTCATAAAATGAAAACTACAGTTTTGTTTTTGTATTTAGAAAAAAAATCTCTCCACTTTGTTTAATTTCTTTCAGGGATATGGTGACAAGAAGAACATTCCTTTTTATTTTTATAAGCAAAAATATATTTTCATTGTGTATCAGGGCAAATGTTGTTTAAACATAATTAAAATATATTCAAGGAAACTTGTTTTTGTCAAAAATATATTTGTCAGTTTGTATTTCTTTTGAACATATTGGAGATAAACTTAATAAAAAGGGAGGTGAGAATAATGACTCTAGCTTTTTCGTCGGCCCAACATTCAATTCGACCCATTAATTCACAAATCAAAGATGCAATGACCAGTTCCCCCTTCAGAAATCGTAGCTTTTGTTCTGTTTTTTCATAGTAAAATAATATTATTTGGTAAAGTATTCTAGCCCATTAACATTAATTTTCTTGGATAAGCCCACAGGTCCTAGAGGGACCTATTATATTGGTGGTACATTCGTTAAGGTACTTAGAAATATTTTTTCTGAATAATTGCGTGGCATGAGAGTCGCCAAATAAGCAAAGATATGCCAACAACCCTTGAAATATAGATATTTGTTTTGATAAATTTGAATAAAACTTCTAAAGATATTAAAATAAATTAACATTGTAAGATAAAATTAATCCAATAAAAATAAACAAAAATGAACATTTTTTTGTTGGATTAAAATTTTAAATCCATTTTAAATACATCAAACTGAAAAGAAGTACGAAACTTCATATATGAAATTATTACAGCACTCGTACTTATATAAATGGATATTTATAAAAATTCCATATTATTTTGTTTTCTTCCGAATACCATCTCTAATTTCTGTTCAGTTATTTTAAGGATTTGTACGTTTATTAATTCTAAATAAATTTGAAAATTGCTCTTGGGGATATATTTTTTATATTTATGTTGGAAAACCTTTTTTATAATGTACAGGAAAATAAAAAGTATGATGAAATATATTCTCTGGGAATTAAAAGCAAATGACAACATTAAGGTACCTTTTATTTTGAAAACATTACCTGTAATAGTGACAGGACTTTCCTTTTATTAATAATTCCAATTTAAAGTGAGTGAGATTATGATAATTGAGTTAGGAGAAGAGACATTTGATAATTTAATATAGATTTATTTATATATTGTAAAGTTTGACTATGTAGATTACATTATGGACACAATGGCGTCATCCATGGAATGGAACCAATGACATTTCCGCAGAAGTGCTTTCAGAATTTTGAAGGAATTATTTTATTTACTTATTTAAAATAAGAAATAAGGTAATTTGATAAATTGAGAAGAAGGAGAATATAAGGACATTGGTTCCGTGTAAAGAGTGGCATAACGAAACGATGTTGTCATTTAGTCGCCACATTCTAAATCCTTATACCCGACATTCAAATCGCGTCCTCTTAAATTCCAGGAGAACAACCTTAACCTTATTCAAATCGCATTCGCTTCCTCTTCTTCTATCTTCTTCAATACCTAAGACCAAAACAATGGGTTCTCTTTCCGCTCTGCACCAACCAATCCAATATCCCACTGCTCGCAGAGACCACTCCCTCGTTGACCACTTCCACGGCGTCAACATTGCCGATCCTTACCGATGGTAGGGAAATGCAACCAACTTAGCTTTGGATTGCATCTTCATTTTCATATTCATTTTGATTTGGTTTTGTCAGGCTGGAGAATCCAGAGGCGGAGGAAGTGAAAGAGTTCGTGCAGAAACAGGTGGCGTTGACGGATTCGGTACTGCAGAGGTGCGAGTGCAGGGGCAAGCTGGCGGAGAAGATAACGAAGCTCTTTGATAATCCGCGTTACAACGCTCCCTTCCGGCGAGGGAATAAGTACTTTTACTTCCACAACACGGGTCTTCAGGCGCAGAGTGTGCTTTACATGCAGGACAGTTTAGAGGCTGAGGCTGAGGTTTTGCTCGATCCCAATGCGCTCAGTGAAGATGGAACTGTCTCCCTTAACACGCTGTCCGTGAGCAAAAATGCTGAGTTCTTGGCTTATGGACTTAGTTCCAGTGGTAGCGACTGGGTCACAATAAAACTCATGCGTATTCAGGACAAGAGTGTTCTGGCTGATACTTTATCTTGGGTTAGTTTCCGTACCAGATTCACAGAAACAATGTTGAATCTCTTGAATGAAAACAGTTCAAATCAAAATCATGCTAATGATTAATGTTTCAGGTCAAGTTTTCCTCCATCAGTTGGACGCATGATAGCAAAGGTTTCTTTTACAGTCGCTATCCAGCTCCAAAGTATGTCATCTCCATTCTCGTGCTCTTTCTAGGATTTAGTTCTGGGATTGAAATTTCAAATCGATATTTGGTGTTATTTATGCTTACTTCTTGTAAATAACTAAATCGTAGACGTTCACGGGGATATGATGGCGGGGTTAGTTTCTTATCTCCTTGATTCGTAATTTTGAATTGATTACATTGCTTTGCCAAGTAGGGATGGAGAAGTAGCAGATGCTGGGACTGAAACTAATGCGAACCTTCATCATGAACTCTATTATCATTTTTTGGGTACTGATCAATCGGAAGACATTCTGTGTTGGAGAGATCCTGAGAATCCTAAACATATGTTTGGAGGAAGTGTTACTGAGGACGGGAAGGTACTTTTTCTGTCATTGCTTTGCAACTGTGTAATATTATGTGTACAATAAGATACGAAAATGTGCTCCCTACGTTATGTTATTATCTTCCTCAAGGCTTTTAGTATTATTAATATCAATGATGCTTCGTTGTTTATGCCAAGTGTATCACGTTACTGTGGAAATATTTGTCGTGTTCATTGGTCTTTTTTAGTCCTATCGTAACATAAAGACCTGGATTCTTGAACTTCGCAATGTTCCAATTGTTGTCAGAAAAGCGATTGAGCAATCCACTGTTATATAATATCTACCTCCGGTAGAATGAACTATGGTTGTTTTTCTTTCTTACATATTTTGTAGGAGCTAATGCTAAATTCATATGATTTTCCTTTGTCAAGGAGCATTACTGTGACAATGCATGCATATGATATCAAATTTCCTAAAAAACTGGCTCTTTTGTTGATTGTGCAGTATGTTCTTCTCTATATTGAAGAAGGGTGTGATCCAGTTAACAAGCTTTATTACTATGACTTGTCTCAACATCCAAACGGACTGGAAAGTTTTCGAAACGAAAATTCCCTCGTTCCATTTGTAAAGCTTGTTGATAAATTCGATGGACAATATCATGCCATTGCGAATGATGACACCTTGTTTACATTTTTAACTAATAAAGATGCTCCAAAATATAAACTAGTTCGAGTGGATTTGAAAGAACCAAATGCTTGGACTGATATTATCCCAGAGTCTGAAAAAGATGTACTTGAGTCAGCACGTGCTGTAAACGGTAACAAACTTATTGTGAGCTACTTGAGTGATGTGAAATACGTGCTGCAAGTCAGAGACTTGGAAACAGGTTCCTTGCAACATCAATTACCAATTGACATTGGCACAGTCAGTGAAATTTCTGGGCGGCGTGAAGATTCTGAGGTTTTCATTGGTTTTACAAGCTTTTTGACTCCTGGAATCATATATCAGTGCGACCTGAGAACACAAGTTCCTGAGATGAAGATATTTCGTGAGATTGTCGTCCCTGGGTTTGACCGCTCTGAGTTTCATGTCAATCAGGTAAGAGAAACAGGAAAAAGAGAAAGATTCACTGATGCTCAGACGAGTTCTTCTATTTTAAAGTTCACATTATTTGCTTGTCTATTTCACGTCATTACTCTGAGAGTATGGGTATTGCCGTCTCTCAGAACCTGTGTTGTTTATTATGTTCTATTCTTTAATATACCTTACAAATTTCAGGTTTTTGCGCCTAGTAAAGACGGTGCCAAGATTCCAATGTTTATTGTTGCCAGAAAGGATATTGTTTTGGATGGTTCACACCCTTGTCTGCTATATGGATATGGCGGCTTTAACGTCAGTCTTACACCATATTTCAACATCAGTCGTACTGTACTAGCGAGACATTTAGGTGTTGTTTTCTGCATAGCAAATATTCGTGGTGGTGGAGAATATGGGGAAGATTGGCACAAAGCTGGCTCCCTTGCCAACAAGCAAAACTGCTTTGATGACTTCATTTCAGCAGCCGAATATCTTGTATCTGCTGGTTATACCCAACCAAAGAAGTTATGTATCGAGGGTGGAAGCAATGGTGGACTTCTTGTTGGTGCTTGCATAAATCAAGTATGATCCATTTGCCATTTATTTGGGAGTTGCACCTGGGTTCTCTGGTGTTTGGTCCTCTGAAATTTTGTTAGTACATTTTTATTGAGTTAGCTGTATTTCTAACCTCCCCAAATTTGTGAGCAGAGACCTGATCTTTTCGGTTGTGCACTGGCTCATGTTGGTGTTATGGACATGCTACGGTTCCACAAATTTACAATAGGTTTGTTTTGTTCTGTTTTTTTGACTATACTGTTGTTTTGTATCATATTGATTTGTTTTTGTTATTCAGGTCATGCTTGGACCACAGAATATGGTTGTTCAGACAAGGAGGAAGAATTTCATTGGCTAATCAAGTGAGTATGATTATATCTATCATGAAATATAACAATATTTTTGATATTTTATAAGTGCAAATATGATATTTCTGTTACTATTTTATTTAGTTTATGATGGTTTGTATGGGGCTGCTTGTAAGTAATGGATACCGCGGACAATATTGAACATGTTCTGGACAATTAAAATGGATTGATAATTTGGTAGGGTGCTTTCAGTGAAAGTGTAGTGGTTGGACATGGATTGACAGATTCGTCTTAAATTTTGCACAAAACAGACGCATGATTCCTTGATTTTTTATTTTCAGTCAATTATTGTTTCATTGCCCTTCAGTTCAGAAGCAACACATGCATTTCCTGGTGTGAGAAGCAATTTTGATAGTCCCCTTAGACCAAAGTTATTATTGTGTAGGACAATGCAGGGCTTCCTCCACCCTTGTCTTTTGGCAAAAAATGAGTAATTATTTATCAAAATGATGGCAACTTGCCCGTAATAACAGGTGATTTGGTTATTTGTGCCTGTGCACCTTCCGTTGTCGTAGTCATGTATGTGATTGAGTACCTTGAGTTATTCCCTTTTCTAAGAGCTATAATATAACAATTCAGAAGGGGGATTGCTAGGTCTAGTTTTAACTTCAATATTATTTCATCAGCGTGTATATATGTTTGAGAACTCTCATTTTCACTTTAGAGCTTTTTTTTCCAGTATACGTTGCACAAAGTATCGTTATGATTTTCTATTACCTTGTGTTAGGTACTCCCCATTGCATAACGTCCAGAGACCTTGGGAAAAGCATCCTAATCAGTCAATTCAATACCCATCAACAATGCTGTTGACTGCTGATCATGATGATCGTGTTGTGCCATTGCATTCATTAAAGTTATTGGCGGTAAGACTTTTTTTCACAACTGAGTATTAGTTGGAGAAACTTTCATTTATAGAATTGTTTTTGCAAAATAAAAAATATGTTGCAAACTCGAGTTATCAAATCACTACTTGCATTGTGAAGATTCTGGGTGGTGCTTCCCTCTTTGACTGGTATGTTGATTTTTTTCAGACCTTGCAGTATGTCCTCGTTACTAGTCTTGATGAAAGTCCCCAGACGAATCCTATAATTGGTCGCATTGAATGCAAGGCTGGGCATGGTGCAGGGCGTCCAACAAAGAAAATGGTAATATATTAGGATCTGGTTCTTTATTAGCTTCTATTCCCATTGTTGATTGTTGTATGTCGTTTTTAAGTCAAATTAGTTGTTAACCGCAGATAGATGAAGCTGCTGACCGGTACAGTTTCATGGCCAAAATGTTAGATGCGCATTGGATTGAGTAAGATAGATAGAGCGTAGTGAAACATTGGGGGGTAGGGAGAACACAATGCTTTTTCTGACAAGCCCCTTGTGATTTGATTGTTTGGGGGAAGCCAACAACCCACGATAGTACCATACAACAATGTGATTTGATGTTGTATATGATCATGTTTTATTCGAATGGAGCTAGCTTCCTCTGTTTGATTGTCAGGACAATTAAATTTTTAAACATTAACACTGAAAAACATTTCCATTGACTAGTGGTGCAATTGCATTTCATAATAATATTATTAATATTAATGTGATTCCAGAGAATAAAACAAACATGACTAACTTTACACAATCTAATCCTGATATGCAACATGTACGGCCATGTTCCTTTACCGATGTTAGCCACCAGAAAAATTAAATTGCACAGCAAGTTATTTAAAATGCTAAAACTTACATTCAAAGTAATTTACAGTCTACATCAAATCAATTCTTTACCTTTTAACATAAATTATTTTCAAAAGATTAATTCTACACAAACTCAAACTAAATAGACCCTAAACCTCAGTCATAAAGCTATAATTAGAAGAAATTAGATCTACTTGAAGATGCACATGTGTCTATCTCTCATCATAGTACTGTCCACTCCAGAGTCTAGCAACCATGATTTAAAACCGGGTTATGTCAGGAAACATTCCATTTTGATGTCTGTGACATCAAGTTGCAAAATTTCAGCCCTGCAACCCAAAATTGATCCAATGCTGCAAAACCACAGTAAATAAGGCACTCACAAACATGATAACGTGTTCAAGGCAGTATCGAAGGAAGGAATACATTTATCAATTCCCATGAATCGAAAGTATCGTATGTCGTACCTAGGATGGGTGCGTCCAAGATCCCCATGAACAAATTCCTTGATATAGGTCCCAGCCTGTACAAGTATAAACTTATTTTATCTTTCAGACTACAAGTAATTACTGATTACGGATTTCATTGAACATAATGAATAAAGGGAAGTTTATCATAATGTTAAGTCGGATGTATATCTAAATTAATTGTCACCAATTTTAATTTGGAAAGCCCATAATGAAAAGAAATACTGATTTTATATGTTTAACAAACCTGCACTAACAATTATTGGGAGTGCAACGTGAGGAAAATAGATCATGGTATGCCCTTCACTTGTTCTATTCCATTCAAAAGACAGAAATGGTATTACATGGCCTATAAACCCTTTTAATTTCACCCATAAAAGGTACTTATATTAGAATTGGTTGACAAATATTATTCATCATATTTTCACCATCCATTCCCAATAAAATGTAAAAAAGTCTTTGCAGCATGGAGCTGTAAAGTCAGAGGTTCTAAAACTTAAACCGTAACTTAAGCTCAGCTTAAAAGGTAGTTAAGCCACTGAAACTTCATTTATATAAGAGATAATATAAAATTACCTGTGCACATAGGTGCAAAAGAAAATATTGGGAACTTCCAGCAATTGCCTCTATTTTCATCCTGAGATTTGAGAAACAGTAAGGTATGGTGAAATTTCAGTTACGTGTCTGAATGCAGCATTTATATAGTAAACGTGGCATATAATTTATCAATATATGGGAGAATCCTACCAATGAATAATCTTTTCCCGCTCTAAAGGACTGCGACGATGTAGCACCCTTATTGGGGTCCTCTGCAAAACTTTCTGCTCAAATAAGAAAAAAACTTGTGGTTACCACATTTATAAAATTAAAACAAAAAGCAATTGTTATCCGCAAAAATCCCAGCGAGCATGATCCAAAGAGAGAAAAGGTGATAGGCCGTGGGGACTCAAGTCGATACAAGGAAAAATTGAGGAAGTTGGTAAGGCAAGAGCATAAACTGGAACATGTTACGGGCTATGGAGGAGTCACAACTGGTGGGAGGGGTTGTTAGGAGGGAGCATGGAGGGTAAACTGAATGGCCAGGTTGCAAATTTAGGTTGGAAACGGTAATTCTAGCATGATTGGGAAGTGAATGGAGGAGACAAGGAGGGGAATATATGAGAGAAGTGGGTTTTATATTGAAGATTTTAGAGGGTGAAGCTTAGGAAGGCTTCTACCTCAGGAGGGACTACTAACAGCAGACCTTGCATAGCAAACAATGATGCAACAGATTTCAATCTTATTATGGAGTTGAAACATGGATTCTATTATTTAAATTAAATCAGCTTTTTGGATGAACAAATACCTAGTAACTTATGTGATTGATTGGACAACGATCACAACATGAATCAAATTGACTAGTAACACCAATGGGTCCTACTTTTAAGTAAATCTGCTTTGAAGGATTTCTTATGTTATAATTGATAGATTGGCCTCACAGGAGATGAATGGCAGATCAATATAAGCACTGCACAAATGGATTCAAGAGACATGCATATAGAAGTACGAAATGGATAAGTCAAAGGCTTAAATGACAGATATACAATCAGGATGTGTTACTAAAATAGACGAGCATGTCTTTGAGCAACTCGGCCAAAGCCAAATGATGCAGATACTGAAAACAACACAGTTGATGCTTTTGTATGTTTAAGTTAAACTTTTTATAAAAAAATACATGTTTGATAACAAGTAATACACAACATAGAAGCTTACCAAATCCTTATGTGAAGAAATACACTGAAAATCTTCATCCTTTAGAGGACGAGAAATCCACACTAAAGCAGCATATTGTTTCTACACAAAGATTGTAATGGTTAGGATGCATATATAGATAAAACAATAGATGAATCAAAGCTGTAAGACATCAACAAAGAAATCAAAGTAACTAGTTATTAAGAATCAAAATGAAAGACCTGCTTCTCTGCTTCACCTTCACGCATAAGGTCCCAGCCATCACTACCAACAAGTTTCAGATTTTTCACCCTAACCTACACAAACATATGATATTATGAATTTCGTAATCACGAAATAAATAAAAGATGGGGAAACATCACCAGTTCAGCCACAACATTACCAATTTATTCTCCATGTTATTTATCTTTTTCTCTACATCTTTTACAAAGAGTTCAGATGGGATATGGCGTGCATTTTGCACCTCAACAAGAAAGGGCCTGCCTGGACCCAACATTCGGACCTAGAACAGTTCCATATTAGACAAGTTCATTCACCGATAAACTTTTTAAAAGGACAAAATTACAAATTTTCAGTACATCGATATCTTCTCTGCCTGCAGCATGAAACTTAAAACTATCACCTTGGCAGGCTTGGAGGATGTTTCCACCAATTATTTCCTACGATGATTGTAAACATTGTTGTCACCTTTCACAATCAACATTAAAAGGAAACATAAAAGACAACAACTATTGTCAGGCAGAATAGTCAGTACCTCAACCGATGCTTCTCCCATTCGTTCATCATCAATGATCCAGCATGTTTGACTCACATTCCGTGAATACTGCCATGAAAGTAAACACAAATTTGAATTTGCGCAAAAAATATTCACTCTTTGTCTATCATTACTTTGCAAATTACAGTTATATGATTACAATTTACATCTAGACCAAACAAAGGAAATTATATTCCATTACATAAAGAATCTATTTTTTTGTGAGAATTGGTCAAATACAATACATAAGATATTTCAACTACATATGCGAAAGTGCATAAAGCAAACTAGCAGTGTACATTAAGTATCACATAAATACCTCCACATGTTCAATATACCTGTCATGCCACATGACATATCATAAAATGTAAAATTATAAGAGTAGCATTTGGATAAAGAAATGCAACGTTTATGATGTTTTAAAACATTGCAGGAGGAAACATGTATGCTAAAGAACATTGATACATGCAATGACTTCAGAGTGTTAGTCCAAATGTCCAATTAGGAAGATTAATTCATTACCTTCAGATATCTTCCACCAAAATATAAAGGCGTCCTGTAGCAAAAGAAAGTAAAATGGCAAGGCTCATTTGCCTTAAAAGAAAGGAAAGCCAAGTTAGCAATAGAATCACATATAATCTCAATAGAGAAATAGACAATTAAGACAAAGTAAGCAACCTTTTTTCTTCTATGAAGCAAAACAAAACATAATTCCCATTGTGAACCCACCACGAAAACCAACAAGGATATATGATACACATAGATTTAAGAGACTGCATTCTGACAAACATGACATAATGATGAAAGCAGAGAAATTTAAATCTGCAATACATTTAGTCATAAAAAAGGAGGGTGATCACGAATTACCTTTTCTAGCAAGAATTCACAGCAGCCAGAGGAATCATTTTCAAGTGAATTGCTTAAAGGTCTTTCTCCAACAATATTGGACTCACCTATAAAATATTAAAATAAAAATCAAATGGTCAATGTAATAAACTGTAAAATCACAGGCAGTGTCCGTCTACACCTCAGACCTATAGACAATCTAAGCATATATTAGAGCCAGAGAATAGTCAAAGGAAAACGAAATCAATCATACGACACTGTCTACTAGAAAAAAGAAGTTACAGCGTCCAAAAGGTCAATGAAATCTCATGGGAAAATGATACCGGCTACTTAATGGTTATTGGTTACATAATAAGGAGATGCTAATTCTCAAGGCTCAGAAATTCTGAAGCTCAATGAATGGCAGACTCTTTGATGTACAAGGAATACTCCTCTCAGCAATCAATCAATAATAACTATTGGTTTATTGCAAAGCATGCTTCTACCCGAAAACTAGAATAACTAGAAAATGAATAATTCTTTTGTATGGAACAGAATTTAATTATAGCAGCATCATATTTTGGAAGAGATTATTCACTGGCACAAAAGTTAATATCAGTGCAAGAGAAGACCATTTTATTAACATATACGAATACACAGCTCAATTTGATGCGTCATGTCAGATGATCACAGTTTCTTCATAAAAAGACCAACGAAAATATAACACACAGGATCAATAATAAACTTGGCCATGCCTATTTTTCTTCTCTTGCAAGTCTCGGCACTATCTGACCATTTCTCATCCCCCTTTGATGCTTTTGGGTAAGTGTAAGTCAAACGAATGCGGTAAGAGCCCATACTCGATTTACATTCCTGCAAAAACAAATTTCTGTAAAAGGTCATGGGAAAACAAATGGACCAAAACATAAACATGTTGACTGATACTAAAACATGACTGACCAGAAGATTTTCGAGAGGATATATTAGAGAATATTTTAAGGCATCCTTTGTAGATATGCATCCAGTATCCAAGTTTTCTTGGAACCAAGGTTGGGACCCGAATTTGGCTTTCATATATGAGCTACAAAGATTAAACAAATAGAAGACAAGCCTATGAATATTAAACGCATACGATTTACAAAAATCTAACCAAATAATAGTAATAAGGAGGGCTAGAAAGACATAAATACAAAATAATTGTGTAGAATTGTTACCGAAGAGAGTTATCATTGTGGAGAATGACTGGTGGGATGGAAACTTCAAGGGAAAAGGTATCGAACTGATAGGCGTGTCGTTTAACCGTGTCAGCAATGAGAAGTGGGAGGTTGTCGTTTTGAACGAGGGTTTTGGTGTCGTCTGAATAATACGTGAACTGCAGAATACCGAAGCAAAGTGTGCAAAGTTGATCTGTGGTGGCGGAGAGAGAAGAGAGGGAGGGAGGAGAAGCATAGACGCGGCCTTGGAGGCCGAAGAGGCGAAAGATGCAACGGGCGCATACCTGCGATGTGATGTGAAATAGCAGTTAGCAGAGAGAAAGAAGAGAAAGAGAATGAAGATGAATTACAAAAACTGACTCCTTCGGACGACAACTCCTTCACAGCGTCGGAGGGCAAAGCCCGCACCGATTCTGATTCCGATTCTTCGTTTTCCTCTTCTTCACCCAAACGATTCACGGTTTCCTCCTGCTTCTGCTCCTCCATTCCCGATAACCTACTCACCTCATTACACACTCACCACAAACACGTTCACTGCGCGGGTTTACCTATTTTTCGATTTTATTTCTTCAGATTTTTAAATTAACTCCTTTTCTTATTTTGCTTCCTTTTATTTATATTTTGTTCTCAACACATATTCGTATGTTTCTATATTTTGTTTTCAATAAACAGTTTTTATTTATATTTAGATTCAAAAATCTTTTTCAAATCTTCAGATTTACGAACCGAATTAAACAAGCCTAGTTATCAACAAATTAAAGGTTAAAACTTAAACGGACTAAACCCCCAGATTGATAAAAGCTAAATTATACATTCTTTTTCTCTTTTTAATTCTTATACGTAATTTTGGTCTTTCTATTTTATTTTTTGTGCTCTTAATCTCCAAATTTAAAAAAATATATATATATTTTTTTCCTAATCCTCAATTATTTATATATATATATATATATATATATATATATATATCTTTTATCTTTAAATTAATTAAATGGTTTCTTGATGGAGTGTAATTTTTGAAATTGATTTATATTTTTGATTCTATTTTTTTCTTCTTTTATTCTAAACGAAATATTTGATTTATTTTATATATAATTTCTATAACTCTTTTTATTGGATCCAATCCAATAAAAAATAGAAGCGGTATCAACCTTTGTAATCAGTGACTACTTATGCTAATTTAGTTTCAGAAAATGCTTAATTTTCACAATTAGATAAGAAACTACCACTAATGTATGAATTACGCTTGCCACGAGCTAAAAGCCAACATTCATATGCAATAAAAACAGTAAAAATAGAATATCGTTTTTTTTTTTTTTTTTTTTGGGGAAAAAATTAAATTGACTTGCGGTGGGGTTTATTTTGGGTTATATAAATCAAGTTCGATCTTAACTAAACCAAACCCAAAAAAAAAAAAAAAAAAAAAATAAAA
>Ga0099824_1007563_pt1 | contig 14346 bp, 6 predicted proteins | sample SiratrowhiteBW_FD_76837 | JGI IMG/M metagenome (GOLD analysis project Ga0099824, IMG submission 76837) | Root nodule microbial communities of legume samples collected from California, USA - Siratro white BW | ecosystem: Host-associated > Plants > Roots > Nodule | place: USA: California...
CACAATATTAAAAATATAATATAAATAAAAAAAAAAAATAAAATAAAAATAATATATATATATATATATATATATATATATATATATATATATATATATATATATATATATATATATATATATATGTGCGTGTGTTTTTTTATTGTACTTTTATCTTACAATTGCAATCTTAACTAATAGATTAATCATATATGAAAAATCATTACAGTACTTTTATATCTTAATTTACTAAAATATAATAAAATTAATAATAATGAGAAATTTTAAAAAGTGTTATAAAAATATGTATTATTATTATGTCATGCATCTTACTGTTGAATATTAAACTTTAAACTATTAAACAATTAGGTGAAAACTAACCTATTAGCTCAAATCTAAATATGACTAGACTAGATAAAAAATTATCATTCATTTTAAAATATAAGCAAATTAGATTTTCATTTTTTTTTAACTTTGGCTGTAAGATCATGCCGAATTGGACATACCATCCATTTTGACATCTCTGAATATATATACATCTCTAAATATAATGATAATGAATTATGTTTTTGGTTAAGTTATTCAAAATTTAAAATCATGATAATGCTATTTTAAATATAGAATAAATGTCATTGGAAAAATAACATCTACATAGTATATAAATTTAATGTATCCGACAAAATTAGTATTATTTTTTATCATAAAAAACTGTCAACGCTATGTTAAAGAAATTAATCATAGGATACTATGAAAAATGATCCTAAAAAAATTAAAAAATAATTGTTTATTATATTTTTAAATAAATAATGTCAATATATATAAAGAAATAAAAATACTTTATTTTACAAACAAGGTTTAAGGATTGATTACGTAAAACCTAATTTTAATTTCAAGAGTAGGTGCTAAAAAGGTATATATTCAGTGATGCCAAAGTGCACTTCTAACTATCTCTAGAACATTATTGAATGAGATCAATGTCGAAATTTAATTTGCTATTAAGAAGATGGTGTAGAATATGATGCACTTAATAATGAGGATTTGATTTATGAGACCAAGCTTTTACTATTGTGAATGGATGATTATAATGATGATGAGTACTCAAATGGCAAAGCAATCCACGTATTATCTTAATTAAACCTAATCAATTAAACAAGCATGCATGCAAAAAGATTATTAGGTCACTTTGCTTAAAAAAAAAATCAGGACAGGTAATAAAGTATGTGAGAGAAGGATAAAGGAACTTTGTTTTCAATAAAGAAAAAATGAATAAAAAAATCAATTATCACGTATTAAGACGATAAAAAAAATATATTATCATCCAGTATTGTGATTGTATATTATTATTTCAAAATTTATATTTCGAATGATTTCTTATCGATCGGTTGGCGCATAAAGTTTAAATTCACTTTATAAATACAAAAAGTTAGGAATTAATTAATATTGATAAGTTCATGTAATTTGTAGGGAGAGAATTGCGTTAATTAAGTCCAATCTTGTATTAGTAATCTAATTACTCTTGTATAAAAGTACTTTTTAAGGGATCGAAACGTGATATTTTTAAAAAAATTATGAACTTACTTATAACTAGAATTATATATTAGTAATCTAATTACTCTTGTATAAAAGCACTTTTTAAGGGATCGACACGTGATATTTTAAAAAAATTTATAAACTTATTTATAACTAAAATTATATATGGGTTTGATAAAAATACAATAGAATAATCTTTTATACTATCCAAGGTGCCAAACTTTTATTTTTATTAAAAATATCATTCTAAACATCATTATATAATTTAATTAATTTTAACTAAATTTAAAATTGAATTGAACACGTCTTTTTAGATAAACTATATCCTTCTAAAAATCTTTCAAGTGGCTTAGAATTGCGAGACTATTGTTCTTGTAAGGGTCCACGTGTTGGGTCCCTAATCTTCACAAGTGGTGAAAACATGTTTCTTTATTGGTGATTTGTATCTCTAATCCTTAACACCATACCACTTATTTCAAGATTGTATTTTTTTCATATATAGAATCATTTGGCTCGAAAAACGACAAACTATATTATAATTTAATTTTAAATTTTGACGCACGACAAGTTTTGATTATTAATTAGGTTAAGTAGATAATCATAACATTGTTAAGCATATAAATGCAAATTCTCATTAAATAAGAAAATTGAGCAAATCAAATTTTTGGACAATTGTATTTTTACCGTATTTAAAAATTTAGTTTGTGAAGTACTCATCTTTAATTCCAGTAAAATGAGAAAAAGATTTTTAGGTATTAAAGAGTCTAATTTCACGTTGAGTAAAAATGAAAAAATAACATAAAAAAAAGAAACTCATAAATTAATGTTTTAAAGTTTTGAATTGAAAATAGTGTCATTTTTTGTGTAAGTCTCACTCATGTCTCATTACTATTTAATTTTATGATGTTTTCTCCTTTGATTTTTTTCAAAGAAAAACTAACATAACTAATTTAAGCACTTATATTTTACAATTTTATCATTAAGATAATGTAATAATGTTCTAAGTTAAGTTGCTATAACTAGTTGGTTTTTATCCCATTTAGGGTTTGTTCTATAATAGACTTAGTTACTGTCCAAGTTTAAGTGATGTGTTGTGGCAATGTGAGTTGACCAATTATGAATATGGAGAAGAATCTTGTGAGAAGATAATGCTTGACCTAATTAGGGGAGCTCATGAACGTCCTAAAACCACTTTAAGAAAAGAGGTAGAAAAAGATAAGGGTTTTAAAAACATAACAGTGCTCATCTTTATTCTCCACCAATGTCCTTTCATTGTTCTTTGGTGCTTTGTCCTTGTCGTTAAGGATAATTGGAAGCACTACAATTTAGAATACTATTTTGTGCTAACCTAATATCACTTTTTTGTGTACACAAACTTTGGATTCATGTTCTTTTAGACCCTTCCGCGCATGCTTTTCTAACTTTCCATTTCAACCCCTTTTGAAAATTTTGCTTATTATAATCAGAATTTCCCTGCACTGGATGAGATCAACTTCTTCATAATGTCCTATACATTATTATTATTATTATTATTATTATTATTATTATTATTATTATTATTATTATTATTATTATAATAATAATAATAATAATAACTACTATGGTGAAGGTTGTGATTAATTTCGATCTTGCCAATCGTATTTACTGCTAATAATATGGTTTTTTCAGACCGTCATCATGGGAGAATTCTAAGACAGAACTAATGAGATTTTGTAAGTGGATAAAGTTATTTGGTTGATAGAGGTTAAATCAATAGGCAAGGTTTATTGTTATCATGTGTATATAGAGAATTTTGGTGTGTCTAGAAAAGTTATATCATAAGCTCTTTACATGTTATAAGATAGGAGTTGAGAGTTAAAAAATAAAATAAATAAATTAGTTGATAAATGTTGAATGATATAAGATGATGTATTTAGTTATTTAATTATAGTAGGATAGAAAATTATAATTACAACTTTTTTAATTTTGATTTTTTATTATTTTATACTTTTAAAATTTGTTATATATATATATATATATAATGCAATTAATCATATAATCATTTTCTAAATTCTAAATTAATTAATTAATATTTCCAATTGAATAAATTAAAATAATTAATAATCCAAACTTAATTGGTAAATATTAATGATTCATATTACGATAATATTATATATTTATATCTTCGAATGATAAAAACAATTAATATTTTAAATGATTCTTTATTTTCATTTCGAACCAGTGGGGGTTAAAAAAATTAATCTAATCCATTAAATTTTGACAACTTGTCAAGCCCACCTTGAAGCTAAAAGTCCCTTTTCACTCCTATTTATATTTTACGTTTATCAACCCATCACGATACAAAGAAAAGGTATTGTCTTAAAATGCATTTTTTTTTTTTTTTTGAAAAAAGCTATATACATGAGTGTGTTGTTTTTAAAATTTGAATTTGTTTTTAAAAACCTATCATTTTAAAAACTAGGACAATAATTTCTAATTTTATATTATAAAGAAATGTTGAAGATTTGATTGCTTAGCTTCGTGATTATCAAGCATGTGCATGATGATAGAGAGAAAAAATCATGTTAAAATAATTTGTTAGTTTTATCATTTTTATTATATATATTTACGTATGTATGTATATGAGGTGATATATTACTGTCTCAGATTATTCTTAAAATATATGTGTAGCAATTATAATTTAATTCCTATATTACGGAATTAAATATACACATATCTTTTTCCTGATTAACATATATACAGATACTATCTTAAAATATAATGTTGTCCAATATTTATGTAATAATGTTAGATTTGGATTTGTATCAGATGAGAAGTGGAGTTGATAAACTCGTATAAAATTAAAAGAAATTCCAAGTAAATTGAGAAACAAATTAAATGAAAATAGTTTAAGTAAGTTAAAAATATTATATGCTATTAAATAAACTTGTATTATTTTGATGTAACCGGTTTATAAGGTAATCCAAGTTTATGGAATGAATTACCAGAAAACATCTTTATCACTCTTATAAATCCATATATAAAGAGAATTCTGTGGGCTTATAAAACATAGTATTTGTAAAATTTGGATTTTCAAGTTCTTATGGTTTATATTTTGAAAAAGAGCTGTTTTTAAGCATAACTAGTAGTTTAAACAATTTTACTAAGTTATGCAATAAGAAATTATTATTATTATCATTAGTACAATTTATAAGATAGTATTTAAAAGTCTCGTTGAATGAATATGATAATAAAAAAAGTTTTATTCAATACCAGTATTAACTTTTACAAGAAAGAAAGGGAAGGATAGCAAAAACATATATTCTTGAATAAAACTTTGGTATGCTAGAAAAATGGATTTGCTGTAAAGCTTTTGGTACAATAAAAAAACCATTTCCAATCATATAAAAAATGAAGTTTCCATGTTGCTTTGAAAATATTTTATGTTCAAAAGGAGGGGCAAAAATATAGACACAAATAAAAGTTTGGTAGGCTAGAAAATTTAATGTTTATAGGGGCATATAATAATTTCCACTAAGGTCTAATTTCAACTATTATCCTAATTAATATATGTCACTCCACTAACTTCTTAGACTTAGTGCCCCAACAAAAGCAAAGTGGTCTACACACACCTTTTCTGTTTCAATATTTATATACAAAAAGAGTGCCAACACTTACTTTCAAAATTAAACTGTCAACTTCAGTTTTCTCTTCAAAAGGCTTCTTCTGTGGGGAATTTATTCTTCCTTGCAATATACATAGGAAACACCATATAACTTCAAACCTACAAAAATATAAACTTGCACAAATGGGTACTCTCATGCTTCTCAAGAAGTTCACCCTTCTCTTTCTCCTAATCTCTGCATCACTTCTATCAACATCTTTTGCAGGTGGGTCTTTTTAGGTCTTGGTTATAGTTTTTGGTATAAAATAATTCAGGTTAAAAGAGAGAAATGCTTACCTTCTCTATACCTAAAGTTCTTCCTAAAATTACTTTATTTTCCATAGTTAAAAGACATTATATCCTTATCACTCATTACATGTTGCCAGAGATTGCATGAATAAAATAAAAGATCATATATGAACACAAAATATATAAGAGTTTTTCTGGTCACAAACTTACAAGTTATTTTGATAATTTTTCTGATGCAGAAGCTAACATGTGTATCTAAACATATCTGAACGTTAATACCATCAATAACAATGATATTGTTAGGTTCAGTTAGCTTTCATAGGTAGAAGAAACTAATATAGAATGTATCACAGTATGGGGTTTTGATTATATATATTAAGACTAAGTGCATGGCATGTGATTAACTTGACACAACTTTATTTGTTGAATTTAGTTTTTCACTATTATATATTATTATGCATAGTGTATTCACATATACACGTTCATATAATATGAAACTATAAAGTCTTAAATTCTTTGATGGCATTACCTTGGTCTGTGTTTAATGCATATGCAGCTAGACGATCCAAGGCTATGAGGAATGCAATTGAAGAGGTATGCATGCATAACCAGTTTTGATCTTTGTTTATTTGGCTTCGTATATACTTTCTTTAAGAGTTTCTTCAGTAGGGTTATTCACATGTATGAATCAGTTTGCAAGAACAAAGTGTTACGTTTCTGATATTCTTCACCTCTCTTCAAAACCATGTGTTAATTTCTGAGAAATATTGAATAGTTGGGAATCTTCTTGAACATCATATCTTAGTTCTTTACCTCTTCTCTCTCTTTGAAACCTTGTGGTTGTACCTACAAAAATGATGCAGAACTCATGAACTACCCATCTATTACCTTCCTATTTGAAAGAGCTCATTGAACAACGTGTTCTTTGTTAATTTTCCTCTTATTTTTCTTCTAATTTATTCATCCCTTTGTTATTTTTCTTATGTGTATTTGTGTATGTGAGTGTATTAGATGACCGAGACATGGAAAACGAGAGTAATTAAACATGCATGTGTAGCTGGAAAGAATAAAAAGAACAAACTAATAATATAATATTTTCTTTCAGAAAATATTAGTAACAGTTTTTGAACACACTCTCTATTACTAGTTGAATTTTATAGAAAATTATCGATTTGATGGTTTCACTACACATTCAATGATTCACTCTTTTGTAACTTTCAAATCAATCAGAAAAGATTTGATAGAAAAAGTGTGTTAACCCTTCTCTATTTTATAAATATCATTTAATAACAAATCATGTATAATATTTGTATGATATGTTTGTTTATTTCTATGCAAGTATTTATCACTTGTTTTATATCTAGAGAACTAGAGTGAATAATAGTTATCTTAAAAGTGTTTTCAATTTTTTAGGAAATACCAAAGGAGGAACTGAATAAGGAAGAAGAAAGCAGCATCCAAGAGAGGATTCTTAGGGCTAATACAAAAGACTATGGACGATATGATCCTTCACCATCTCTTTCAAAGCCTCCTTTCAAGCTCATACCTAATTAACATAACTTTAATCAGTATTATGTGAATCTTGGAAGTTGGTGTATTGGCATAAGTATCATAAATAATGTGATGTTTTCTTAATCATGTAAGATATACAAAAAGAAATACTCTTGAAACCCTAGTAAGTCAGTAGCATAATATGATAGATCTTAGAAGATGTGTGTTTAAAATGGTTCAAGTTTTGTTGTATGAGTCCATATATAAAATACATATATACTTGGTGTTGTCTTACAAAGATATGATGGTAAGTGTATACTTATATGAATAAAAATAATTAATGAGATACTATATAAATTATATATATATATATTATTTGTCTTCCTCCTACTTATTCTTTTCCCTAAATATAAAAGAGAGAAAACTATTAGTTCAAAAAATAACAAATAAAATTTTATTACAAATTATGTTATTTATAAACACTAAATAGAATTTTAATAATTATATATATTAGAAATGATAACCACTGGTGTCAGATCTTACTATTCCATCCTTATTTTCTAGTAAAAGTTCATTTCCATTTTCGTTTCCATACCTAATATAGGTATAAATTTTGTTTTATCCTTATTCTTGTCAATATATATATATATATATATATATATATATATATAAAATTTAATTTTAGAGAAAAGTATATTGATATTCTAATATTTTAATTTGTAGTATAATATATTTGTACAAGTAAAAGGGAAAAAAATATCATGTATTTTCTGGATGAAATTTTAATAAACTACATTGTTACGCATATAGTTTACTTTTTTATGAATAATTAATAAATGAATTAAAATAAAAAAAAATATTTAAAGTGTTTCAATCTTTTTACATATAATAAGTATTAAAAGGTGTATAGTTTAAATAAATCACAATCAAAAGAGAAGCTATCCCAACAAAAAACTCAAACATAAGCCTCATCTTTGAAAATAATTACAATAATAACTTCTTAAGTTGTATGTGTAATTCAAAATGCACACAAGTACTCCAACGCTGTAAAGTTATATTTGTGCAATTCTGGATTTGAGAGTATAATTTGCCTTAAGCTTTGGTATTCATGCTTCTCAAACTTTTTCATATAATTTAATTAAATTGTTATTTTTAACTTATATAAATCAATTTAACTAATGAAAAAAAAATTATTTTTCTTTTTTTTTTTTTATCTTAGAAATATGTATAGAGAAACTCCTCTAACGTACCTAAATAAGTCATCGTTCAACATTTCATCTAAACCTAGTCTCTTCAAGACATTGATTACTTTTTTTAGCAATGAAAACTCAAATGCATTGAAATGTAACAATGCAAATAGTAACCCTATTACAAAAGCTTTGAAACACATGAACCAACAACTCCTTCTCCCACTTGCATATCCAATATGAAGAAAGAAAGCATATAATAAGAAATTATGAGTGTGACACTTTTGGGGTGATATGACATCATAATCAACTACTAACTAATAGCTAGTGAGATGCGATTCATACCAATGATAAGCTTCCATGGAGACAAGTAAGTGTTGATGGAGAAGTCACCCTCATATATATTCATAGCACCCACAACATTCTTTCTATTTTCTTCTTTATCTCTCCTCTTTGATTGGTACGTCTCTTTGATTTTTCTTAAAAAATAATTAACTAGGTCTACCTATTTATATTTAATTTCAAAGACTATAGAGACATGTATTAATTTTAATGATAAATATTAAATTATAAGACCAATATCAAAATTTTAAAATAATATATATATATACATATATATATATATATATATATATATTAGCTTTTAGTTGAGATATATTATAATAATTATTTTGTGGACATGTATAAATTAATAATTTGTTTATATTAACTTAGTTATAAAAAATATTACGTAATGATTATTATTATTATTTTATTGAGTTGTATATAATAGTATTGTTTGAAATATGAATATAGGAGTGATTGAGATAGCTGAGAATAGGTATGGACATCTTCTTTCTGTACCTCCATAGTCTCAATATGCACCTCTATAATATTTTAAATGACACAAATATCCTTGGTCAAACGACATAAATGGGTATTAGAAATGAGTATGAATGAAATTGAAATTGATAATAAAATACATACCGGATTATACAATCTGGTATGCACTAATAGCATATTGAATTGTAGAATACGTATACCAAATGTATATCGGATTGAAAAGAGGGATTCAATTCGATATACAAATCTCCACTATATGTTAATTGTATACCAAATTTTACAATTTGATATGTTAATTGTATATTATATTTTATAATTCGGTATGTTAATTGTATACTGGATTGGCACAATCTGATATACATTTTATATACTGGAATATGTAATTCAGTATACATATTCTAGAAATAGCTTCTAGAATTGTCTATTTCAGAAAAGATTAAAAACACTTCCGAAATAGGCAAATCCAGAAGCTATTTTTGAATTCGGAATTGGCTTATGGATTTTCCCATTCCAAAAGTATTTTTTCATAAAATATTAATTCTAGAATAGGTAATTTCAGAAGCCAATTATGGATCCAGAAATAACTTTTGAAATTGCTAATTCTGAAACTGAATGTGTAAAAAAATTATTATATTATTATATCATTGTCTATTTTGGAACTGAATGTGTAAAAAAATTATTATATTATTTTGAATATGCAAGAAAAAGGCTAGGCTTTTGAGGTGCAAGAAGAAGTAGTATGCGGCAGGTCACCCTATTTATTTGCACTTCTCCTCCTCTATCTTTCAATCATTCTTTCTTTTTTTATTTTTTTATAGGTACAAGTTAGACTGCTTCTTCCTACACCTCCAAGCCTTCTCGAGGCACCCCAAAAATTTAAAAATTCCAAAATTATCTTTTGTGCAATGACTGATTTAGTCTTGAGGTTTTTGAAGTAACAGAACAGTGGAATGGAGGTGGAGGGGCTGTGCAAAAACGTGAAGGGTGGAGGTGACGGTGAGGTGCAGTGTGTGATTGGTGGCGTTTTGCGGCGGTGGGCGTTGTTGGTGGCGGTGGACGACTGCAAGTGCGACAGCGCGGCGGAGTAGTAGTGGCGCAGCGTTGTACGAGGTAAGTTGGGGTGGGATTGGATTGAGTTACGGAACAGGGTGTTCCGAAATGTATTTTTTGGGGTGTGACATTGTTGCGAAACAAGGTGTTCCATAACTCATTATGGTATTGATTGTGCTGTTCTGCAATACAGTTTTTGAGTTATGGAACAGGATGTTCTTCAACACAGTTTTTGAGTTATGGAATCACCTGTTCTGCAACACAGTTTATGAGTTATGGAACCACCTGTTCCGCAACACATTTTTTGAATTTTTGAATTTAATAATGCCGATTATTGTTGCAGTTAACCATGGAAGAACATCTTGTGACAAAAATGAGTGATGAAATGGATAAAATTTCAAGTATGGAAGGATTAGAATTGGTTAACTATGATGGTTGTGATTTGACTAATCATTTCACGATTGATGAGGTAATTTTATTTGATGGTGTTATTTGTGTATGAATATTTTAAATCTAAATCTACTATTTTTTATGTAGGTATTTCCAACACGAGATGATTTATTAGAATGGGTTCGTAGAGTTGCGTTTGATTTTGGGTTTGTGATACTTAGACCAGATAAAGCAAACAGATAATCCGGAAGAAAAACATTTGTTTTGTTAGGTTGTGAGTAGACATCAGTGTTACTGGTTCAAGGAAGTGTGATTGTCTTTCGAAATTAAGAGGCAAACCAATTTCTCCTGGAGATGGTTGGATGTTGAAGGTCATATGCGTTCCCCAACTCATTTTGTAGGTCACTCCCAAATCGTAAACTCCTAAAAAACTCTACAAATACTCTACAAATCCAAAAATTCATCATACATACCTCAAATAATCCTCAAATATATTGTTTATGAAGATTTATGGAATAAAAATGACCACAAAAATAGAACCACCAAATGAGACTTGAGCTTGAAAGTCCAGTTCTACCCAAAAATGGAGGTGGAGAAGGAGAGATGTGGGTTTTAGAGGTGAAGGGGATATTAGTCTTCACAGTAAAAAATTAAGAATAAAAATGCAAAACTCAATTCTCAAACACTATATTGGCTGGGCACTAATATAGGACGCAGGTAACATTATTTTTTTTTTATCGTGCTAAGTGAAAAACAGAACAAAACATTTCTATGAATGATGAACAGTGCAACCGGAAAATTCAACCAGTATAAATCACACTTCCAACCCAAACAATCTTCAAATCATGATTTAAGTCAACGAAAATTGCATCGATTCTACATACTTATTGAAGCGCAGGCTCTGAATAAGCGTTCTTTAACTTTCGCAATTTTCCGACGACACTCTCTTCTTCTTTGGCGAACCTTCTTCTTACACAAAACACAATGATTCGTCTGACCATGCTTTTTTAAAAATTTCAAATCCAGCTCTTATATTTCGCCGATTTGTCCAGTTGCCAACCGGAAGTTCAACCGAAACGACTTCAATGCATGTTTCTTCCATTCAAAACGGTGGGGTATAAACGTTTTGAGCACCTTCATTCACCGGTTACCCGTTGCTGTAACTTCTCCTATGCAATGGCAAGGAAAAATGAAGAAGAATGTGAATAATAGTTTAAGCCAATAGGAGTGTGTCACGTGGCCACTATTTTTAACTTTTTCTTTTCTTTTTCTATTTTTTCGTTTTTTTATCTTTTTCTTTTACGTATTTCTTCTTCTTCTTCTGTTTTCTATTTCTTTTTATTTTATTTTATTTTCCTATTTTCTTATTTATTTTTTTATTTTTTCTATATTTTATTATTTATTTTTAGTATCTTTTTTCTTTTCTTTTTTTTTTATTATTTTTTTTTTCTCTCTTTTTTTAATTCTTCTTCTTTTTTTATTATTTTTTTCGTTTTCTTTTTTTTATTTTTTATTTATTTAATTTTCATTTTCTTCTTTTATTTATTTTCTTATTATTATTTTTTATTTTCTAATTTTTTTAATTTTAATTTTTTATTATGAATTTAAAAATTTAAATTTAAAATAAAATAAGAATATAAATAATAAAAATGTAGATATAAATATTTTACTTTTTTTATTTTTTTATTCGGACGAAATTATGTGTTGAGAATAATACTCTCCCAAAATATAACATTATTTTTTATATTTATTTCAAGACAATAACTTTTTTAAGATAAACAAAATACTGGAAGTTAAATTAAAGTGGAGGCCGAGGAAGCCTTGGAAAATGTGGTGGTGAACCAACTGATGCATAGTCTTTTGTATTAGCCATCTCGATCCTCATCTGGATTCTGCTTACTTCTTCCTTATTCAGTTCTTTCCTTGATGTTTTCTAACAAATTGGTAACACTCTTAAAATAAGTATAATTCACTCTTTAGATATGAAACAAGTAATAAATATTACTAAAAAAACCTTTTTCTATCGAATCTTCTATGATTGATTACAATTATTGAAAGTTACAAAAGAGTATCAGAGAAAGGTAACACTTTGTTCATAAGTATTAATGAAAGTATATATGAAGCCAAATAAATAGATTAAGATGATTCATACCTCTTTAATTGCATTCACATCTTTTTGTGAAGTTGCTGGTAGCCTTGGATTCTCTATATGTATATGGATTAAGCACAAATCAAAATAATCTCATAATATTATTACGAAGAATTTAAGCATATAGAAAGTAAGCATTTCTCTCTGAAACTGAATTATTTTATATCAAAAATTAGAATTAAGACCTAAAAGACCGACCTGCAAAAGATGTTGATAAAAGTGATGCAGAAATTATGAGAAAGAGAAGGGTAAACTTCTTGAGAAGCATGAGAATACCCATGTGTGCAAGTTTATATTTTTTATACGGTGTTTCCTATATATATTGCAAGGAAGAATACATTCCCAAAGAATAAGGCTTTTGAAGGAAGAAATTTTTGTATTTATAAACCACTTTGCTTTTAGTGGGACACAAGACTTTGTTGAAAATTATTATATACCCTTATAAACAATTAAATTTTCTACCTTATCAAACTTTAATTTGTGACCCCTCCTTTGAACTTAAAATATTTTCAAAGCAACAATGAAACTTTCATTTTTATATGATTGAAAATGGTTTTTTATTGTACCTAAAGCTTAGAGCAAATCCGTTTTTCTAGCATACCAAAGTTTTACCCTTCCCTTTCTTTCTTCTAAAAGTTAATACAGGTATGGAATAAAATATTTTTCATTATCAATTTATTCAAGTAGACTTTTAAATAGTTATATTACAAATTGTACGAATAATAATTTTTTATTTTATAGTCTAATATAATCATTCATAAAAATAAAATAAATAAATAAAGAAAATAAAAACACGTTAATAAACATAATACAAATAAATAATAATTATTTAAATAAAGATAATAAACAAAAAATAAGATAAATAAATATATATTTTTTATTTTGTGGGTTCGATAAGTATTAATTTTGAACGTAATTCTAACTTTATGGAATGTTTAAAGATATTTGTCACTTTTTAGTTTTTAAATATTTTTATTTTTTATTTTTGACAATTTGTTTTATATATTTTTTTTTATTTTTGAAAACGGTTTTCTATTTTACTTTCGAAAATTGTTTTTATATATTTTTTTTGAAAAAACTGTTTTTATATTTTATTTAAAAAAAAACTGTTTATATATTTTATTTTAAAAACTAATTTTTATATTTTATTTTGAAAACTGTTTTCACATTTTTTTTGAAAAAATTGGTTATTTAAAAAACTATTTTTTATTTTATTTTAAAATTTTTTTTTATATTTTATTTTTAAAAAATTGTTTTTCATATTTTATTTCGAAAAACTGTTTTTATATTTTATTTAAAAAACTTTTTTTAATATTTTATTTTAAATTTTTTTTTTTATATTCTAGTTTGAAAAACTATTTTTATATTTTATTTTAAAAAGACAGTTTTTTTATATTTTATTTTGAAAAACTGTTTTTTATATTTTATTTCGAAAAACTGTTTTTATATTTTATTTAAAAAACTGTTTTTTATATTTTATTTGAAAAAACTGTTTTTTATATTTTATTTGAAAAAATATTTTTATATTTTATTTAAAAAAACTGTTTTTTTATTTTTTATTTTGAAAAACTGTTTTTATATTTTATTTCGAAAATCTGTTTTTATATTTTATTTTAATTTTTTTTTTATATTTTATTTTAAATTTTTTTTATATTTTATTTTGAAAAACTGTTTTATATTTTATTTTAAAAGAATTTTTTTTATATTTTATTTTGAACAAAAAACTGTTCATATATTTTTTTTATTATTATTTATCATTCAAAAATTATTATTTAAAAAAAAAATATAAAAATAATGAGAAAATATATTTAATAACAAAAGAATAAATTTAACTAAATCTAAGTCAATGATGAAGG
>Ga0099824_1007564_pt1 | contig 14344 bp, 5 predicted proteins | sample SiratrowhiteBW_FD_76837 | JGI IMG/M metagenome (GOLD analysis project Ga0099824, IMG submission 76837) | Root nodule microbial communities of legume samples collected from California, USA - Siratro white BW | ecosystem: Host-associated > Plants > Roots > Nodule | place: USA: California...
TATATATATATATTAATATAAAAATATATATATATATATAATATATATATATATATATATATATATATATATATATATATATATATATATATATATATATATAAAATAATGAGTAAGCAAATTAAAATTTCTTCTAATGCTAATAACATGTATACAATCTACATAAAGATAGATTGGGTGAAAAGATATGTGTCAGTATGAAAATTACACAAACACACTTATTAATGAAAAGAAGGGAACCAGTCTTAGATAGAACATAAATAAGAAAATGCTCACAAGAATTGAATATAAAATTAGGGTGTTCCAAATGTGAAGTAAACCAGTTAAATATTAGGATGGTCTGGTAGTAAAATTCTAGATTTTTTTATGAAAGGGAGCAGAGGGATTAGTAATATGATATATATAGTTTGTTTGGTAATAATATGTTGATAGTGCAACTCTGAAGGTATAAATAATTTAGATATGGGTATGCTAAAAATGCAATTGTTGCATATAAGACCATAAAATTGGAGGTTGACTTGGTGAAATTAAAATGATGAAATTACTAAGAGGGTACATAGGTCACTGATAGGGTGAAAACTAGGAAACATTTTGCTCATTGCTATGCAAGTACAAAGATGAAAAGGCAAAAGGATAAAAAAAATGAAAACCATTGGCAGAGGAAATTTCTATAGCAACAAGAGATATTCCTACAATATGGAAATTATAAAAAATTGTTAATGCAAATGTTAATATAACACTAGAAGGTAAACGCAGTATATGAAGTGGAATATTGTTGGGATAGGCTGAAACACAAACTACAACTCCAAAAACCAAAACCAAGATAATATGGAGCATTGAAGACAATGCAAGATTGGTTGGATGTTATTGAAAGATTCAAAGTGCTTTTGATTCAGCATCTCAGAGTATCTATTGGGGAAGATCCTAAACATTTAGTATCTTGATAAGTTGGAGGAAAATCTTATATGAATATAGCTTCTTTTCTATGACTTTGGCGTACTAATTAGAGAGCAGAGTATGCACACTAAGTCAATTTTTCTAATTTATTGAACTATGAATAAATTTGCACAAACATTTTTTCATAAATATTGTTATATATTTATATCTTTTTTATTACCAATAAGAAATAACAAGAATTTCAATTACAAAGAGTTCAATGCACCCCAACATAAGCTAAAAAAAGTCATAAAATAGTTACCACGTTATTTATCCACAAGAAGCATGACCATAATTTCTCATAAAAGAATTTGATGTAATCAACCAAATGATTATATTAAATAAATTTAACAATTCTTTGAGCATAAGAAGGATATACATAAGAGTGAAAACAAATTAAAGATGTGAAAATTTGATATGAAAACAACATTATCCTTCTCAATTAACTTATAAGTCGGAATCACCTCAAATTTAATATTCGAAATATTTTATCTAATAAAAAAAATTTATTATCAAATTTTAAGGAATTATCTAACTATACATTCTTCACACAAAATACACTATAATCGAGGCAGTGATAACATATAGTTGTTATGATCATGATTTAAAAATGTTAAAAGTTTTTATATAGAAATTTCATCACTGTTATAAAGAAGAATGTCTTTGACTTAATTTTAAATGTATTTCACAAATAACTTTATTAAAGAAATACGGAAAACTTTTATTATCTCCTTAGAGAATTGCATATAGAGACAGTAATGCACCCTCATTATAAAGATTATGATTTGTGGGTAACCTAATATACCTTAACCTATATAATATCATAAATTTGGATGATGCAATGGACTAGTAAATTGATTTGTTGATAAAACACTAGTCTTGTTTCACGGATGAGATAAAAATAAATGAATTAAGAGTTAACCTACACAATTAGTGGAAGGATCCCATATAGTGTAGTCCTTCTTATCAATAAATCTAAAATACAATTTTTTTCCTCAACTCAATATGCTTTGGAATGATACTATCAATAATGTGTAGCATGTTATGGAAAACTCATGCATTGTAGTTTTGAGACAAAGACATTATGTGAAATTCCAAATACATTCACAATGAGATCATCAAGACACCATAATCTTTTCAAAAATTTATTCTAAACCATCCCTAAGAACCCAATCCATTTTTTTATTACTACAGTACTAAGATATATGAATACCATAAACATAAGGATTATCTAAAGTCATATACACTATTAATCACAAATTACAATTTTGAAAGGCAATATATGGGATTCAATAGTCAATTATGAAAGAAAAGAGAATATTTCCATCCTCCTAGAGATAAGCATGAGTAAGACTTTAAGATAATCGATTCCATAATGGTTTTATTATATGATATCTATTCTCTAAAAATCATATTACTCCTATCTAACTAGATTGACCAAGTCACAACAAACCAAACCAAATGTCATGCCTTTAAAGTTTTTTTACCAAATAGAGCATGACAAAATTAGAGAAAACAAATTTTATTATCCACATTATATAGGTCCTTAAATACTCAATAGAAATAGTATAGTTTCCAAACAACATGTAACAACTCACAAGAGAACATGACATGATCAACATTCTCTTCATGCAATTTTACATAAATGACATATTAACTTTATAGGATCTGGTGCCATATTTATCTTCTTCAAATTGTCCTTGGTTGTCAATTTATGATGAATCATCCCTAAGTAAGAAAAAGAGATACATTTAATGTTATCTTGATAGTCCACAACATGTTGAAGAACATCTTGTCTGAACCTTGTTAATGTTGACAAATATTGAGAATGCAAATTTGAATAAGTAAACATCATATTTTGTAGTTGTTTCCTTTTGGTATGATAATTAATATTTTCATGAATGAATTGGTTAAGCAATTGTTTCTCCCACACAAAAAAAATCTCTTCTCCACTGAAAAATCTACCGCCACACCTCTAACCAGTCCCTCATGTTTCTCACTGAAAAGAATTATTGTAGTGAATTATTATACAAATTCCTTTATTGAACCGACACAATTACCTTTCCTAGGTCTAGCCACCACATGGACTCCTTCGTCACTCTTCTTAAACCTATATTTTGTTTTCAACACTTTACACCACATGGACTCCTTCTGAAAGATGCAAGGCTCTTTGAGAAGCATCACACCTATCAACCACTAGCAACAAAATATCAAAATGAAAATCAACACCAACACTATGCAAATAGTAGCCCAAGTTCAGATGTGGAGAATGTATTACTCATTGGAGTTCTAGAAACAAAAACATATACATCTCGTATCCGGTCTATGTGTGTTAAATAGTGATCAACATCTACATTGCATTATTCTATGGTCTGTTATGTCTGGATTCCAAATATAGGTTCTTTAATACTTTTTTGGAAACATGGGTTTTATGAAACTTTGTATAGCCCCTCAACCACCACTCTTCCTCCTCGATAAATCAGTCGATTGACATTAGGGTATTATGTGTGATGTTTTTATGCCCCTCTGGATTCATTTTGAATATAAAGGGTGGCAATGGAGGAATTATGTTGGTTTTAATGGGTCTGATGTATACAAATGTTAGTATATCATATACCTTAAGACCTAAATAGAATTGTTTTGATGTTTTGAAATGAGACAATCCTTTGCCTCAATATTTATAATATTCTTTATTGTTGATAAAAAAAAACACCTCAAACTATATTTGTTTTTATGTCTTCAAATTCCTCGTTCACTTTCCTACAAGAGCTAGATTGAATTGAGATATGTCTTTAATCTCCAAACCTCTTTCTTCTTTTGGTCCACATACTCTTTCTCAAATAACCTGCAATTTTGACACTAGCTTTCCCTTTTTTCCATAGAAAGTTTCTTTGTACTTTTATAATTCTACTCTCCACACCCTTAAATAACTTAAAGAAAGACAAATAATACAAAGGTAATGATGATAATACAAATTTTATCATAATAATCTACCACCAAAAGGAAAATGTGTACGTTTAATGAGGGATAATTTCCTTTCCTGTTTGTTGATAACAAAAGCTCACATTGATTATTTTCTTGTGGTTGCCCTAATTGGAATTTCTAAATACGTGAAAGAAATTCTCATACATCCACAATTAATAATCATTGCAAAACTCTGTATAATCCTTTCTTCCATGGATACACCAAGTTTTACCTTGTGGAAGTTGAAATTCAAGTCTAACACAAGTTTGAAGCTTCTGCATTTGTTTTTCTTATCAGCACATTCCTCATTATTAGTTCTATGAAGAATAGTGTGTCATTTACAACTTAGAGTAAGAAAATATTTGGCACCTCATCAACCATTCAAAATCATAAGAATAGATTAAGTTTGTGGCTTGCCTCATGATCCCATTAGACATTTCTGCAACCATTAGGAACAAAAAATATGTTTGGGGTCCCTTGTCTTAATCAATTCTTTATATTGAATTCCTATTAAGACTAACATCCTTGATGATTTTATACATCTCTAAATCCAATTTATCTAATGTCACTAAATCTCATTTTATCCATTATGCTATACCAAAAAAAGTTCCAACTCGTTAAGTTGCAGGCTTTTATAAGACTGATATTGAAGACAAAACATGATTATTTTTTTTTTCTTCACTTCATCCACCATTTCATTTTTTTAACAATGATAAGAAAGAAATAAATATGGAAACACTTGAGTGTTCTAACCCGTATACAAAACAACATAACTACATTACTTATAAATATAGATAATAAACTAAATGATTATCAAATATTATAAACATATAAGATTATCAAAATTTATTTAGAAGACTCGTCTCCTTACCTATACTTGTCTAACCCACTATATAATAAGATCGATACAACATTCCTAGACGAATCACAACCAAACATATTCCTAAAAAATCATCCGGAATCCTTGGCCATAATTTTTACGCTCTAACTTTGATAATGAATGTAAGTTTGAAATTAGCATCTCGCGGAGCATGTTTTCCCCTACTAATATGTAGATTGACATTATCCCACCTTCATAACAATTTTGTAAATCTTGTCCATCAATTGGTTTGCAATCACCTATGTCTTGTGGATCTCTTTTTTAGGTATAAGGGGTGATGAAAGAAGAATTTGAAATGTAATATTTATGAAATTCTTTAAACATGCTCGTTATATTAGGTTTTAACAATTCCCAAAAAGGTTTTTATAAACTAAAAATTTATATCACCTGATGCGAGACTTTTGTTTCCATCATAGTTCCAAACTACACTCTATTTCATCTTCTCCAAAGCTGTCAATCAATGCATAAAGCTTCTCATCGTCAAGACTTTTAAAAGGGACACATTGAAGTTTAAGTTGCCAGATTGTTTTCTAAAATTTCCCTTCATAAAATTTATTGACCTCTTATTTACCCTTTTAGGTTCTTCTTCACACTGCCATTCCACCCGTATTACCCTAACTGTGTCAGCTCTTCCCCTCCAATTTATTAATGAATGGAAGTTTCCAAAATTCTAGTAATATTTCTTTGATTTTAAACACATCCGAATCGAAAGTAATATTTTCATTAAAACAAAACACATTTCATTAAAACAAAACACATTTATCTAATCTAAAAAATCTGTAAACATATAATTATCCATAGATAAAATCAAATACAAAATTCACAACGTAAAACAAAGTTAAAATCTAACACATATTATTTTATATTTGATCTATTCAGATTAAATACATATAAAAAAGTTTACAGAATTTACACTTATGCGAAATAATTAAGAACATTCCAAATGCGCCAAACCATATATAACGGATTGGGAGCCACTAGCAATGATCTGGAAGCCAACGAAGCCAACACATTGGTGAAGCCGAGTTCGGCTCCACTGAATTGATAAATAAGAATGTGATTTTTTATGTTATCTTTATACCAGAAGGTGTATTTGGAGAGGTGTCACTGTCGTATTGCCTACGGTCGGTTGGTGGGCCCTGCTTTCTCGAGGAAGCTTTAACAACAGATTTTATTTCTTTAATAATATAATGCAGAAAAGGAAAAAGAAATACACACTGCGTCAGATTTTAAAAATAAAGAAATATTGCGGACCAACCAACCAGGGCTCGCGTGCTGTTTATGCAACTCAAAAAGAATTATTATTTTTATTATCATTTTCCAAAACCTTAACATGATGCAGCCCTTCTGTGTTACTAATTTATTTGCACTTTTTGAAGAGCACCAGCAGCAACTGCAGCACTGCTTCGTCGAGCACCTCATTTTAACACAAGATGTGGACCAACTAACTTTACGCAACACTTAGATTTCTTAAAGCCCTAGTGTATTTTAATCAGCAGAAATAATTAACAAAATCAATGGAGCACGTATTGGGAACACAAACACATGTTTATATAAGAACGACAGTTTCAGGATAAATGTTGAATATTGTCTCAGACCACATTAAAAAACCTCTGTGCGAAATTGCTAATACATGTGTGTGTTTTTATTAGCTTGTTGAATTAAAGTTGAACACACCAACCGTGGAAAGAGTATTAAGTTCCTTTTTCAACTTATTTTGGACATATTAACTTTAATTAATCCCAATGAGTGAACTAGAAGTTTAGCTCACCTTTTGAAACCAATCGATCAATCTTAGCTCGTACTATTCATGATCGATTTGTTGTTGCTAATAAACGATTATATAAATACAATGAGTCAATTCTTTTGGGAGAAAGCATCGTAACACGAGCTCAAGAGGAAGAAATTAACGATACTGTATTACTTATTACTAAATAACCTAAATCTGATGGTGTGCACCACGCAGTGGTTTGGATTAGCACGCGGATTTGAAACATTCAACAGTAAAGATTAAAAAAGAATGGTTAAAGATCTAGAATGAATTTTCTAATTTTTCTAGTGTGAATTTGAATCCTCTTAATTCCACTTTTCATTTGTCTCAGAAATTTTTAATTCAAAATCTAGTGAAGTAACTACAATTGTTTGCGATTTGGATCATCTAGCTAGGTGGTCTTTTCTTGGCTCTTTTTAACAGTTGGAAATTAGTCAACTAATTACAACAGTTTTAATGTAAAAACTGTGTGTAGTTTGATTCTGTATACTAATTCTTTAAGCTGTTTTTTATTAAATTCCGTATACTATTGACATCTTATTGGAAATGTCTTCTTATTTGATCACTTCTTTTGGTAAAAAAAAAATGGATTAGAAAAATGGGGACAAAGGGATTGTGTAACTTTTGGAGGGAGGGAGGATGTTATAGTTGCAACCATTAAGGGTCACCACTTAAACAAAGCAAAATAAAAACCTTATAATCGATTGTCTATCATTATCATAATTTCTATTCATTATATATTTGAAAGTCTTTTGCATCTTAAAGAACCCAATTCCATTCGTCCTCAGGATTTGATCTTTGTTGTGTTTTCCCTTCTCCAGTTCTTGCCACCTCAAACTTTAACACCACATCATTCTTTTTAGGTCTCTATCAGTTGCTGGTGGGTGGACTTAGACCTAGAGGTTGACATCTCTTTCTCTCTCATTCTCAAGCCGTTTTAGCGCCACCCTTTTATCACTCAGCTTACAGCAATCTAGCTCCAAAACGAACAAGGAGAGAGAGAGATAGGGATTCATGAATGCTTTATTAGGGTTCTCATATTTGCTTCCTTTCATCCACTACTTCTCCTGAAACCTCTCCTTTTCTTTCCCTTTTCTCTCTTCTCATTCTCTCAATAATCCTCGGGATCTGATCTCTTTCTCATCTTGCGGATAGAAACTACTACTAGATGCAGTTGGTGAAAGCAAAGCAGTTTTGAGGACAAAGAAGAAGGAGATTGAGTTCAATTCCCGAGGAAAACAATTAACTTTCTATACTTTGCTTTTCCTGTCTGTTTTGTCCGCTTGTGTCTCCCTGCCTTTCTTTCAGTGCTGTTTTTTTTGTCTGGTTCTGTTGGATTTCCTTTGACCAAGTTACGACAAAAAGGTTGTTGATGAAAGAGAGCTTGAACAACTTTCTCATCAACCCTATATACCTCGAGATTTAGTGCTCCGAACCAAGTTTTTTGTTTCATCAGATCCGTTCAGGAATTCTACTTGGAGTCTATACATAGTCATATCCTCAGAGGGAGCAATATATCAAGGTTGTTCTTTGCCCTTAATTTTTTTAAAATCGTCTTTATGTAGTGGTTTATACGTTTCTATACATCGATCTGTTATATCATATGGGGTTTGGCTTCTTGCTTTTTAGTTCTTGCTCTTTACTATATATTTATCATATGAATGTTTCTAAATAATTAGCAGTGTTGAAATGGTGGATCAATTAATATATTCTATTTTTCAACTTTTAACAAACAAGTAAGACAAGAAAAGACAGACAAAGGAGAAGCCCGAGTCAAATGGTAAGTCATAAAATCTTTGACAAGACTGCGATCTGTGTTTGGGTGGTGATTGTATCGCATCGACACCAACCTCCAAATCATGGTTTAACCCCCTCACGCCGGTCTTCTTTTTCGTTTCACACCTAACCATAGAAGTCTATTTGCATATATATCCAAGTGTGAACCGAACAAACCACTGTTTCTGGTAATTGATGATGTTTTTCTTTAACTATAATCGCTTGAACAAGAAACTTCTAAGTCGTGCTATTACGCCATTATGAAAATGTGACTACATTTGAGTGCTCTATCGACCTCTTTGTACTGAAAAAGCTGAATGTTTGGTGCTACAGCATACAACATCATTCACTACTTCATACTACCCCATAATTGCTTTGTAAAAAGTGTGTCCTCTCTGCCGTCTGCCACAGATTAATTTAGTTTTTCTTCTTTAAGGAAAATGAGTCAACGTTTCACAAGGTAAAGTTCTGGAATATCTCCTATGGCTTCTTCGTGAAGCGATTACTCAGACCATCGATAGTTTTCTTTTCTTTTCGTTTTTTCTATCATTTCTTTATTCATTTTTTTAACTTGAATTTGATGTGTGTGAGTGTGGGAATATCTTCTTCAGTACTTAGTATTGTTTAATTTTCATTTCATTCTTCTTTTATTTCGTCTGCTTTCTGAGTTCATTCCTTGGATCTAATTAATCAAACCCAGCTGGAAGTATCGCATTCGATGTTGAAAATATGAACTTGGGAAAGACGAGAAATTTCATGTATAGTTAAAAATTTGATGGCGTAAAGTTGTTTAATTTTGGAGCAGATTTGTTTGACGAAGACTGGGGATGCTTAGAAGTTGTTTCTCATTGTCCAAGTATGAGTGAAGAATGTTAATCCAATGATTTTTCAATCCCTAATGCTGGATTATAAATTATTATACGTACGATGTTGCCTCTGCCATTAGTAATTTTGTTGATTCAATACATGTTATATTTTATGGCCTTTTTTATAGCATGAAGTCTTAATTTTGTCAAATAAAGATATATTACATACTGCACAGTAATTCAGTGGAAGGATAATTAAAATGTTTGTTTTCCAGTACAATTTTACAATTAATTCATATTGACTTCGTATTACTCGTTTTCTTTTCCTCTTTCTTTGAAAGTTACAAGGGACGTGTTTTATAACTACCCAGTTTTTCTTTCTTGCTTGTTATTATACTGACTTATCGGTAACACAATCTTGGACACGTTCCCGTTAGCTGAATTATGAATGACTGTGACTAGTCTCTATTGTTTATGGCTATATATAGCACTATGGTTTCCTTATCAATCTTGTTGCTTTATATAAAACGTTCATTAGATAGATATAGAAACAAAGCAACTGTTTTTACGTAGTGTCTAAGGCATGAATTACTCTTCTCCATTTGCTTTGCTTTTCTACTTTTCGTTTGTACTCTTTAACTCGTTACTTTCTTTATTTAGACTCGTTAAACTATCTTGAACCTTCATTCAGCTCTATCGGTACTCATGTTCTACTTTTTTCTTTTTTTACTCTGATTAGTACAAAGCACGTCTGATGTTTTGTCAGAAGGATTGGATCACTCTATGTTCTTATTCTTGATCATGTACTCTCTACCAAAAGATAAATGAAACATATATATATATATATATATATATATATATGTTGCTATAGCATTGCTGCTTATTATCATTATGGACTAGTCAACGAAATGTTAAATTATATATATACGAGAAAAATGTGTTAAACGTCATGTTTATTTACGAGAGAGATATTAACTTTGTTTTTTTTTTTTTTTCTCAAATAGTACAGGTTTTAATTCTTTGAGAGCGGAATGAACACATTTTCGCATGTACCTCCAGGCTTTCGGTTTCATCCGACCGATGAAGAGCTCGTAGGTTACTACCTTAGGAAGAAGGTAGCGTCTAAAAGGATTGATCTAGATGTCATCAAAGATGTAGATCTGTATAAAATTGAACCATGGGATCTCCAAGGTACGTAATTCTTAGAGTTATAATTAAGTAAGGCATTGCATATAAATAATAGGTAGATGCATGCATAAAAGAACATGTATGTTATATAGTATGCAAAAAAATAGTATACGGTGATGATGATTTGTTACTATGATGTAAACAGAGTTATGCAAAATAGGAACAGATGAACAAAGTGACTGGTATTTCTTCAGTCATAAAGATAAGAAATACCCAACTGGAACTCGAACGAATAGAGCTACAAAAGCAGGATTCTGGAAAGCCACGGGAAGAGACAAGGCAATATACTCTAAGCATTGCCTGATTGGCATGAGAAAGACTCTTGTCTTTTACAAAGGAAGAGCCCCAAATGGACAGAAGTCTGATTGGATCATGCATGAGTACAGGCTCGAAACTAATGAAAATGGAACTCCTCCGGTAATTTCCTTTCAAATTCAAATACATTTTTTACGTTTGGTTTCTATTGATAAGTTATTGATTTATTATCCTTACTCTTAGTCAATAATTTTTACCATCAGGTTATTGGTTGTTATAATTTTCATCAATAATATATCATAAAGTTTTTATTTAAATAATAAACTATTCGACCAAAATTCAAATACAAATATTATAATAATCAAAATCGGGATTTATTTTTTTCTTTTTTGTTATTTTTCTACTGATTCTCTGCATGCTGTCAACTCCATATAGTTTCATCAATTACTATTCGAAAAAGATATTATTTCATAATATTTTCAAGTATTCTGTAAATTGTCTAACAAGTAACACAAAATTATTCTGCATGCATGAAATCAAGCAAAACTCGTGTTTGTGTGTGTGTGTATATATATATATATATAGAGAGAGAGAGAGAGAGAGAGAGAGAGAGAGAGAGAGAGAAATATGTTAAATATATTTTTAATTCTTATAAATATATAAAAAAAGTTTTAATTCGTTAATTTTTTAATAATTTAAATTCTCATAAATTTTAAAGATTTAAAAGCTACTCTTATAGTTATCATGTTTATTATTTTTATTTTTATGCATACAAATATGTTAAAGATTACTTTAAAGTAGCATGTGATGCTAAATGAATGTAACTTCTAAATGCATACGTCATCAGTGATGATAATAAACATTTTTCTGCTGTTAAAAAAAGGTTTATTGCTAAAATGTCCAGTATTATTAAAATTAGCAAAATAAAATTGAAAATCAAATTTCTTCACCCCTTAACTTTTTATATGGTTTTATTTCTAATGTCCTCCCTCTTATATACAATTATGAAGCCTATTAATTACGTTATTGCAACAACTTGTAATAAAACACTTTAAATCTCTCAAAATTTAAAAATTAATTAGGTATGCATATTGGATTTTTTTGAACTAGAAATTTGTGTTAAATTGACTTCAACTAGATTATGTGAACTTTATTTTGTTTATAAATAAAAATATAATAATATAGAGCATTAAGAATCTAACCTAACATACAAATATATCAAAAGAATATCACCCCGTAAACACAGTAAGCCCCAATATACTTTCCACCGGGTCAATGTACACTAATTTGAGAATAAAGATTGTACCCTTGGATGAAAACTAGAATCAAACCTCACCTTTGGTTGAATCATAAAACTGTTTGCATACCACTCATTTATGGATAAGGCATGTGATTGCTTTGTTGGATACGCAAATGTTTCATACTAAAATCAATCTTCAATAATGTATCAAGAACAATACAGATTCACACTCTAGGAGTTAATATCTTACAACACTAATATAATGTTTCCAGTTCCTTGGGAAATTTCAGAGAAAACAATATTCTGCTTATACTTACATGCATTGAACATCCATTTCTGTTAAATTGCTTCAGACAAAATCATATTCTGCTTAAATTTGCACGCATTTTCAACTTCACACATAAAAGTTATTCATATTCATATCAAGTATTTTTTTTTTTTATCAGCATATTCATATCAAGTTGTTATAAAATAATAGTATATTACCGATAACTGAGAGCTTCAATTTAGTTAAACCAGCATGTTGTTCATTTTTTGAGACCTTGTGTTGAATACTTAAGTGTGTGTATTGTTAGGGTTTAATCATTAACTTTATAATTGTTCAGGAAGAAGGCTGGGTTGTGTGTAGAGTGTTCAAGAAGCGAATGACTACAATGCAGAAAGTGGGAGAGTATGATCAGTCACCCTGTTGGTACGATGAGCAAGTTTCCTTCATGCAAGATTTTGAATCTCCCAGGCGCATTTCTCAGCCTTATGCATCATACCATCAGCACCACCCCTGCAAACCTGAGCTCATGGAATTGCAATACAACAACATATCCCATGATGCATTCCTCCAACTTCCACAACTTGAAAGCCCCAAAGTCACTCACTCAGCAGCCAGTTTGAGTTGCAGCTCAGTTGTCCCTTTTGGTTATGAAAGCAGCAACAACAAAAACACTGGAAGCACCTTGCAGTTCTCATCACTCACTCAGGAAGAACAGATACAATACTGCCACCAACAAAGTCAAAATTCCATCTATTGTACCAATGATAATGCGGTTGACCAAGTCACAGATTGGCGAGTGCTTGACAAATTTGTTGCTTCTCAGCTCAGTCACAACCAAGATGTTTCCAAGGAGACCAGTTATTCCAATGCACCTATTTTCCATGTGGCTGAACAAATTTCTGTGGTAGCCAATGGATCCAAAAAGGAGCAGATTTCCCAGGAATATGCTTCAACATCTACCTCCAGTTGCCAGATTGACCTGTGGAAGTGAAAGTTTACAAATATATATATACATATATATAGTAACTAAAAGATATATGATGCATAATACTAATTATAGGAAGTGCGTATAAGTGAATGTTGGAAAAAAAAAAAAGACTAGTGTTTCTCCTGGTGTTGTTGTACATAATAAACCCAGATGTTTTATATATCATTAGTTGTTGAACCTCTGGAAGCTGGAGTATGGACTGAAATGCATCCATTAATTAGTTGCAATTCATGTCTCCTATATATAGCAAACAAGTTAGTGCTTGAAGGTCAACTCTACTCTTTACAGCAGAAAGTGATCCATGGTGGGAAGATTTCTGTGCATTAATATTAAAAGTTATTTGTTCACTACAGCTTAATTTTGCATCTATAAAAGTTATATATGTATTTAGTTTGTTCTTGAAATCGGCAATTACTTGGATCTATCAGAATTCAGATGAAGGTATTAAGATTTGAGAATCTAAACTATGCATGCTTCTGTTATATACACATACTTTCTCCACTGTGCTAGTTTAGAATTGACTGTAATATGTCTTTCTCCAAGCTACAATTTCTGTCTGTACAGAATATTAGATGAGCTCTCTCAATATATTTGAAGCCTCACCAAATCACTATTTTATGAGGTTAAATAAACACAAAGAATAATAAAAAAAAGAAACAAATAAATAAATTTTATCGGTTAACTTTTTATGTTTATTTTTCTTGTTTTTAAAGACCCATTAGTTACTTTTGTTTCGTTAGAAAGTTAACATATATTCTTTCATAGCTGCGCTTCTGTAGGAAAGACTTCGTAACAAAGAGTAATGATGTTTAAAATTACTCAAAATACGAGCTAAATAGCCTGCAAACTCGTATTGGATTGCATTATTTTGCAAGAGCTATACCATTATTATTATACACTTGTATACGTTTCTATAACTTTTTTCCTCTTAGTTGGGATCCATTTCTATTTTTGTTATTGTATTTTGATAAATAACAAAATAAGGAAGTAAAGGACAAACATAATATAACAGTTTGGATTAATTTCTTTTATTTGGTTTGCTATGAAGTTTAGATGTTAAATTAAGAATAATTTGAATACTAAGATTATGTTTTAAACAAGATGTTGAGGGACGTAGCATATAAATTTTAAATAAGAAATCTTTTAACGAGTTATAGATGTATTTTAAGGTACTTATGGTTATACTTAATAAAAAAAATTATGAAAGTAAAATACAAAAAAAAAAAAAAACTATATGATTTTTTAAACACATAATAAATAAAATATAAAAAA
>Ga0099824_1007569_pt1 | contig 14333 bp, 4 predicted proteins | sample SiratrowhiteBW_FD_76837 | JGI IMG/M metagenome (GOLD analysis project Ga0099824, IMG submission 76837) | Root nodule microbial communities of legume samples collected from California, USA - Siratro white BW | ecosystem: Host-associated > Plants > Roots > Nodule | place: USA: California...
ATAACCATCTTTCCCTTAAGAAGCACACCTCCAAATGCGGTTTCTTTGCATCGGATAATATGTATAGGCCATGTGTATGGGTCACATTTTGTCCAGGTACGTGCAATTATTAATTTTGAATAATGCAACCAATCCGTTGCAACTTCATACCCAATCCTGCATAGAGGGAGCAATCCAGAATTTTCTACAAAACCATGCACTTGTGGATGAGAAATGCCAAATTTATTTAATTTTCTACCGTGGGAGATCAACTTCAGTTCTCCCCTTTCCTATACAAAACCATAAAACAATAGATATTCATAATTGTTATGTACCAAATTAAATTTAAACTAACAAAACAATACAAAAAATTTCAAATATTTTACCTCACCAGCCCACAACCTATATGCAACATGATTAGCATAAATAACCAAAACAGAAGGATCAGAAGGACCTCCTAGGAATCCTACTGCATCATCATGAGGAGGAATATTTTGAACAATAGCAGGTCCAGCTTCATCACGCCTATCCCTTCGCCTCACGGAGGCTGTCGGTCTCTCTCGAATTTCAGGCTGAGATGAACCTCCTCTAGTGCTCGCCATATCCTGAAATGAACCATACATATAAACTTACAATTCTTACAATTGCAGATTACACAAACAGTAAGACATTCAAAATTTGGAGTCTCTGCGGTTTGTACAAACCGTAGGTGACTGGAAATTTTGAATAACTTACGGTTTGTACAAACCGCAGAACAGAAAAAGATGTTTTACTGTTCTACGGTTTGTACAAACAGCAAAACAGAAAAAGATGTTATACTGTTCTGCGGTTTGTACAAATCGTAAGTTACTCTTCTGCGACTTGTACAAACCGTAGAACAGTAGAAAATTTTTTTCTCTTCTGCGGTTTGTACAAACCGTAGAACAGTAGAATTTTTTTTTCTTTTGCAGTTTGTACAAACCGTAGAACAGTACAAACCGCAGAAGAGAAATTTTGAATTACTTATGTTTTCTACAAATCGTGGAACAGTTTAACAGTAAAAAAGAAGTCCACCACCGCCGTCCTCTGCCACCAATCCACCACAACTATCTCTACAATCAAAAATTAAACTTACAATGATGCTTACCTTCCTTTCAATTGCTTGAATGGGTGCCAAAATGATGCAAGTGGAGGTTTGTGGGTTGCGGTTCGTGAAAGCTGTGAATGGAGAACCAACGCCAGCAACCAGCAACCAGCAACCAAGGTGCACTCAATGTAGATCTGCAGTGGCAAAGTGGGATACGAGCACTAACAGTGGAGGTGGAGGTGCAACCACCGTCGGTAGAGTTCGAATGGGGTGCAGGCAAAGTGGAGAAAGAAAGGATGTGCAGGGTGGTGGAGGGTATTATGAGGTATGAAATTTTTTAAAAAGGGTTAAACGGTAAATTTACCTAGACTATGGAGGTGCAGGAAGAAGCAATCCTTTATATATAAGGATGGTCCGAACGACCGGATACCAGGTGACCCGATAGGCCCAACAACCTGATTAGGATAGGCTCTGATACTATATTAAGAAGTAGATTTTAAACCTAAATCAATCTTACAAAACTGACTTGTAAAGTGAGGTTTACACCCATTTTATAAATTATTAAAATGTCTCATCTCTAATCGATGTGAGATCTTTAATAATATTAAAGTGAGTTGTTAAGGAAAATGTCAACCGACTTATTCCAAATGTTACTGTATCCATCTATTGAAAACAATTTTAATACATAACTCAATTCTTTTTTTTTTTATTTGAATACTTTTTCACAATACTTTATATTTATCTTTATTTAGAAAAATATATGTAATGATTTCACAAAATATGTTCACTATGGAATTTCGAAATAAATTATATACTAAAGTTAAAATAATACATGTACAAAATATCTATTACTTTAGTTTGAAAATATTTTAAGTCTAAATGAAAATTTTAAAATTAATATACTAATATAAAAGAATATAGAGTCATTCATACACATACTTGATATTATATTATATTTTATCTTTACATATTTTTGTCAGATGATGTATTATATGCACCTGTGGGAGACATAGTTGTTTGGTCTGATAATCTCGTATACAGGAGCAACATGCATATAAATATGTGTCTGATAAGCTTGTGCTTAAACTTATCATAAGACATGTAGTCTTCAACGTTAGAGTGATTTTGTTAAGGAAAACTTCATTTTGGTCTATGTGAAACACTAGTTTTGTCATCAATTACAACCAATTTTAATTCACAATTTAACCTTTCTTTAGTGTATAGTTGAGTTACTTTTAATAATATTTTACATTTATCTTTATTTAAAATAATATACATATTAATTTTCATAAAATATGTGCATGCATGATTTTCGAAATAAAAATGTTGAACGGGAAAAGAATATGTTAGAAGGAATATTTAATTACTTTAATTTGAAAATGATTTTTAGAAACTGAATGCAATATTTGAAAACCGTTATAGTTTCAATAGTAATATTTAATATTTTAGATTTATATTTTTTCTAATGATTTATTATGAGGACTCTCACGAGATGCAATTATTTTGTTTAATAACTTTGTAAGCAAGAGCAGTGTACATACAAATCTACTTCTAATAACTTCACAAACTATAATATAAATATAGTCTACCTTTGACATTAAGTTTTTGTGAAAGATTGACTATCGACTAAAAATAAAATAATTTTATATATTATATAAGAAATATAAATTTTATTTTATAAATCGATTTTATAAAGTTAAATTAAACTTAAAATTTACTATAGTGTTAAAGTTATACAGTCTCAATATAAAAGATAATGTTAGAAATTTTACATAAATTAGACCAGGTCATTTCATAATCTTTTACATTTATTTTTATTTATAAAAAATATACATATTGATTTCATAAAATATGTGCACCAAGGATTCTCAAAACAAATTATATGTTAAAAGTTAAATGAATATGTTGAAAAAATATTTAATTACTTCAATTTGGGAATAATTTTAGAAAACCCAATGGAAAATTTTAAAAATAAATATGTTGATATAAAAAATATTGAAATGTTATTCTTAACCTTTATAGTCATATTTAATATTATATTATACTTTATGTTCACATTTTTTTCTCCACTAATATATTATAAGTACCTCTATGAGACTATGAGCCGTAGTTGCTTTGTTTGATAACCTTAGACGCAAGAGTTACGTGGATATAAATCTGTGTTTGATAAGTTGATGTTGAGATAGACTATAGGACATATAGTCTTTAGTGTTAGCAAACAATTTTAATATGTAATTAACCCTTTTTTAATATATATTTGAGTTGTTTATCATAATATTTTATATTTATTTTTAATTAAAAATATAAGTATTAATTTTATAAAATACGTGTACCAAATATTTTTAAAATAAATTATATGCTTAAGTGAAAATGAATGTTTTGAAGGGATATTTCATTACTTTAGTTTGAAATAATTTGGAAAATATAGTGAAAAATTGCAAAATAGATATGCTAAAGGAAATATATTAAAAGGTTATTCTTAACCATTCCAATTTACATAGTAATATTTGATATTATATTATTTTAACACATTCCCTTCACGTTCGATAGCTAGTACATGGATTCATTAAACTTTACCGAGATAGACCGAGATAGACCTTAAATGGTTATGATATTATCTTAAAAAAGGTAAGCTTTAAGCTTAACTAAACCGTACAAATGACTTGTAAGGTGGGATTTGCATTCACGTATATACTATGAAATGACTTTATCCATAATCGATGTGTGATCATCAACAAAAATATTGAAAGAATATTTAATTATTTCAATTTAAATATAATTTTGAGAGTTTGAATAAAAAATTTAAAATAAATATGCTAATAAAAATTTTTAAAAGTTATTTTTAACCCTCAAATTCATGCTTAATATAAAAGGTGTAGTTTCTCCAAAATCTGGTAAGGTCTACAAGCTGAAGATATCTCTTTATGGTCTTCGACAAGCTAGTAGACAGTGGTATGAAAAGTTCTTATAGTTTCGGGTCATACCCAATTACAGTCTCATTTTTTTTTTTTTACAAAACAATGGTGCATTTACAATCATCCTTGTCTATGTTGGTGATATGATTTTGATAGGGAATTATGCTCAAGAGATTGCTTCGGTCAAGTCTCAACTTGGATTACTTATTAAAAATTAAGGATCTTGTTCAACTGAAATTTTTTCTTGGATTAGAAGTTGCTAGATCAAGCAGGCATTTTCCTTCACAAAAGGAAATACACTTTAGAGCTCCTAGATGATGTAGGCTTGTTAGGATGCAAACCTTCCACCACTCCTATGGATCTTCAAATAAAGCTCTATTTCAAATAGAGTCCTCTCCTTGAAGACATTTCCATGTATTGATGACTCATTGGTGATAAGTGCCAAGTCTGAGTATTTTGTACATAAGAAAACTTGGGTACTTATGATTTTAATTGTTGTTTGAAATAGTAATCACCCCTAATTTGAGAGTTTTTGGATCCAATTATAGGTTTTGAGTTCTGAGTTAAATGAAATCATTTAATCTCAATTTTTGAGTAAATTTCAGGTTAGCAAGCATGAAGAAAATGAAAGATTGGAAGATGCATGAAGAAAAGAATTAAAAGGTTGAAAGTGAAGACTCGCCCAAGTGAGAATGGCTTGCCTGGGCGAGATTGATCCAAAATGGAGTGAAGTTGTAGTGGTTAGCTCGCCCAGGCGACAAGGAGCTCGCCCAAGCGAGGAAAATCTCGCCTAGGCAAGGAGGAACTTGTCCAAGTGAGAAAGGTCTAGAGAGGGGTGAAATTTTATTGAAGGCCTTGCTTGAGTGAGGCATGACTCGCTTGGGCGAAACACCTTTTTCCAGGATAAGGATCCCTTTAGCCTAGGCGAAATCTGGCTAGCTTGAGCGAAAAGTCACTAACCCAAGGCACGAAAAGGAGTTTAAGGAGGAGATTTGGTCTTCTTTGGAACATAGTTAGAAGCCTTCGAAGGGTTAGAAGACGGGAATGCAACAGTGACTCCAAGCCAAGCCCAAGCTCCACTTTCTCTTACAATCTTCCTTTCTTTGGTTTGTAATGACTACCATGAGTAGCTAAACCTTCATCTTTGGGATTGAATGTAATCTTTTGAACTCATTTATATTTTGGTGATATTTATATATAATATTCAGTTTCTGCTCAATCTTGGTATTTTCATCTTGTGTTTAATGCTAGATTCTATTTGATCAGTATAGTCTTGATTTTGATCCTTAGACTTAACTAGAAAGTATTTCTAAGCTTCTAACCTAGATGAGAATACTCAATATATTAAAATACTAGGAATAGGTGTTTAAGAAATTTACTAAATAGCTGAAGAATTAGTGTTTAGGAAATTTCCTTATGAATTTCATGCTTAAGGAATGAGTGTGAATAATCTTTATATGTGTATCAATAGTGAGTGGTTATGGATATTGTATGGTTATGAATGAGGAAGATAGATGAAGTTCAATCCCATGTTTTAACTAAATCTTTTAAAGCATTTTGGCTCTTGATTAACTTAACATGCAATCTCTTTTATGTTATTTGAATCAAATCATTATCAAACCTTATGTACTTAGTGAGTAGTAAAATCTAGAATTTTAATTGAAACTGTTCTCTGTGGGAATGACACTCGTACTTTAAACTCTATACTACTTTTGACTCGGTGCACTTGCTGGATAGTCAACAATTGGACAACTCATCTATTTGACCAACACTAGGCCTGGCATTTGCTTTGTTGTCAATCATCTCTCACAGTTTTTATCAGCTCCTACAATGGCTCATTACCAAGCAGCACTCAGGGTTCTTCGCTATCTCAAAGCTAATCCTGGTTGGGGGCTCTTCTTTCCTAGTAATTCTCCTTTACAACTAAAAGGTTTTTGTGACTCAAACTGAGCATCATGCCCTGAAACTTGCCGCTCTATTCCCGATTTTTGCATTTTTCTTGGTGATTCATTAATCTCTTGGTGGTTAAAGAAGTAACACACAATTTCACAGTCCTTCTCTGAGACTAAATATCATGCTTTGACATCGACAACTTGTGAAATTCAATGGTTTTCTTATCTGCTTTGTGATTTACATATTGCTCCTCAAGCCACTACAGTTCGTTTTTGTGACAACAAGTTTGCCTTACATTTAGCTGCCAATCATGTGTTTCATGAACGTAGCAAACACATTAAAATTGATTGCCATATAGTTAGAGAAAAGATTCATGATGGTGTTCTTCGTTTGCTTCCTATTTAATTGATCTATACGATACGATCCATCTTGAGGGGAGTATTAATAAATAATTATTATGTGAAGATGATGATTATTAAAGATTATGTTAGAGTCAAATAATAAATAATTATTATGTGATGATTATTAGCAATTATGTTAGAGTATTTTATTATGATTTTATTATTCTATATATATAATAACTTTCTTTCATACATAAGATGAGAGAGAGTTTTCATTTGTAATTTTATCTTCTGTTACTTTCTTCTATACTGTGTTAAGGATGGTAGATACCAAAAAATTATTAAAATCAAAAGTAAAAAAATAGCAAGAATCTAAATTGTGATTTATGTCTTTGAAAAACTAGAATAGCAATATATATATAGATATATATTAACTCAATTATTGAATCTACACAGGCTCAATTAGATATAAAACTAATAAAAGAAAAATTAAAAAATTGTAAAGGACAGACAAAACTAGATGTGGACCCATTTTTTTTTCTTAATTAATATCATTTTCTTGGTTGAAAACCTATCAGTATACGATGAAACTGTCTTTCTCTGTTTTATACAATTACCATGACATAATATTTCAATGATATCACAGTAGAGGTTGCCGACTGCAACTCGTCCATCAAAACTGTATATAATTTAACATTTTCTCAAATAATTGTTTCAACTTTCAAACCTGGTAGCATGTGCTTTGACATTTGTGCTGTATGTCCAGAAAATTTTGGTGAGAAATACATGGAGTATATTCATCTGTTTTGCTAAATTTCGACAGATTTCAAAATTTCAACGGATATAGGTAGGAAAAATGAAATTTGCTGCTCTCAAATTAAAGATTGAAGTATTTTGATTGTGTAGTTGTTGATAAAAATTTAGCGATATAAAGTTTTTAAAATTTTATTTCATTAAGATAGTAATTTTATTCAGTTATGTTCATTATATTTTATTTTTTATTTTTTTACATATCTTTTTATTTAAGTTAAAAACATAAAAAATTAATAAAATGAATGAAGTAAAAGTATTATTGTTGTTACTAAAAAATATAAATGTTAAGTAGTTGTTAAGTACTTAAAAAGAACTTTTAAGTAAATGAATGTCTATAGTTTGTTGTTGACATGTTTGTCTAATCTCTAAAAGTAATTTTATAATAGATGAACAATAATAAACATTAAATATTACAGGATGCAAAAGGAATTAATGCTGTAAATAAAAGGCTAAAAAGAAAGTGCACTATATACTAATGCTTGAGATGTGACTTTATAGGATATAATTAATCAAAGAAGGTTTAATCATAGTGAACGTGGACCAAATCATTTTTAAGGAGAAAAAGGAAGTTAAAAAGGTAATTACATCAATCTTAACTTTGGGACAAGACTTCAATCTAGGGTTGCCAACAATGCATTTTATACCAATTCTATAACTAAACTAAATATGAAGTACAAATATACTTTTCTTTAGAATATAAAGGGAGCCTACTGTCTTATCTTAAATATTTTTATTATAATTTGATGTGGTTGTACTTTTAATTTGAACTATGTATTTCTAAAGTTAATTTTGGTTATAATGGTGTAAAATAAGGGATACATAAAAATGATGGTAGAAATATGTTTTACTTTATTTTAAAATATTTTTTGAAAACATTGAGAATTGATTGTTTGGAAATCGGTATTCTAAAAATAGCGAGACTCAAGGTATAATCAGAAACATATAGGATGAAAATAAAAGAAGATAGTTTATAAATGAGACTTTCACAAGCACTTATAGTTGAGAATTGAAACAAAAATAACCAAAAGTAATATACAAACGGTTTTTTTTTTTCTATTGGTTCATTTATAACAAATTACATTCAACTCCAACTTTTAATTAACTAATGAAGTTTAATGGTAGTGCTTGAGGTTATTCTTTGCGTATAATAAAACTATTCTATTATTACTTTATCTAAATAATTTATATAAGTATTTTTTTATAAGTTTTTCCAAGCTTTAGAATTAGAGTATTCTTCAGTAGTTTCTTCAAGTTCTTGCAAAACAAATATTTTTTATCAAAATAATTACTAGCTTCTCCAAAATTAAAAAAATAGATATTTGAATTTACTTCTAAGCTTGGATTTATACATCTCAAATATGAGTTACAAAATAAAGTTGATTAAGATATAATCACTTTTTTAATATACAATGAATGAGAGTTTCTACAAGCAGATAAGACAGTATTAAAATTAGTTTGTATTAAAATTAGTTTGAGTCTGTACTAGCAAGTTTGATGGATCTATTACTCGCACTATCTATAAATATCTAGTCTCATGTAGGAGTTTGACAATATTGGTGTGAGATGTATGTTGGGGATCACAAATCTAAGGATAAGGTTATTTTATAGTTTATAAGTAGATGCAAACTTCAGCTTACAAATCAGTTTTGTAAGGTTGAATTACACTTAAAATATACTTCTTAAGAGTCTCAATATATCATAATCTCTCTCGTATGATTATAAAAGTTTTGCGTAACAACAAATTTTTCCATTACTTGGATTTAATCTTTGTCTTGACTAATTAGTCCATCTTTGTTAATGTGTCTATCGAGCATATGAGAGTATCAAACCATTCACACTACATCAAATTGTAACTTCTCGTTATTTCTCCATTAGTTTAGGTTTGATTTATGAAAGTTAACTATGACACTTATTTCTATATAAAAATGATATTGTATTATTGTTTTAATCCATCGAGAATTGACAATTCATTCATAAATAAATTTTGAATTATAATATCTATTATAGTAAAATTTTGATTGTGGGTGTAAATTAAAATTCGTTAACATTAAATAACGTTAATTTGTTTTCTTTCTTATTCTTCTTTATTAAGCATCTAGTAGTTGTTATTTGAGAATTTCTCCATGGTTGTTTCTCATTTATTTACGTTGGTAGATTGTTTAGTAAATTTGTTCATACAGTCTCAACAACATTAATCCAACAAAAAAAAAGTTTATATAATGAAAAACGAATATAATGAACACTCACTTGAACTTATATATTCTGTTTTTTATTTCCATAAACTTTCTTATACAAGTTGATTGACTTGATTGTTAAACTCTTTGTATCGTTAGTATATCTCTTGGTATTCAAAGTGAGAGAAAGATTTATTGTCCAATTTAAAATAAGATCACAATGATCAAAATTCGATAATAATAATAATAATAATAAGTAACATACATGGAGCAGTGTCTGATGTTCAAACGATCAAACCATGGCAGCTTCACATGGGACCACTGCCCTTTGAAAAATCCACACCAAACTCTTTGACATTTCACACACTAACAGTGAGAACAATAAATGAGTTGGATTGAGACCTGCATGGACACAGTCCTGAAGCCACTATAAAAGCACATGATTCAACATGTTCCATGCAGCAGCCACCACCAATAATTAAGATGGCCAATTCCTACTTACCCTTGCTTGTGTTGGTCCTTGTAGCTCTCATCCTCACCCCTGAAGGGCTTGCTGAATCTGACTCTGACTTCTACAAACCCCCCTATAAGTCACCTCCCTACAAGCCCCCTGTGTATAAGCCACCAGTGTACAAGCCAAAGCCACCAGTGTACAAGCCAAAACCACCAGTGTACAAGCCCAAACCAAAGCCATACAAGAAGCCACCTTATGGTAAGTACCCACCAGTTGAAGAAAATGGTCACTTCTAAAGCATGCAACGTGGCACCTTAACTATGTACTAAATAAAGAGTTTCACTTACCTGCTAGTTCATCTTTGTAGCCATGCATCAATATTCTTCGCACCTGCACTTTAATCTTCTGTAAAATGCTAAGAAAAGAGCATCTTGTGTGTGTCATTGGATGGATCAGTAACGAGAACACGATGCTTGTACTCTAAATTCATAAATAAAAAGACCTCTATGGTTTCGAGATTGTGTGCTGATTGATTATATTTCTATAACATAGCCACGTAATCATCTTAAAAATTTAAGTGTAAGTCTGACAGAATAGAAATGAAAAAATTGAACTAATGTATATAAAAACAAAATTCATATATTTATTATTTTAAAATTTTGAGTTGAAAGTGGGATCTAATTATGTTACAGATTTTTTTCTCTATTTCTATTCAATTTTATTAGCAAGTGGTAGGTATGGTTCGTTTTGATTTTTTCAGAAAAGGGCAATATTTTTACTACCAAATTTCTGGATTTTCTGTTGTAAAGAATATTTCTGTTAGTCTTACATTTTATTTATTTATTATGACATTCTAAGTTGATATGTTATTTAAGGTTCGAATGTAGTATTACATCAGAGTAACTTGTTGATGTTTAAGGAAGTGTTTGAAAGAGTTTCTATTGAACTTATTACTTATTTATATTTGTAAAACTAGATTATAAATTATAACTTAAATTAAAACTAGATTCTTTTAAGTTGTTTTAATAATAACTTTATCTGAGTAGAATGAGAACAGTTGGCACAAAAAGCAAAAAAAACACAAAGTAAGTTTATACAATTAATAAAATACAAAAATGAATCAGAAATCTTGACTGTCTTTTGTGTACATTTCTTCACACTAAGGTACCACTACGAACCACTTCTCATTTAATAATAATCTATTTAGTAAATATTAATAAAGTTATTTAATTATGTAACCATACCTTAAATTTTGATTCAATTAACTATTTTGAGGATAATATCAAATCAATTAAATATATAGGCTTGGTTGTGTTTTTGTCCTTATAATTTATTAATTGAATGGATGTTTATTCTAGCTTTAATCATTCAAATAAAGTTTTCGCACTTTTATAAAATTAATAAAATATAGATCAAAATTTTATTTATCGTTTCACGGCATTAGGTGATATAAATTTTATGTAAATAAGAATTTATTTCGTTGACGTATTAATTAGAGATTATGTGACACTAATTATAAGACATGATGTTCAACGTGAAGTTTGAAAATTATGCTTTAAGAGTAGCCACAATAGTACTATAATACTCTAATTAATTAACTTGTTATATATATGAAACTTAATAGTATAATTTTGTAAATTTTTACAATCAGGAACTCGTTATATCTTGATCATAACTTAATCACTCCATATTAAATAAATCTATATTTATAAAATTGTGTTTTATTTTGATAGTTTTTAGTTACCAAAATAAGATATCATTGTTGATGCAAAAGTATATTTTTTTGTCATTTCACTAAAAATAAAATAGTTTTTAATACTATATTCAAAATTTATGCTATATTTTATTTTTTAATTAAAAGTAAATCATTTTTTAATAATATCTTTAGAACTAATAATAATATTTTTTATTATTTTTATAAAAATTATTACATTATCGATAAAATCTTATTTCAGTCCTAGGAAAACCTTTTTAATTTTAACATTCTATAACTTTTTAGTATTAAATTATGAATATCGTCGCCGGCAGTTCGTAATAGAAGTTAAATATATTTAGAAAAAAAATTAAGAGACATACAAAGAAAAGCTGTGAAATCAATAATAATATCTTATTTTAATGATAAGGTGTAAAAAAACAGTTTTCTTTATTTATACCACAAATCAATAATTTCTTGGATATGAAGGGACTTAAGTAATTATGTATCTTAAGAAGATTTGCAATTCTTTAAAAAAAAAATTGTATGTTAAATAGAGAGGGTTTACAATTTTCTTTTTTTAAAAATTGCATGTGGAGTAATAAAATATTTTTTTAATAGTTGTGAATGTAAGTCCTCGTATGTTAAATCATATTAAATTTTATTAAGTATTTTTATTTATTTTTATGTGAATGTATTTATGTAAGAAGAAATTATTTTTTATTGGGTGATCTTCATTGACTTAAGCTTTAATAAATTAATAAAATTATGGTGTATGTGATTGGAAGTTTATCAACACATTAGATTAGACTAGTGTTGTATTCATTAGGATTTTGTAATTTAATTGGTGTAGTTAGTGCTCTTTTATGTGTGATGCAACACAATGTTTTAATTGAAATATCATATGATATAAAAATGTTGCATGTAAATAATAAGATCTTCACACTAATTAATAATTAATAAATGTGATTACAATTAATTTATTTTGAGTAAATTGTTTCTTTTGAATTATTTGAAAGAATTAGGATTTTGTATTTTGAATTTATTATTGAGGTATTTGAGGTATAAGTGAGAATTATATTAAATTAAAATAAGTTAAAAATTTTGTAATTATGATTTTACATGTTTCACTCAAGCTTGTTACTTTAAAAAAGTATGAGAAATCTTATTTGTAGGGACTTAGTTCTAGAAGGGAGGAGTTGAATAAAGTCAAGACTTAATTCATAGTAGAAAAATCAATCATGCATAATGTTAATATAAAAATGAAAAGTACATCAAACTTTTACATTAATTCACCTTAATTCTTGGACTACCTCTAATAATCTCTCAAGCAAACTCACTAATTAAACAAATGATCACAACCAGGAAGTACTCATGTTTGTACAGAAACCTCTTCAGGTTACAATGAGTACACAAATCTCTTCAGATTAGAATGAGTACACAAACTTCTTCAAGTTATTTAGTGCACAAACCTCTTCAAATTATACCATCCTAATCTCCTCCTAAGACTAAGACCGCTCAAGATAAGAAAGAAATATTCTCAAAGAGAGCACGATTAAAGTTTACAAGGATTCACTACACAAAGTGAAGGACTACAAAGTTTTCACACAACCAAAAACTATTAGATGCTCTCGGTAGCATATATGATTAGAAGCACTCGATTTTGTAGAAATACATTTTCAGAAGTTGTTTGTGCTTTCATATTTGTCTTTGAGTATTTTATAAAGCTTCTTGAAAGGACCATTTGAACTTGAAATAACAAGACTCGAAGTTGTGTAGATTTCATCTCATCATATCTTCATCTTTATTGTTATTGACGCTTGAAAATGAAACTTCTGATATTAGATGTTTTGTACTTCTATATTTAATTTGCTTATGGAAACAACTCAAATAGATTTTTAATATCTTGTAATAAAAACAAATCAAATAACAAGATATGGATGAAAAGCTTCTATATCAAAATTTTCTTCATAACGTTAAGTTTAAAATACTTTTCATTCTCATATATAAGGATGTCAAGTGGAATCTTAGACCGTCCAGAGGTTACTAGACCATATAGTGTTTCAAAAATATTAGCATAGAAGTTGATTAGAGATCTACCGATAGGTGTGTACCTATTTCCACATGGATGTAGGAAGTGTTTCATAAGAGAAATTCCATAAGATTTTCATCCACATGAATGTGGTTGCCACTTCTAAAAAAAACCATTTAACATGAGTTAAAGGTCGGATGCAAATGCTATTAATATAGAAAGTATGTAAGAATTTGAAATATTACAACAACATTAACTGGAGTTACATATGTTTACTAAACCAAAATCTGCAAAATGTAGAGATGGGTTTATTACATTGGTTATAAATAATAATTGATGTAGTATGTCCCTTAATTAACTCAATATGCACCAAAGGAGCCTTCTACATTGGGCATAGACTAAAGTGATGTAGAAGGACACATGATATAACTGATGTAGTTTGTGACCCTTCACATCAGTTTATTTTGCACCTACTATAAAAGATCCTATTTATTACTTGGCTATGACAATAATTGACTTAGTAGACTGTGATTTTTTATGTACAAATTATTTTATGTATTTTCCAACCTATAATTGTAAATAGATTGAACTAGTGCTGCCATATTGTAAAAAAAAAAAAAATCCAATATTGATCCAAACTAATAAATACCAAAGTTTGTCAAAAATTCAACTTAAGTACCACTACATTTAAATGTAATGGTTAATTCATATTTCGACTAACCATGGCTATTAACCGAAACAGAACTAAATTAACACATAATTGTAATTATAAGAAATACTAAATTTTAATATATAAAAAATATCTTGTCCATTTATAATGATTCAATTGTGTGTCCTTATGACTCATTATTGTCAAAAAATTACAATAAGGAATATATATATATATATATATATATATATATATATATATATATATATATATATATATATATATAATATTTTTTTTGAAATAAAAAAAATTATAATATAAAAT
>Ga0099824_1007570_pt1 | contig 14329 bp, 5 predicted proteins | sample SiratrowhiteBW_FD_76837 | JGI IMG/M metagenome (GOLD analysis project Ga0099824, IMG submission 76837) | Root nodule microbial communities of legume samples collected from California, USA - Siratro white BW | ecosystem: Host-associated > Plants > Roots > Nodule | place: USA: California...
ATATATATATATATATATATATATATATATATATATATATATATATATATATAGTTAATATTTAGTAATACTAAAAAATATTTTTTAAATTATTTATTTTGAATCTTAACTATTCATAATAAAATTTTATTAATAATCGATATTTAGTTATTTTTATTATGTTAATAATCATTATTAATCTTTGTGATTCTTTTAAAAGGACTCACGTCAGAAGTTAATTTTACTCCTTTTTATGGAATTAATACGGAATGTCTCTTGTATTAGTTATTTTTCACGAATTTATGAGTATTTTTTCAAGTTTAATAAATAATAAGTGTATTTCATGTCTTTAACTCTGAATTTTTGTTTTATGAATATTTTATAAGTTTTTTAGACTCTTTATCCAAAGACAAAATAATAAAAGTAAGGGTCTGGCAAACTATAAAAAAAAATAAAAAATCGAAACGAGTATAAACAAAGTTTCAAACTTACACGACAAGTAAAAATTAAAGTCGAACGATAATCAAATCACAAAAGGTGTGATTGAATTGGTGTACAGTGAGTTGGTATACATTGTCCAGCCTGTTATGAACTTGGACAGAAGCATTGATGGAGAGAGGAGAACGCACGATTCTACTTTGAGCATGTTAAAATGCAGTTTGACGATAAAGCCATTTTTATATTAGTGGTTCACTTTTTCGTTTTCATTTTCTAAGTCTTGTTTGGTTAACCCCAACCACAGAATGCCTATGACAGGGCGTGTGCTTGCCTCTATACGTTTGTATCCACAAATCCAGAGCCCTTGCGTAAGTCTTGTGGCTAGGGTTTTCTCCACTTAAATCCCAAGAACCTCGTACCTTTGGTAGGGCTACCTTAAATTACTGTCCTTAGATATCTTATACATTGACAAAGAAAGCACATTATTATCTTTTTCTTACCCTCTCGCTCTTCAGAATTTGACATGATACATAACCATTAAATCCTACTGGTTGACCTACACTACAAAACTATATACTTTATGTGAATTATTGTGTTTGGGTTTTAAATTTTTTCCATTATGTTAGAACGCATTTGGATGAGGTTTCAGGATGTAACTGTTCGTCCCAGGAAGAAAGACTTTTTAGTAATTCTAATAATCTAATTTATAATTAAGTATTCGATATTTTAAATTATTTTACGTATATATTAATCTTGTATTCTTAGTAACGATGAAGAATTAAGTTAGTTTAAGAATAATTCTTGGTAAATTTATTTTAGGAATAGTTATTGATAAAGTTACTTCTTTAGTATATATTCGATAGAATTAATTCAGCCATTGATGCATTTTAGATAAGTCAAAACGTTTGTGGTAATATAATTTTGTAGTTAATATCTTCTAACTCTTAAAAAAGTTCCACTATTAAATTATTAATATTTGAATTTATCAATCTAACATTTAAGTTATATATTAAAATATTAATTATTAAATTTGTAAAAATAAAAGAAGAATAATAAAATAATCAAATTACTCATACTTTAAAAGGCGTACATTATATATTAAAAAGGCGTACATTATATAATAAAGTTAACACACATCAAGGAAGTGTAAAAATATTCTCAGAATAATGTAATAATTTTCAATATGATTTTTATAATACAATATTTTAATCCTAGAGTGAGTTTTTTAATTTATCCATTAAAAATCATTGACCTGATATTATTGACGTGTGTGTCTGTAGATGTGATCAGACATAAGAATAAAAATATATACTAATAAAAATAGCAACAAGAAAAGATAAGTTAATAGAATGACATAACATAAGGAATGCCAAAACCCTTAAGATCAACTCAGGTATAGATTTTTTTATTATGTTATATTTAGAACATTAACCTAAACGATAAAATACCCCAAATTATAAGTGAGGTAATTGAACGGCTTTGCGATGAAGTAATTAATGATTAGTCTTTTTTTTTATGTTTTAATTATGAATAAAAGCAAACAAACATAAGTAGCTGGCTATGTTTCAATCCACTAGTGTTATTTCTCTTTTATTGTGCGTTTGGAAAATTTTGAACTTATGATTTACGTTTGGAATCTCTGAAATCGCAAACTAAACACACATTTTATCATATTGTTAATTTATAAAAATATGTATTTGTATCATTTTAAAATAAAATCCAACCACTTTAAAATACAAAAGTATAAATTACGAAAAGTATCAATCAAATGCGAGAAGTATCGTAAAAAAACATGCTTGTTTATTATCGTCCTAAAATAAAATTCATCATAAAGTTATCTACTCAAGATTCTCTACTTCAAGCGATCCTTCAATATCTCCACTTAAATATTCAGGGACACGTTAATTTTTTTTTATCAATTTGAATTATAAAAAGAATGGAACGTGTGTTTATTTTTAAAACATATAGAATAGATAATAAACATAGCAAATAAAGAATCCTCGTACAATTTAATGTTTAATTTTACATAACTTATAGAGAGATGTCCTCTTGGAAGTTTCCATGTATGCATGCATGTTCCATAATATATTAGGCCAAAGCTTTTTATCATTACAATAGACAGGATAATCACCAATAGTGAATATATAATACTTTATTTACTTAAATCAGCCACTTAAGAAATAACACTAATTAGTATATGTCAGATCCAACCACATAGTGGTTTTATATCACTTTAAAAGTTTATTAAATTGCATTTGAAGAAGTAAAATACTATATCACATCGTCAGTGCTCCACTGATATTTAAAGCAAGTTGTTTCTTTAAAAAGTCAACAGTTTCTTTTCAGTGACCACTTCCATCACAGAAGGATCTTTAGAAGAAAGTGTGTAATTTTCTCTGTCCTTTAATTCAATTATATTGTTAATTAATTACATAAAATATAAAAAATTAAACCCAATGTTTGAAAGTCACGAATTTGAACGCTCCAAATTGATTGGTTGGTGTTTCACTTGTTCAACGAAATGAACTCAGCAAATTACTTGGTAATCAGATTCGACTTTTGGTAACAATCAGAGGTGGAATGTGGCTAATTGATGCCTGGAGAACCTTCGTGGTGGTGCTCACTATGTGACTTTCTTGCACCGTTGTTTATTTAATTAATTAAATAATTGTTTTGGTTTCGGTTTGTAAAAGTGAAAAAATGCTTCCATGTTTGATTTTGGGTAAATTCGAGTAAGAGATTAACTATATTGTATATACACGAATAAGAAATTTAATTTCTAATTTTAGTACACATTGTGAATGATGTCATTATTATATAATAGAGGCATTTTATATAAATTATTTTAGTCATTTTACATAATTAAAAAAATCAATATAAAAAAGGTGAAATTTTAACATTAATTAATACTTAGAAAAAAGTGAGTTTCAACATTAATTACAAAACTCAGGCAATCTAGCATGTATACTTTAGAATAAATCTAATGAAAGGGACAGCATAATCATGAGGAGGAATTTGAGACATTATATACATTTTTTACAACACCGATTTCTTTTTATCAGCAATAAATTACAACACCGATAAAAAAGAAAAGTGATTGATAATTTATAGTAGCTTGGAAATGGATAAAAAAACTAATTACTTTTTAATTAAATCATACCTCTATGTAATGAATAGAACTACCATTTATTAAATGAGAACTGTTAAATATATTTATCATTAATACGGTATTAATTACGCAATATATATATATATATATATATATATATGTATGTATGTATGTATAAATATTTTGTGTCAGTTATACTTAAACATTAATTCAAGGAATAGTGAAAATATTCTTTTGATATTCATGAATTCATTGCTAAATATATCTTTAAAATTACGAACTTTTTTTATTCTTAAACTTTTTTATGGATTGAAGCTTAAGAAATTTATATAATTTGACATTTTTTTATTTATTTATTTTTTAATCTTCCTTCTATTAACTAATTAGATAGTCTACCAAACTATACAGGTAATATGGAAAATTCATTTTATAAAGGATTTGTGTATGTTTAGTCAATATGAATTTTTATTAGTTTAATAGTATCGATTGATACAAATTTAAAGAAATGAAGATAATTATAAATTTAAAATATTCAAAACTACTTACTTAAAATAATATCACATTGTAAATTTTCATCGGAGTTGGATTTCTTGAATTCAACTCAATGTAATTTTTCTAACCAATATACATTTAATAAAATTTTAACATTTACTTAACAAAATTATTAGTCCTAATTCCTTAAAGATATATGAGTTATAAATCTTAATGCAAAGATATTAATCCTTAGTGTTTTTTAGACAAGTGTTTAAAATGATAAAGATATACAATACTATGTATAGAATCATATATCTAATTTGTTCAATTTTGAAAATCAAGTTCTAAAAGCATATACATAATTAAACCATGCAATATGAATCATGAAAAAAAAAAAAACATAAGAGTCATAATAATGGATTTATATTGTAAAAGAAAACTACATATAGATAACATTCATTATATCCAACTTTAATGAAGAGAGAAATTAGCTACTCCTAGACATTTGAAGTACAAAAAACGATTAAGAAAATGATAAATTATATATATATATATATATATATATATATATATATATATATATATTATTTAAAGTAATAAATATATCATATTAATTAAAGTATTCTAAATTTTTAACGTAACTAAACAACTCAATTATGCTTAACCTATATTATATTCCTACATTTAACTAAGTTCTTACACATAACTAAATTTAGTTCTATTAAAAATAATCACTTAAAATTTAAGAATAGAAAAGATAATTGATACTTGAAAGAATAGAGCCTAAACCTTCATATTCCCCCAAAAAAATATTAAAATACAACTCCTAATGATATGCCATCAACATTTGATCTTTCTTACTTTTATTTTTCTTACTTCCTTCCTTCTTTCTTACCCTTTACTTTTATTTACTTGTTTTCAGTTTTTTCAGGTTTAGAATTTAGAAGACCTGGATACGATTTCCATTTAGAACATATTGTCAATAATAATAATAATAATAATAATAGTTAAAATAATATGAAAATTAATCTTAAAAATAATAAATATAATAATATTAAGAAAAGAATTCGTTATTTACATAATAAATCCATATGTAAATTATTTATAGATTCATTACACAAATTTTCATCCGTTTGTAAAGTGATTACATACATATTTTTGTCATCACATACAAATTTTATTTGTATGTAATTTCAATTTTTTTTATAATATTTTTTTTCGTAATCATTTTTAATATAATTTCATTCTTTTAATTCCATACTTTTACACAATTATTACTCACATTTACCACCATATCATATTTTCTTATTACTAATACTGGTAGTTAAAATTGTTAGAAATATAACATTGATTAATTATGGTGTAAAGACGTGTTCGTTTATTATACATGTTCCATATTCTATGAGCTACCTTCCAAGTCTTCCAAATTCAAAACAAGTGACTAATTATTTCCTTGCATATACCTAGCATATATAAAGAGTTAAAGAGTTGCTAATCCAAATCCCCTTTTTGGACATTTAATGCAGTTACCTGTAAGTACAAATATAACTAATTTCTGAAGGATTTTTTTACGGTTAAATAGGTGTTGAGGGAAGTATACACAATAGAGAGATACGATAATATGTGGGTATAACATGTACCCAATATTTATAAATTTATTTATTTGATTAAAAAAATTCAACGGCTTTGGCTTATGATTTAGGCAAGTAAAGTTCAAGAGTAACCAGGATTGGAAAATCAACAAACCTTCCTCGTCTTGAAGAGGCGATCTGGCACCTCCCACCTGTCCACACCCTCACAACCAAAGCAGAAAGAATCATCATCATCATAACCTTTAAGTCCTTCTAACAAGTTAGGAATAAAGCCAATGAAGTATTTATTTCATTAAAAAAGAGAAAAAATAGAAAGAGAGTCATAAAAAATATACATTCTTTTTAGAGGGGGTACATTTATATTTTGTTATTGATTAACTACATAATCTTCCATAATTACAGGATCAAGGGTTGAAAAAGCAGTCATACCTTGTAATAAAAAAATCAACAATTTTTAAAAGACTTTTCATCTTCTTCTTTTTTTCCCACCTTAATCAGCAGTGCACTGTGCGCACTTTAGAACCCTAACCGTTTTTTTTTTTATTTCGTCCAATCCTTAATTAATTGGTCATTTTCAAGTGCGAGTGTGCCTTAGCTTTTAGGGCTTTAATAAATTTAATCCCGAATTAGTGAACGTGTGCAAGGATAAGCAAAAAATATATATATTTTTGGTAAAGGATAAACAAAATAGATGCCAAATTGGCGTTCTTTTAGTTCATTTGCAAACAGTATAAATTGCATCTTCCGAACCCTGATTAATGAATTAAGTCTCTTTGTCTTATTAAATTACATATAGAAAACTCTTGCGTTGGCCAATTACAGTATCAAATAATATTAGGAACGTTATAATAATAACTAAATTCGTTCTCAGTTCTCATCCTAACACGTGTTAAAAGCCTCCCTGACTAATGGAATCAAACTCTAACCTATGAATGTGTTTAGGAAAGTCTAAAAAAAAAGTAACTTCTTTCATTGTAAGTATAATAAAACCAGGTATGGGATAGCCAATGCATTTCAGCCTCACATTATTATAATTCCAGGCCTAATATTAACCTAGAGTTCTAATGCGATAACATATTCCAGGTACGCTGTTTTTTTACGTTGTTTTAAATTACAACATTTACTGTAAACTGCAACAGTCTTGATGGAAGTCATTTTAGTTTCTGCTTACTTCACAACAATCTTCAATTCGTTAATTATTACATAAACGTAACATGTATGCAGATACTGTTGCACAAAAAACATGTTTATAATGTACTTAAAATGAAAGCCACGTAAAAGTCGGAAATCTTTTTCTCAAATGATTAGTATTTTGAGTTAAATTCCTTTTTTCATACTTAAGCAATTAATTAGTGAGTAAAGTGATTAAAGAGAAAATGACTGTCACCAAATAAGTGTCTACAGAAGTAAAAGCGTTATAAACATGGGTTCTTATAAACTACTGAACGTGATGTTCAATTTAACAGACTATTTTTTTAGGTTTTAGTCTGAAATTAAGGTTTTATATATATGTATAAAAAATAGAAGTGAAATAATAAAATAGAAAAAAGTGAAATAAAAGAAAGAAGGGGAAGGGCTGGAATAGGGAAGAGAGAGTGGTGGAGAGTTGATGAGGAAGAAGACAAGAGTAGTGGGAACCACTCGCCGCAGCATCATCTCCCACTTGCCCATTCCTCCGCCCTCGTTTATCGAATGTGATGCATTATTAATATTATTATAACGAATTAAATAATCACATTAATGCGTACGTTGTAGCTTCTAATGTTTGAAGTTTCCAACTTCATCACCATAATTACCAAAACCATGGTTAGTGAGGTGAACCCACAGAAAGAAGAAGAGAAGGCGATACCCAAAGTTTCAATTCAAACCCCACGAGACCACCACCAACACCAACACCAACAACTGAACAATATTACATTGTTTACATCAATACATCACCATCCATATTCCACCCTCTAAACCCCACCCACACACGCACAATCTCCATCTCTCTCTCTCTTCACTGCACCCTACACACGCACACGCGCTGCCCACTACATATGTTCATGTCATTTCATTTCTTAATTCACTCCACTCAATCTAGTGAGATAACATATGTTAAATTCTCTCATCTCTTTTGCTACTTATTTAATTTAATTTTCTATGACTTTCGTGTCTCTTCTCCAGTCTTAATTCATTCATTTTGGACAGCATGCAAGACCAAAAAGGAGGATGATTGATATATGTTTGGTTGGTTGTTTTTTTGTCTTTTAAAAAAAATCTAAAATTCTCAATGTGGTATTTGAGAGGAATTTTAAGAGAATAATTATTTTTCTTAAACATTTAAAACACTTTATAATAAAAACATATTATTTGGATAAGAAATTTTAGAAGAAATTAAAATTTTATTAAAATAATCAGGTTATTTAAAATTAAAGAATTTTCAACTACACTAAAAAATAATAAGAATTTAAAATTGTTTATATTTTCAAATGCACGTTTTTTCCTATTCATATTATTTCAAATGCATAGTTGAATTGATTAAGATCAATACATTGTGGAATTGACTAAGATTAAAACAATCTTGAATGATTATTTTATATTAATATCAATTAAGATTTTCTTATTGACGTTAATAAGTATTATTTAATGATTTAATTATTAAAATTATTTTTTAGGTTACTATTATTTCTTACTCAATACTGATTAAAGTTTTCTCGGTCAATTCGTGGAAAACTATTATTTACAAATGTGATTGTTTAATACTATTCTTTGCTAATATTTTGCTATGAACATTTTCTTTTTCTAATAGTAACAGTAATTAATTAGGATTAATATTTTAGCAATATTAACCGAGAAAAATTTTCAACCCAATTGGTAAAAAAGAGTCAGTAGCTTCCAATCATCAATATTCTAAAAAATAATCCTGAATATATCTCAGTATAAATAATTACAATCAATATAAACTTAAAACAAAATAACGTGATATTTCAAATATCATTTCAAAAACCTTTAATAAACTTTAACAGAAAGAATATAAATTAGAATCTATTATAAAACCATCAATTTTGATATTTTAAAATTTTTAAAAATTATTTAATGTTTAAATAAATTTTTGTATTTAATAATAATTGAAATATTTTATTCCAACAACAAAATTAAAATTCATTAAATTTAAATTTTATTACTTATTAAAACATTAAAAAGTAAAATAATTTAATATGACGTTTTAAAATTTGTGAAATTATCTTAAAATAGAAAATAGAAAGTGTTTGCTTATTGTTCACCCAGCTTAGTGTTTGCCTAAAAAAGTGTTATAAAACATAGGGACTAGATAAAACCTATTATAATGGGATCTGAATTTATTGTTTACTCATCTGGGTTTACTCTATTGCGATCGAGCTATTAAATAAAAATGGTAGACTACAATTAGATATTATAATAACAATGGCAAGAATCATAGGATAATAATTTTTTATTTTACTCTTTTCGTCCGACAACGAAACAAACAATTTAAACTTTTTTCATTCTTTTCCTTCATTTACATTTTTAAGGGAACAGTTAATTTTTTTACCTTGATTTTGTTCTTTGCTTTTTTTAAAATGATGTTCTACCTGTACATTTATTAACTAAAGTAACTTTTGTTGTTTACGAAATCCAACTAACTCTTAGTTCTGTCAAGTATTTGCATCAAATGGTGACCTTTCGATTTAACTTTTAACAACATGCATATAAATATATATATATATATATACACACACGTACGGTGTATATAGTTGTTTACCTGAGTGATGTTAAGTTTTTTGATAGGATTATTGTTATAAAATTCACTAGCTACGTTTTTCCTATATAACTTTATTTTATTTCGGTACATGGATAAGTCCTTTTAAAATAAGCTGAACTTTTTACTTTCCGCATTAATAAATACGTTTTTATTAAATATTTAATTAATAGTTAAGTTTGTTCCAACTATATAATACATTAATAACTATAACAATTTGTGTATTAAATACCTTAGTAGAAGAAAACAGCTTTGATAGTGTGGAAACTAACAAATTGAATAAAAAGTGGGATATTTAAGGAAGGTTTAAACTCTTTATCTTTTCACACCAATCTTCTCACCTTATATTTATCCGAAATTGACTAAACATAACTCAAAATATATAATATAGATCTTAAACTACATTAGCATCTATAATACTTATATTGTGTATATGTAATAAACAAATTCTAGTAACTTTAACAGATAATGAATACAAGCTTAAAAAACAATGACAATAATATTCTTGTTATATCTAATTATATTTCAGAGTTTATTTTATTTATTCTTGTTATAATAGTGTTTTGGACATGTGAATTGAGCCGCACATGTATAGTTATGAATTAAGCTCTTGCATGAATCACATAATAAAATATTGGTCCTGTGTAACTGACTTTAAACACAAAGTTGGATTCAAACTGAAAAGTTCAATTTTAAATATTTATTAGTGATCCAATCACAATTTGATTAATTGTGAATTTTTCAACTGCATCCACCACATTATCCCTAAAAAAGGATATTGTTTCTCTTATTCCAAATAAATCCATATGTTTTTTTGACAAAGTTTTGTTTCTTAAATAATTCTAATGAGTAGAACATTGAAAATGATAATCTATTATATAGTGGTGTATCTCATTTACTCTGAACCATTTATACATAAATATTACACCTATCATATTACTTTACACTTGAAAAAAAAAAGAATTGACTAATTGACTCATTGAGCTCTCCATATAATACACATAAATTACTAAACATAATAATTTCTTTACTTATCAATCTATCTTATGTGACTATTTTATTAATCAACAATCTTCAAACAAAGTTTGGAGCCAATGATCTTAAAATATTTAGAAAAAACTAAAAACTTTAATGAGTATTATAATAAAAATAAACCATTAATTTAGAAGAGTAAATAACAGAAAATTTAAAAGTATGTGTAAACGAAAAAAAAAAGAAATATATTTAGGAAAGAATGATAAATATTAAAATATTAATAATTTGGTTCTTTAAAATGAATAAAAAAGTGTTAAATAACCCATGTGTTTTAAAAAGAAAAAAAAGATAAGATGCCTTCATTTTCAACCGATAGATTTATTTACATGATACATTATTACGTACAAATATCAAGTGAACAACTAGATTAAAATGTCTAAACGATAAGTCGTTTATAAAAATTTTAGTGACCATAGATAAAGTTTATAACATTTAATTCAACTGAAATTAATTGACATATTTTCTTAACTTTATTTTATAGTATTTAATCAATCAAATTTGCAAAAGAAAATATTGTAAAGAACCTAAACTACATTAAAAGAAAAAAATGTAAGCAGAAGGGGTATACGCCATATTCATAAAACGCCCATAGAAAAGCTAACCAATAATTGATGGTAGAAATGTTGACTTAATTAAGTGTAATAAAGTTAAGATCGCGTTGCCGCCACGCTCTTCTAACGGGAGTGACAAACACATCGGAGCAAGTGTGTTAAAAAGATTTCCCTCAACTAATTGTTATATTTTATAGTACATAGGCCTATTATTATTAATTTAAACTTTTGTTTGCCCACACAAATGACTGCATTGTGAGTCCTTTGCCTTCCTTCAACCTCATTTCAATTCTCTCTCCCATTCTTTCTCTCTTCTTCTACTTCTTCTCCTTCTTCTTCTTCCCTTTTCTTTCTCTGCACTCCATCTTTCTTTTCAAAACCCACCCCATCCATCTCCTTTTCTTCTTCTTCTTCTTTCTTTTTCCTTCCTTCTATTTCTACACACTCACACCACTTACCTTAAAATAACCATAAACAAACCAACACTGTTCTTAGCCCAACAAAAAAGAAATAAAAATCTCTACTATTTATTAACTATATTTCCTTCTTTCTCCATAATATAATCATTTGTGTTTTCCTTGTTTTCTGTTTTTTTTTTCCTATCTTATAATATAACCCTTTTTTTATAAGTTGTGTGTCTATTTATATTTATATATCGTTCTCTCTCTCTTGGATGTGTCTATGGCTGGTTTGGATTTAGGAAGTGCTTCACGCTTTGCTCAAAACCTTCACAGACCGGACTTGCACTTGCAGCAGCTCCATCACGATTCCGAGGACCAAGAGACGCCGCCGCAGAACCGAGGAACGGTGCCGTTCGACGACGATGACCGAAGCCAAGGATTGGAGCTAGCTTCGGCGGGTCCCGGTGACGTGGTCGGTCGGCGTCCACGTGGCAGGCCGCCGGGATCCAAGAACAAGCCGAAGCCGCCGGTGATAATCACGCGGGAGAGCGCCAACACCCTCCGCGCGCACATCCTCGAGGTCGGAAGCGGCTCCGACGTCTTCGACTGCGTCACCACCTACGCACGCCGCCGCCAGCGTGGGATCTGCATCCTCAGCGGCAGCGGCACCGTCACCAATGTCAGCCTCCGCCAGCCCGCCGCTGCTGGCGCCGTCGTCACGCTCCATGGCCGCTTCGAGATTCTTTCCCTCTCCGGATCCTTCCTCCCGCCGCCGGCTCCGCCTGGGGCTACCAGCCTCACTATCTACCTCGCCGGAGGGCAGGGCCAGGTCGTGGGAGGAAACGTGGTTGGAGAGCTGACCGCAGCGGGGCCGGTGATCGTCATCGCCGCGTCGTTCACGAACGTAGCCTACGAGAGGCTACCGTTAGAAGAAGAAGAACAGCTTCAGATTCAGCCACCTGCTACGACGTCGTCTCATGGCGTTGGAAATAACAACGGCAACAATAACAATAACAACTCTTTCCCTGACCCTTCTTCGGGACTTCCCTTCTTCAATTTACCTCTGAATATGCAGAACGTTCAGTTACCCGGCGAGGGTTGGGCGGGAAACGCTGCTTCACGTCCACCACCTTTTTAAGTTTCTTCTTTCTCTCCAGATCCATCTTCATCCATCAAGGATTTCTTCAAGGGATTACTGTATGTTATTACAAGGTCAGCACATTCATGGACTACATAAATACTATAATTAATTTTCTCTTCTTCCTCTTCTGCTGCTGATGTTAATCAATGGATACTACGATATGATATGAGATCATGATTATGTGGCGGGTTTCAGTCTCATTTCATCTCTTTATTTCCTTCTCCATTATTATAATATCGAACACTACTGTATAATTTAATTAATTAGTAGCTTGCTGTTAATTACATGTCTCTGTGCTTATTTTTTTCTGTTTGAGGATTTGCCTTTTAATTATTAACATCACTTGCACTACCTAGCTACATGTTTCAAGGAGCTGGTTGTCGTTTCGACATGAAGCAAAGCAATAACTAGTGAGTCACAACCCCATAACCAGCTACCCCTTCCGCGACTCCTTTATTTCTGTGCCTTTTTATGGCATCTCTATTTTTAAATAGACCTCCTTGCTTCTTTCACAAGCTTAGGATTAAATTTATAATTGGTGTTTTGGTATGCATATGTCAGTTTGTGTATAAATGTATGCAAACAATTAAACTAGGGATTCAGTGATAAATATAAGGCTGACATGTACGGTGTTAATTTTATAAGCCTTTCCTGCATGTGTGTATATATTCACAACAATAAAGTTAATGTCTGTAAAATATATCAACTTAAATGTTTGCCTTCCTACTATATTTATGTCCCATGGATAGTGTTCATGAATATATATGTATGCTTTTAGGTCATGCATATATGCTTCTCTATATATTTTACCTGGATCTATGGAAGTTAAGATTGGCGATTACCTTCTCCAACATCAACTTCAGTACGTATTGGGCTCTATTTTCTGATCATTATAGTGCCTGAATAATTGTAACATTGGAATTTTGGAAGTCCAGTTTTCACTTCTGCTAGCTACTAGCTTTAGGTAAAATGTATGATCCTGGTAAATGCATCACTGCCTGATCTTATGGGGGAATTTACACAACCTGAAATTAACTTCGGTCATGTAATGGTGACCTAAGCACACTCGAAACCAAACACCTCCACCCTAAACACACACACAGTATATGATATATCTCTTGTCTTTCAATTCGGATCTGGAGAAAGGAAGTGATCCGTGGGACACAATGCATGGGGGACACAGGATACTATTGGCATATATGGTAACAATTGGTCTCGATGTAGTGAAAAACTTGCACCCTTTATTTGGTTCATCTATTTTGCACAACGGTAATTAAATCTACAAGCTTCAGTGGATAAAACCTGTTACAGTGGCTAGTTAACAGAAATTATGTTTTACTGATTTTGATCATTAAAAGCAGGCCCCTTGAATTTTTTAGGCCGGAAAAGCTTTTCATCATCCAAGTCGTTAACTCATTTTTAATTAGTTTGTGGGGCTAATTAGAGTTGTGACATAATTATATATATTTAGTCGTTTATGGAGCAAATGATAAATTAGTGTAGGTTCGATTATAGGCTGCATAGGTTTCCGGCGCGGACTAGATTTAAATATTGCATAAACTTAATGTCACTGCTGGCTTGTAATTATTCTCCACTTAACAAGTGTTTTCTGCAAAGTTCCTTGCGTTTCTGATGATATGCTGACCTTGCTCTTTCACGGTAGTGAAGCTGTACTAGGCTTTAATCTTCATCAAAACAAATTGTAATGGCGCTTCATTGTCCTCCAAGAATTAATGCATTTGATTCTGCAAAGCACTTAGCTTCAAGAATATACGTCCACCACAAATATCCGTACAAAGATATATATAGCTAGAATCACCAACATAATATATATATATATATATATATA
>Ga0099824_1007572_pt1 | contig 14321 bp, 7 predicted proteins | sample SiratrowhiteBW_FD_76837 | JGI IMG/M metagenome (GOLD analysis project Ga0099824, IMG submission 76837) | Root nodule microbial communities of legume samples collected from California, USA - Siratro white BW | ecosystem: Host-associated > Plants > Roots > Nodule | place: USA: California...
AAAATATTGAATGTTGAATTTAACGAACTTTCTTTCTAAGTTACATGACATAAAGAGGCAACCTAACTAGGAGGGAAACGTCATGTATTTGATTTTAAATTATCAAAAGCATAACCACACACCGTAAAGGACTAAAAGTCGAATTTGTCTATTTAGTAGCATATTTTGGAAAAGGAAAAATAAAGTTTCAAATGAAGCAGACACTTTAAAATAATTTAGAAAAAGAAATGGATTATTTATGACAAAGAATGGAGAGACTAACCGATTGACAAACTCGAGACGTTCCAACATTAACTCTTTTCTAACAAAAGCATATGAATCAATTATGGAACACAAATGCACCACCTGAAAATAAGTTATACAGATAAACAAACAAATATTAAGAGTTAACTGGTTAAATGATCTAGAATATGAAAAATAGAAAAAGTAAAAATTAATTTTGAAATAGGATTTACCTGTGCCGTCACAGTACATATACAACCAGCGACTTGGAGATGACGAACCTGCGCAGAATTGCAAGTTAGGATTATTAACAAGTTACATTTAAGTTGAAGATAAAAATCTTAAGGAATTCGAGTTGGGGACCTAACGCACAGTGTTAACTTCAGCTTCTGAAAAACCTAATTAGAAACACGCGCTGCTAGTAGCTTCCTAGAAAAAATCCAGTTATTATTGACAAAATGAAATAATAAAAGTTTACTGTGATTTATTAAGAACCCGTGAGAACTTACCAGGGTTTCAAAACCCCCATAAGTCCATGTCTTACTGGAGGTTTTACAACCTCTCTTAAAAAAACTCCTCTTAAAATTAACATTTTTTTTTTAGTGTTATACATTAAAATAATATAACAACAAAATAGAGATAAAAAAACAATTCAAGTAGTAAATAAAAATATAGATATTTGATTTTAAGGAGAATTTCTAAAAAAATACATTATATCATTAACATTAAAATGAGTAATGGTAGTACTGAATCTTGTAAATTGGGTATGAGAATGAAGATGTAAACATGTCTCTATCCTTATATTCATCATCTCAATACTTCCTTCTTATATATATATTGTTTTAAATTATTAAAATACTCATAATTTATTAGGTAATTTAAAAAATTTATATTTATTATTATTTTTTATCGCTAGTTTCATAACCTTTACTTTTTTATGGTACACAAATCTTTTTATCATCTCTCTAACTATTTTACTTATTTAAAATTCACAAAATTTGCTCATAATGTACTTTCTAACTATCACAATCTTGATTAAACATTATTTTTTATATCGTTTTAAATGATGTATTGTATTTCAATGAATAGCAACTTCAACTTTATTATTAACTAGTTTTTAAAGCATACATTCTATTATGTATATCATTTTTTTATTTACTGTTTATTTTGTTTAAATGAAAATGCTTAACTCTCAAATTTAAATATTTAATTACATAAATCTTTAATTTGTTCTTTTTTTACTTTTAGTTCTATTTCATTTAAAGAGCTTTTGTATTGCTAAAAAATATTAATTATTTTAAAAACTTGACTCATTTAATATCTACTAAGTTTATTCAGATCTTAGTGATATTTTCTTTCTCATCACAATATTGATTATATTTTTTTTTACTTTGTATATTCAAAGGGTATATTAAATTTCAAAACATATAATCTTTAATCTCGTCAAATTAATACGTTGGATTATTTTTAATCTTTCTTTATAATTATTTAATAGTTATCTAATATTATTTTGTATTTTGATGTAATATTTATATAATTATTTTTTTAATATTTAATACTAAAAAAGTAAAATATATATTTTTTATTAATGATATTGTGTTCATTGTATTATGATTTTTATTTTGATTGTAAAAAATATTTAGAATAAAAGATGAGTATCAACAACACTATTTATGAAATAATAGAATAAAAAAACTTAAAATTAAAAAAATAGAAAGGAAGAAAACATTTGCCTTAAAACACATGTTTTATCTTTTTATTTTATTTCCAATGTTTTCATAAAACGAAAGCAAAAGGTAAATTTCTTTGACATTAATATAAATAAAAATGTTTTCCTGGATTAAAACATTTGATGAGTATCCCGTGTTAAACCATGGTTAATTAATTCACCACATACATATCCAAAACCATGGAAGCCACGATCTAATCCAACTCAGGTACCAAATTCAGTATTCGACTTACCAGTTGTCCAGCTTATACTTTCTATCACCACTCCCTCCCCTTAATACCCCTGTTTATTTTTGGACGAAAATACCCTTTCCCAACAACCCCTCTCTTTCTTATAAAAGCCCTGCTCCTCTTATGGTTGTTTTGTATCTCTGAGAAAACCATAATCTCTCTCTAGTTCTGCTACCAGATCCTGTGTCTCTCTATCTGTCACCGTCAGAGATCATATACACACAACCGCAATGGCCACCACCGCTTCCAACTATCTCCTTCAAACAAAATCCATTCTTCCAACCCACCCTTTCATACATTCCACCACCACTCAATGCTACTCCGTTCCCGGGCCCGGGCCCAGGCCCATCCAATCCGTTAATGTAGTAACGGACGGCAAACAGCAGCAAGCGAGGCATGAGGCCAAGTGGGCCGTGGACAGCTGGAAGTCCAAAAAGGCCCTCCAGCTCCCGGAATACCCGAACCAAGAGAAGCTCCAGGCGGTGCTCAAGAGCCTCGAAACGTTCCCTCCCATCGTCTTCGCCGGAGAGGCTCGCAATCTGGAGGAGCGCCTCGCCGACGCCGCCGTGGGGAAGGCGTTCCTCCTCCAGGGCGGAGACTGCGCCGAGAGCTTCAAGGAGTTCAACGCCAACAACATCCGCGACACCTTCAGAGTCCTCCTCCAGATGAGTGTGGTCATGATGTTCGGCGGTCAGATGCCCGTTATTAAGGTACCACCAGAGCTCCTCCATTCTCTCAAAAATGATGAGAGTAATGATGTTGCGTTTGAGTGTTTGTGTTAGGTGGGACGAATGGCGGGTCAGTTCGCCAAACCGAGATCGGAGCAGTTGGAGGAGAAGAACGGGGTGAAACTCCCCAGTTACAGAGGCGATAACGTGAACGGAGATGCGTTCGAGGAGAAAGCCAGAATACCTGATCCTGAAAGGATGATTAGAGCGTATAGTCAATCCGCCGCCACTCTGAATCTTCTCAGGGCATTCGCATCGGGTGGCTACGCCGCTATGCAAAGGGTTGGTCAGTGGAATTTGGACTTCACAGAGCACAGCGAACAAGGAGACAGGTGCGTCCCACAAAAACCAACTTTCTTTTCTTTTTTCTTCAATCGGTGTTGTGTATCTTTTTTTCCCCTCTTTTCCAACAACTTATTCTCAACTCACTTCTTGTCTCATTCTTTTCATTTTTATTGTATCTACGTTACCAAATACCAAACACACCCTACCACCTTTTCCTTTCCCTTCCCTTTTCAAAGTACATCTTCCTTTCCTTAAACTGAAATACAGGAGTTTGTGTTTTGTGTCCAGACTACACTGTCCTCGCCAAAACAGTTTGGAACTTTTAGTTTTAATAAAATTAATTTTAATTGCGAGTTTATTATTTTTTAAATATTCATATTTATAATTAATTGTGCTTTATTTGTACCATTTAAATATATAAGTTCTATTTTAAAATATTCTTTAAATATAGATAATTTTTTTGGTCTAAAATACAGATGAATTAATAAAATATATAAGTACTTAGCTTTTCCTTTTCTTTTAATAAAAAAATCACGTGACATTATTGTCATGCGTTATAGAAAATTTAAATAATGTGATAAAGTTATCAAATATTATTAAACGTTGGTGTTACCATAAATTCAAGTTTTAAGTTAATGTTCTGTTTCCATAATTGATGTCTTTTACCACCCTTCTCCAAATCACGTACTCTTTCGGAAGATCTGCACTGCCCATCTTTTTTTGGTTTCTCTTAAGGGTAAAAATAGAAAGGTTGTTATCACAAACATTTAGTTCCTGTTCTTACTTATTTTTAAAAAGTTCGTATATATATAAATCTTCGTTAATGCCTTCGCATAAAACTCTGTTTTGGAATTAGTCTTCTTAGTTGTTGAAGTTTCAACACTTTTAGTTTTAAACCTTATGTCGTACACAATATTTTTTTGTCATATATGTTATATAATATGAGTAATATATTGGGATGGGGCTGAATTAAATTAGCGTACTGATATTTGTTTCAGTGAGATATCATAATGTTTTTTGCTTACCTTTTATTTTTCTCCTTTATTCTTTATTATTATTATTGATTTTTAAATTATGTAGAGTCAAAATATTAAAACTTTTAAAGTATACTATTTTAAAAAACAATTATGTATCAACTATAATAATTAACAGAACTATAATAATAAAATTAAAATTATCAATAGATTTTTTAAAGATAAATTATTAGTATTAATAATATTTATTATTTTTAATAATAATGGTAATAATTATAGCTAAGATATAATTACTTTTTTTAAATAATGTATTTTTAAAATGTTTTAATATTTTAACGTTGGAGATAATAAAAAAAATATAAAGATAAAGTTAAAAAGGATAAAGGTAAGATACATTTATTTTTTTCAGTAAACATCGTTAGTACACCATACTAATTTTTTTATCTCAATATATCATACAATATGTAATTTGTATCCTAGATGCAAGTATCAGTCTTAATTTTTTTTAAAAAATAAAATTGTATTTTATTTTGGTTTATACATGAATGTGAGAATCAATATTTGTATATCATTTTAGTTATATTGGCCATTGTTACTTTTTAATAATGCGAATCTACCGATAAGAACTAGTCCCAAAACCATGATTTAGTTGTTTAACCCTTGTAGCTGGAGGTAAACTAAATATGTTTTGTTTAGCATGGCAGGTACCTAGACTTTGCACACCGAGTCGATGAGGCCCTTGGTTTCATGGCTGCTGCAGGCCTCACGGTGGAGCATCCTATAATGAAAACAACTGAGTTCTGGACTTCACATGAATGTCTGTTGTTGCCATATGAACAATCACTCACTAGGTTGGATTCAACTTCTGGTCTCTACTATGACTGCTCCGCGCATATGCTTTGGGTTGGGGAACGGACCAGGCAGCTCGATGGTGCTCATGTTGAGTTTCTAAGAGGAGTTGCCAATCCTCTTGGAATCAAGGTCTGGATATGTTTCTTCTAAAACCAACTGCACTTTCATCTTATCAACTTGTACATGCATGCAACTCATTTCATTCTACTCGTATTTTGACGTAGATTTAGTCTTAACTCTCTTTATTTGCTTCGTTGATGTTGGATAGTTGATGATTGATGAAATAAAATGGCTTCGTATGGCAGGTAAGTGATAAGATGGATCCAAATGACCTTGTTAGACTGATCAACATCTTGAACCCCCAAAATAAACCAGGGAGAATAACTGTGATCACGAGGATGGGAGCTGAAAATATGAGGGTCAAACTTCCACATCTGATCAGGGCAGTACGCAGAGCTGGACATAATGTAACTTGGGTCAGCGATCCTATGCATGGAAACACCATAAAGGCTCCGTGTGGACTCAAAACTCGTCCCTTTGATGCCATCAGGGTAATATTCTTGCCACTATATAATTTGATCGGTTATCTTGCACAAGAAAGCTTTCGGGTGCTATTAGAAACGTAGATATGCTTGGTTTAGAATCATGTTATAGTTACCGTTTTAGTTAACATAAAATTATCACTTCGTAAGTCATCATGTTTTTTTAAACTTACATCTGATCATCTGAAAGGCTTTATAAAGAAGATTGGAGAAACAATTAACATCAGTGTCTGTAATTGATGAAGTAGGCTTATTTTCAGTGCCTTTAATCCATGGTAATGGCAATTGTCAGATTTGATATCTGAACTAGTTCAGAGGTTGGCTACCAAACCTGAAGATTACCTAATATTTAGAAGCTGGATTGATGGTCAGAAAAGATTTGATTGTAGCGGTCCCCAAGTAAAGTATAATGAAAGCTGATATTTGGTTATTTGATCAACTAAAGTAATCATATTGCAGAGTTGGGTTGCATTTCTTAATCAATCACTAGAATTCATGTCGAGAGAGGCCTGCATACAAAACATATAGTGTTCAATCGAGTCATTTGAGATATAATTATATTTTTAATCTATATAAAATTAAATTATTCTCTCATAATTTCAAGTTCAAACACACTATTATCTATATGGGGGAGTATAAAAAGCAAAGGAGAGTAAAAGAGATGAAAACTCTTATGGTAAAGTGAGGTACTACGAATATAGCTGGCTACAGAAATTACACGTAAGGTTTTGTTTTTTTTCAATAGGCAATTGAACCAACCTTGACTGGTTTTGAATTTAAAGTCTTACCAACTTCAGAGAAAGCAACATCATAAGACTGCCAACCTTGATGTCTGATTATGGATGCCTGTATTTTGGTCTCTAACCATTCAAAACCAACATAGAGAAAGCAACATGTATCATATATGAGTGGCAACCTTGATAGTTGATACCTGATTATGTGTATATTTTGACCTAATTGAACAGGCGGAGGTGAAAGCATTCTTCGACGTGCATGAACAGGAAAGAAGCCACCCAGGTGGGGTTCATCTAGAGATGACGGGCCAGAATGTGACTGAGTGCATTGGTGGGTCAAGAACTGTCACCTTTGATGATCTGAGCTCACGTTACCACACACACTGTGATCCCAGGCTTAATGCTTCACAGTCTCTTGAGCTTGCTTTCATAATTTCTGAACGACTCCGGAAAAGTAGGATCAGATCGGATCGCAGCAGTATCTTTTCTCTGTAGGATTATTCAATGCCTACAAACTGGCTTTGCTCCTTTTTCCTTAAATTCTATATATGGAGCAACAAAAGTTGTCAGAATATATTTAGGAGAGTAAAGGAGATATGTAATAGGTACTGTCTGAGAAATAAGAAATATCAATAAGTGTGTATAGAAGAAGTATCCATGGATAATGATTATGATCAATATTCCTATATTAGTTTATGGATCTCTTGATTAAATTTTGATTTTTTATTCATTTTTAAATATATGGAATATTACCATAAAAATGTCCTTTTAATATTCTCAATTGTTTGGAAAACTAATTAATGTGGATACGTCGACATAAATGGAAGAAAATACCTGACAAATTAGTTAACTTTAAATTGTGGATAGACACTTCATCGGATTGTAATCAAAGAAAGTTTTAATAGAAATAAAATTGGTTAGTCTAATTTTGGTTTTACTAACTATGAAATGATTTTTATAATTCTTTTATTTTTTTATGGTAAAACATGTTTAGCATGTCATTATTCTTTTTGTCAATATATATATACACACAAATACATATAGCATGAGGGAGGGATCACCTTGATTAGTTCATAACAGAAATATTATGGTTTAGTGATCACTACATTAACGTGGAATGTAAAAGTTTCCTTGAGTTAATAAAAGATATATGGCTATTATGTTCGTATGATGAAGTTTTATGCAAGTAGCTGATACAATTGATGAAATTGCTCGACCTAATAATACCAATGATAAAAGAAGACACGGAAAAAATAAATTAACCATGCAGACCTTAATGCAAAATTAATTACTAACAATGTGGTTAATGGAGAGTTTGATTCCTGCGAAGATTAGTTGGTTGTAGCTAAAGAATAACAAGTAATCAAGCAAAGAAAAACAAAAATAATGGAGCTAATAAAAGAAGAAAGATGTAATTTTTATGGTCATACAATGAGAAACTGTGAGATAACATAATTATTAATACGGGTTGGACCAACCTTACAAAAGAAGGACATCATTGTAGGAAATTCGGAATTTAATGGAAGTTATTTAATGGGGATTCATACAACCACCAGGAATGGATACATCTAAGAAGGTTTTTCACTATTTATCTGGTTCTTGGAGTTTTTTTTTTTTTTTTTTCTTCTTCAAAATCCCAGGTAAACGTCAAATGCTTGTGTCAAACCCTAGAAAATAGATGGAGTAAAAATATTTTTAATTTTAATTTCAAAATAAACTTATTTTATCATTCACTTCATTTTTCTTTATCCTGCTGATCACATCTCACCTCATAGTTCGTTGTCGTATTTAATTCATACTTGTAGTTCATTATTCATTATTTCTCATTTGAAAAATAGTAATTTGACACTATTATTCATATATCACTTATATTTGACACTGTTTTTATTAATAAAATATTATAAAGTAATAAAATAGTAATATAATTTAATATAAAATATGAATAATAATGTTAAAATATCACTGGAGAGCATCTTCATATACCTCCATATATTTTTTAATTTATCATAATGTCCATTTTGAAAAGACTCTTTTGCCTTCATGAAGATTAATGTAAAGTTTGAAAGAGTAAAATAGAGGTGAGCGAGGAAGGCGTTCTGAATTTGTCTTCCGGAATGGCGGTTTTCGAAAGTTGTTTCCGAAAGGTGCGCGAGGAAGGCGTTCTAAATTCCTACTTATTTGCATTCATCTTGTTCATCAACCTTATCGATTTCTATTGCTCATCTCTCTCTTTTAGTTTACTTAAATAATCTTTTTGTGCTTTCCTCTGTGTAGGATTTCATTTACAAATAGAAAATGTTTTGTCTTACTAAAATTGCACCCGTTTGCTTTATGATTTATCTTATGCTATTCATGTTTTGTCTTACTAAAATTGCACCCGTTTGCTTTATGATTTATCTTATGCTATTCATGTTTTGCCTTGAAAGAAAGAAAAATGTCAAAATAGAGAAAATAATTATCCACCTAGTTTTTATTTTTTAAATTATATTTGGTCTATTTGCCTCAATAAGCATAGATACACGATGACCAAAGTTTAATTTAGTAAAAGTATTTTTTTTTATCAGCTTTACTTAAATCTTATCATATTGGTAACGCGTACATGTAATAATACTAAATGAACTTGGAAAAAAAAGGTTGATGACAATTCTTATCTCTTTTAATAATTTTGCAACGATAACTCTGAACAACTCAGTAGATCCAAGTGCTTTGTTACTAGAAATGACAATTCAAGGTATGCAACTTTTTTCTCACTTGGAATTTCGTTCGTAATTGGAATTTTAAAGTAGATAGTGTGTATTTATGATTGTGTATGCATGAAAGGTTTTAATTGTGTAAGTCTAGAGATAAAACTATCCCAAAGAATATATTTTTCATTTGCATGCTTAAATGTTGCATCACTAGTAAAAAAAAAAATATTCTACAACAAAATATAATGTCGGTTAAAAAGGAATTGTCGTAAACAAAAATGTAGTGATATTTTTGTAAATATTTGAAGAGATATCATGTCGGTTCACACAAATCCAACATAATATATCATATTCTACGTCGATTACACAAATAACCAACGTATAAAAAGAATGAAAAAATAAAAATTCAAAATTTGAAAATTTTGAAATGGCGGTAGAGATACTACATTGGTTGGGACCTCCCAATCGATGTAGTATCTTCCTCGAGTTAAAATTAGGGATTTATAGTACCTTTACACTTTATTTTTACGCTTCATTCTCTTTCATTTAGCCCTGTTGCTTTGCCTTTTCCTTCACTTTTACGTGTGTCATTGTGTCATTGCTTCAATCACTCCCCTAGTTTCGTTCACTCTTCAAGTTTGATTTGGAGCACTCCTTAACTTGACATTTTCAGTTTGCGTTTTGGGTGTCATGGTTTCGCTTTGCGGTTTCACCCTCACTAGTACATCGTGTGTTGTTCTCCCCCATTTTTCTTTGCTCTCACTGTCTTTGTGGTTTCATTCACTCAATTTTTACATTCAGTGATTTTGGTAGATTTCGTTTGGGTCCATTTACGTTTACTGGTTTTGCTCTTACTGTCTATAAGAGGTATGCTTTCTTATCTTTTAAATGTTGTTGTATTATTTGTATCATAGATTTTGGGTTTTAAAAATTTTAGGACGAAAAAACATCAAATGGTCATAACTCTTGATAGAGAGCTCGGATCGAGACGCTCCAAAAATGAAAGTTGCTCGAAATGGAGTAACGAAGCCCCTGGTCAACGCCAAAGGCGATTGGGCATCCGAAAATTCCAAAATTCTATCATTTAGGGTTTTTTTTCTATTCTTTTGTTATTTTTCACCTATTTTTTTAAATTGTAGCCTTTGACTTTACATATCTATACTTGTTAGAAAATTCTAATTTTTTTTGTGGTGTTTTCTTGTATCGATTAGAGATTTATCAACCCATTAATTTTTTTTGAAAAAAAAACTTTTTACGTCAATTGTAAGTTATAATCGAAGTAATAAAGCTACAACTGACGTAGTATTCACCTCTTACGCTGTAATTTAGTTATTTTAGTTAGATATATGATATCGGTTTCTATTTTCAACCAATGTAGTAGGCGTACATATTACGTCGGTTGCATAACCGACGTTATATGTCAAAGACTTTCTACATCGCTTACATCTACATCGGTTCGAAAACCGACATAGAATGTCTTTTAAAACCGATGTAAAATGTCATTTTTTTATTAGTGATTAACACAATTTGCGTGTGTAAAGAAAAGTGATTATAAGTGAAAACATTAAATTAATAACCAAATTTGAAAGTGCAAGATATGGAGCGGGTGAAATGGAAGATTGAAAAATGATTAAGAAAAAAAAATTAAACATTGTATACAAAATAAATATGAAGAGGATATCAAGCAGGCTGCCTTAAGGATCAAGCAGGTAAAGCAACCGCTTTAGGACTCAAGGTCTCAAAGACCTAAAAAAATTAATATTAATACATTTATAAAATTAAAAAATTATTTAATATTAAAAGTATATACTAAAATAAAATTTAATTAAAAATTTAAAAATATCTTAACTAACTTTAAGTTTACATTGATACTATAAATATTTTTTAATGACTTTAAATTATATTGATACTATAAATATTATTTAATAAATAATATTTTTTAGAACTTTCTTATAATAAATTAATAATATTTTTAAAAAGAAATAATTAAACCGTCAAAGAATCATATATATTAAAACTTTCTAATTTTCTATCTCTTACTACTATTTCATTGACATTATTTATTTATACGTGGTTCCATTCTGTAACTCTTCACTCTTTTATTTATCTCTTTTCTTTACCTGTTCTTACATTCTTGACTCTTTCACTTATTTTCTTTATTTATCTGACTTCTTCACTTATCTCCTTCCTTTCTTTAACGTTTTCATTGGTTATTCCATAATATCGTTTCAATTTGAGCTTTTAATTGTCATTAGGCTATTTTCTAATTTCAAATTTGTTTTATTATTATATATTGTATATTTATAAGTGTGTCTTTATTTGTAGACTGAAGCGGTAGATTGAAGAATTAGAATTTGTGTTCACTTTTGCTTCTTTTGAGTGCATCAATGTCAGGTAAAAATAATATCAGATTGATAAATTAATCTCAATTTTTTTATTTTCATTAATGTTTAATTATTTTTAAAATAATTTGTGTAGATTCAAATAAAAGCATTAGAAATCTATAAATTAAATTTAAAAACTTACCAAAAGACAATATTGAAAGATAGTAAGAGACTTAAGACTTCAATCAAGTTCATTTTGATAATCAAGTTTTATCATTCTAACCTTAACTTAGTCTAATTTTATATACTTATTTAAGATCAACAATATTTTCTACAAAGATTAAACAAATTAACTTTATTGTCTTCTGAAAAAGATATTTTAAATGGAAAATTTACATCACAAAAAGTTCGAAAAATAAATTTTAAATAAAAATATGATAATTTTAATTATTTTATTAATTTAAAATTATCTTATTTTTTTAATTTGCTTTATGCCTCTAAATTCTTGAACGTTAGTGATATCCAGATATATCACAAAAGTAATGGAAGTCTTTATTCTCAAATTAATTGAATGTATTATACTCTATCAATCTTTTCTTATTGTTACTGGTTTTGTCTTTCCCGTGTTTTAACTAACTTAGTTGCTACATATACCATATAATTAAATTATGAAATCAGCAGGTAAGGGATAATACAATGCACTCACTAGATTACAATAATCTAATATAAATCAACATTTCATTTCCTAATTAATAACTATCATATCAATTCAATTTCCTAACTTTTTCTTTTTCTAGTTTGCTCTGTCATGAAGAGTAAATATAGAGACAAACAAATAAATATTTATGATGAAGGAAGTGTACATTATTTTAATTTTCTTTATTAGTTTGTTTAAGTCTTAAAAGAAGAAAGAGAAAATTCAATTTGATCATGGGTAACTAAATCAATTATTAATATTTTTACTAAATCAATTACTAAAATTTTGTCATTAAATATAATAATTATAATATAATATAAGTTGGTCACGAAATTGGCCACTAAAATATTAATATTTGAATTTTGTATTATTGATTGTCGGATTTCTAGAAGCAAACTGAAATAATCATAAATTAGATCTCTTAATCGTATGTGCTTGTAAAAAAATCTTTTAAATAAATTTAATATCTTAAAGGATTACTGTTTAACTTAAAGCTAAATTATTTGTTATTTTCTGTTCAACAAATTGCAATTTTTTTTTTCAAAAAATTTGGACGGAAGGTTGATCGAACTTAAATTAAAGTATACATCCATAATATGGTTCAACCATGTTACCACAAAAAATGATAACTAATGACTAAATTTAATAATAAAAAATTAGTCATTAAAATAGGTCATTAGTCATTAAATTTGTTATACTAAATTATTCACTAAGATCTGATCTTGATTTCAATCATTAAATTAGTCTCAAATTTCATTAACTAAATCAATTACTAATATTTGTTACTAGATTAATCACTATTTTTTGAAACTAAATATTAACTATCAAAGTTATAATATGATTTAAGTTAGGGAGTAAATTGGTCAATAAAATTATTAGTGTTAGAAGTTTTGATTATTGATTGTAGGATTTCTAGTAGCAAACTGAAGCTAATCATAAATTAGATCTCTTAATTGTATGTGTTTGTAAAAACTATTTTTTTAAAAAAATAAAATAAATCTTTTGAATAAATTTAATGTCTTAAAGGATTACTCTTTAACTTTAAGTTAAATTATTTCTGTATTTTCTGTTCAACAAATTGCAGACTGTTTTAAGAAAAACATCGACAAAGGTTGGTCGAACTTTAATTAATCTATATAAAACAAAATGGAAAAACAGGTTGGAGGTATTGACTAAGTAGATAATCCTGATAGAAAAGTTCAAGTTGTTGTGTGATTTTCTTTTTTAATTTAACCCTCCCAATAGATTTCCATAAAGTTACTGTTTATGTTGTTATATAAAAGAGATGCATGCCAATAAGTAAAGTCACAAGTATACGAATGAGTTATTGTAAAACTATAAATAATTATACTTTAATTTTAATTTATGAGAATCATATAATTTTGTAATACCAAATAATTTGAGGATATAAAAGGTTAAGTTCTTTTTAGGGAGTGTAAGGAAATTCAATAACATTTTAAAAGATTTTTAATTTCAAACCTTGAATGATAACTGTTTTGATTATGGGTTAACTTATACTAAAATTGAGGATACTCATAAGAAATTAAATTTGTCCAAACATATCAGAACCTGATAAACGAAAAAGATAAACAAAAAAAGATGTTGTATACGAATCACTCCTATATTATGCTGAATTATATGTATCCGCGGGATTAATTTAGAAAAGTAGTAGAGACATAAAAAACAAATCTACACATTTCTTAAGATGTACATTTTTAGAATATTTAAGTTTATTTTGGTAACTCAATCACTCTAATCAATTATTTAGGTTGAGTTAATTTGATAAATAAAGATGATAAATTTTCAACACAACTCAATTAAATTTAATTTAATTGGGTTAAATTAATTTGTTTTGGTGAAATAGATAGCCTTAAATATACATTATCATGTTCAAAAAGTAACAAGATCCAAATAAAATAAGTACCTGAGATCGTTTGAATAGTCTAAAATAACTTTTGAATAGTCTACAAAAACACAAATATCTAAAACTAGAGATAAATCATACATGAAATACTAAGAGAAAACACAGTCTCTTAATATCAGGAAGTGAACAAATTATAGAATATGTAAAATATTAATTAACAATAAAAATAAAATTGGTTTAGTAAGAGAGGAATAACATATCATGTAAAAGATATATTTTATTTTATAATTTACAGCAATTTTTTTTTTTTGAAAACTTCATGATTAAATATTATAACATGAATTGTAAGGAAAATCTAAAGTATATATATATATATATATATATATATATATATTACAAATATAAGTATATTATGTGTATAAAAGTTTAGATGAGTATAATACACTATTTGCA
>Ga0099824_1007574_pt1 | contig 14319 bp, 10 predicted proteins | sample SiratrowhiteBW_FD_76837 | JGI IMG/M metagenome (GOLD analysis project Ga0099824, IMG submission 76837) | Root nodule microbial communities of legume samples collected from California, USA - Siratro white BW | ecosystem: Host-associated > Plants > Roots > Nodule | place: USA: California...
AAATTAAAATATGATCAAGTTAAAAATTACATATTAAACATTAACACCATTTTATTTTTTTTCCGTTAACAAAAAAAATATTATTAAATAAAATTTGCTCTAAAAAAAAAAAAAAAAAAACTCTTACAAATTTAGGTTGACTTCTCAATGAAATATTTGAGTCAATATAATTTGACGTCTTTCGCTTCAGAACAAGTAATTTTTCTGGAATATAATTATTTGATTCCTCTTGTTTTGCGATTGTTTAAAGTTCTTTGGATTCTCTTAGTCATCATGTATATGTTTCTCATTAATTAATTTGGTATCTAATGCTTGTGAGAACATTACGACTTTATTATTGGGACTATTCATAATTCAACCTTGATAAATTGATACAAGTCCCTAATCCAAGACAATACATAGTTCTCCTATCTCAAACTTTATGAACGAAGTGGTTTCAAATACGATTTTATAATAAAAAGAAAGCTGACCTATGTTAAAAGAGTACTAAAATATTAATAAATAAATAAACAAGGTAGTAACATGTTCTAAAAATAAAACTTGTTGATTGAAAAACTATTAAGCCCAAAAATTGAAAGATAATGCCAAGCTAGTCAAAAGAATTAATTATGTTCTTGGGTGCATGTGCTCTAATCCAAATGTTCCATTTAGTTTTCCTAATGTTTCATTTTGTTGTCATCTCCTCAACACTAAATTTCCTTCTTCCAAGTATGTGGGGACGACTTTGAAGTTACAGTCTCAGTAATCATTTATTTGTTGGTGACCTCTTTAATATGAGTTATTTTTCTTTCTTCCTATATAATGTATACATTAACTCACAACTCTTCATTACTGTGGTTGTGGTAAAAAAGAAGCAAGTTTGGTTCACAGATTTTCAGTGGAATCATCACCCCACACAACTTGTATGTATACAAGTATTTGTTAAGCGAGTATCTACAAATTTATTAAAATATAAATTCTTGAAACAATAAGTAAAAGAAAAAACTAAATATTTCAAGTTTGTGGTGCTAAAACATGTCCTCCTAAGACATACAAAGGAATTGGTATCAAATCCCTTTCAGTGCCTAAATTACTTCTTCGATGTTGAAGACTCTTCCACATTAGTTGAACTTTGAGCACCCCTACATATTAATTAATTGTGTAATACGGTTCTCTATGATACAAATTGGTTGACTAGGATTGCTATGACAACAACACACTGATAGATTAGTGTTTTAATTTTCTTCAAGAGTTCTTTTATGTCAACAAAAAGAAGATTCCAAAATGGAAACTAGTATACAACAGCTACGTGCCAAAGGTAATAGGTGGATCGGAATAAATATATTAAGCAAAAACTCTGAAGTCCCGATTGAGCAGGTATAATGTGTTGATATATAATATATACATAACCAGGATGATTTGCCAAAAGCCGCCTTAAAGCAAGGAAGAAAAAACTCCATGTGGAGATTTTGAATGAATCAAAACTAGATACATGCTACTCTAATAAATTTTGAAATAAATAGACCCTGATAAAATTATAACACAAATACAACCCCTCCGGAACTTCAATTTACACCATTTAACTCTGTAACATGACCAACTATACTACCCATGATTGAACCTAAGATGTGAATGCAGACTTGGAGCCGTTTCTTGGTTGGTTGATAACATCATCCCATAAACTGAAAATGTTCGACCAAGAAACACTTATCATTTACAGGCCAACCCACTTCACCCATCTGAAAATCCGACCAACTCTCAGGGGTAGCTCATAGTCACTAGCAACAGCAGGCTCCCTTCTAGCAACTTCAGTTTCCGACCAGACGTATACTCCACGTTCTTGTTTACTGCCAGGCACGGTATTATCCAAGATGACAGCAACAAGAAAAGCTACTACCATGTGTAGAGAAAATATTGTGTTCAGGAAATAGTTTAACTGCAAAAGAAAACAGATTCGTTAGTGTTGTGTTTGAAAAACCTGACATGTAAACGAACAGCAATTAAATTTGCCTTAAAAGAGGTAGTACAACCAGCATTCAAGTGCTAAAGTTTAAAAAGAAACCAGATGGAAACCACATTATGATGACTTTCCGATACTAGTGTATTTATTATGAGTTAGTTCACTACATCCTGAATTTATGCCATATGGTATTTCTAGTAGTTAATGGCAATCACTGCTACATTTACAAGTTGGCAACCATGAAATAATATGCAGGATTCGTCAAAAAAAAATGCTGCACACGAGCAGAAATCTTATTAAAATTGGCTAGTAAGATAAACAGATCTTAAAAATAACTTGTGAAGGCAAACTACTTGTATGTCACCATTGAATATGAAGGTGGTTTCTATTCATTCACCCAGACAGAAAAAGATAGGTTTTTCATTTTATTTGCTTTCAATCTTTCAGTTAAGTCTTATACCAACAAATTTTGACCACAGAAAATAACGGAACGAAAAACAAATATATTATTCACTATAATAAAAGGATATGACACAGGGGCATACCCCTCCATATTGGGTGCGGAAAGGCCCATGAGAAGCCACAATGTAGGGTTGAAAGTAACTGGGTACTGACGAGTTGGAATTTGGGGAGATGCCGTATTGTTGAAAGTAAGCAGGTATGGAAAGAGAGAAAAACAATGATAACCCAATTATGATGATGTTGCGAGAGCTTCCAGCCTCACTATAGCGTAGATTTGACAAGCCCAATGCTGTAAGCATTGCCCACATAAAGCATAGGAGACCGGCAACCATGACTTCGGGAATCGAAGCAATAAACCCTCCCACCTTACCTGTTCAATGCAAGTAAAATTAGACACGTTATATTTGCAATGAAAAATTCTATAGTTGAGTACAAATTGCAATAGACATAAGAAAGCCTCTATATAAAGAACATTCCACACCCAACTATCCTCCTAAATCCTTTTAATTAAACCACTCTAACAATAATTAAAACCAAGGATTCACTAGCACGCCACAAAAGAAATTGATGAAAACTATTTGCTCTACTACCTCTTATTCTTAAGAAAGGCTCTGCGCTAGAGATGATGTTACAAGCATCTCATACATTCTAAACTTCTAAGAGGGAAAAACCAAGATATATTACAAATGACATTTCATCTAAAAATTCTCGTAGTAAATCTACTTATGTTCAGTGGCTATTCATCACAAGTAGACTGATAAATTAAAATGCAAGAAAAAAACGACACTGTACACTTACCCACAAGAGACAACACAATCAAGAAGCATGCCCCCAATTGAACAGCTCTGCGGCTTCCCATTTTAGTCACAGCAATGGTATGAACATTTTCAGTTAAGGTGGTAGCCCCTGTTCCAGTTCCCCACAGACCAGCCAAGACACTAGAAAGACCTTCCAAGCCAATTCCCCGACTAAGAACTCCAGGAGTTGGAGGTCGAGATGCTACCAATAACGAAGATGCATGATATGAACCAACCTACAAAGTTTAAAACATATCAACACATGAGGTGATTATATAATCCCGCGTATAGAAAAAAAAAACATCATGAATCCAATTTTGATATATTACATTGTTAATCTCTCAGATAAATGCTATTTTTACTTATCCTGACAACATCTTAAAAATAAATAAAAATCCCATAATGGCATTTGCAGTGTTGAAATTTTACTTTAGTGATTATGCAATCAGTGACATCAATGCTTTGATTTCCTAAACTGAGGTACAACCCATACTGCATTACCCTTACAGATGGTATCTACTTGATGTAAACGTTTGTTAGGGAAAAAAATTACAAATGTCATTAGGTGAATTCAACAAAAATAAGATGGCAACCATTGCTTTTAACTCAGAGATCAGATAAACCATAAGACAACCTCTAGTCCCTTGAATACCTTTCGATGTCAAGGTGGGTTATAATCAAAATCAAATGAAATGACTATACTAATCTAGTGAATATCATATTCAAGTTTCTTACATCAGCATAGTCAAGCGACGACATATTAAACACATATAGCTTTGTTAGGCACACATTTCTATTTCTATTAGAGTTTGCATCATGCAAAAACGAGAACAGCTTTTTACATATAATATTGATAGCACATTAAGAAGGCAAGAGTATCAACATATTCAGAGTCTAGTAGACAAATAAAATTATAAATATAGTCCAGGAAACGAAAGGAAAAATAATAAAGAGAAGCTAACCGAATCCACAGATGAGATCAAGGAAACCACGCATATCACAAGAGCCATTTTCCAATTGAAGACAGGAGTACCCCATTGTAACGGATAAGGAAATCTAAACCATGGGGATGCCTCCAATGCATAAGAAGTATCAACTCGACAATGCTTCATTTTTGAGACATGCTTTCTGCAGTGCTCAGAAACCATATTTGAGGCGGGTATATTTATGTCACACCCATTGTAGTTGTAGACTCCAGCTTCAGTCAGCAAGAAAGCAACTGCCCATGTAATTGCGAGACCCAAAGGAACCTGGCAGTTAGGTGAAGCAAAAAAAAAAATCACAATTAGAAGAAATTGATTATGTTCGCTAGTAACTCAGAAGGATATTGTAGCGTTAAACTTACTGCATATATTAGAAATATGCGGTGTCCAAAAACAGATATTTTACGAAGATACTGCAGAAAGCAAGAAAAGGGATAGATTCAGAATGTTAGCACACGGCAGTGATCCATCAATAAACAGTAGGAACCTGAATTCAACACACTTACAAGAGAAAAAACAATAACCACTAATATCTGCACTGCACCAATCTCCAGACACGTACCAACTAGCGGAAAACCATAACTGTAAAATGAAAGTCCAACTGCAGCAATAGTTGGGGATACAACCACAGGATTGATTAACCTGAAAATTCAGATATGACCCTTAGTACTTTCATTTCAGACAACTCTAACACTATAATCATTTAATCACGAGGAAAGGTAAATGGCATGACATGTTAATATCATCATACTGCAATCCACAAGAGAAAATGCAGTGAGGTTAAAATATGATCTATCATCTCTTCCTCTCGCATGCTACCACTAGACACACATTACAGCAGGCTAAAGAAAGAGCTGAAACTTGCCAAAATAGGAGGCAAATACAGCTTATTTTATTACAAAAACCTATTGGCAATGAGATTCCTTTAAATGCAGGCTGAATTGACTGGGGAATGGAGGATTGCTAACTGTGTCAGGAAGAAACTTTTAAGAGTGCATGTGGAGTGGACTCAAAACCTCCCACAAATAGAGGGTTATTTATATGCAATTAATTTTGCAAAAAATTCCAATATAACCCAATGATCAATTAATCAATGAATAACTACATCATCAAAGAAAAGAAAAAGAAATGGTTGCCCACAACACTTAATAGAATGAATGGAAGCCTCAGAACTGGCTATGCGCTCTATAAAAATAAATCAAGAGGAATTATACACATAACAGCAAGGATCGACCAATGAGAAAAGGCGTGGAAAAATTATACTTCAACAACTATGTTAATTAATTTAAAACAGCACATTTTCATGTAAGAATATTCTCAATTTGATAGAATTAAACTTCTAGATGCAAACGTAAAGCTATACATGCATTAGACCAACCAATTATTGTGGGTATTAATTATTATGGATCAACTTCAATAAATAGCAAAAGAGAAACATATAATCCTTTTAAATGGTCGAGCAAAGAACGCCAACGTATACAATATTTAAACTTTAAAGCCAAACATTTATGAGAAACTAAATTCCCTAATTGTTTCTATTCTCATTATTCTTTCCTTTATTGTCTCCTACGGTTATTCTACCAATATTTCTGAAACTTCAGCAGTTGGAACTACATTTTAAATAGCCACAATCCACAAGAATAAATGCCTTGTGATAAAACAATAAATTACGTACTAAAAAACAAGACAAGTATTCGGGCATAAAAAATTCCACAATCATACCTTACTAATAGTGACATAAGTCCTGTATATCCAAGGAATGTTTGAAAAGCCGATCCAATGATTATAGCCCCCTGCAGCTCCTTCATTATATGTTTGAATTTCTGAAAATTGACACAAAATAATTCCTCAGCAGTCGTAGTTTCAGTTACTCAACCAAAAGGCTCATAATATACACATACAAAAGCTCATGACATCTTACAAACAACCAACTACAGAAATATAATTCGAAACACAGAAAAGTGAAGAAAAAACATACATTATCATTTAATCCTTGAAACTCGGAGGAGTTGATGATCGCTAAGGCCGGAGCCAGATATACAAAAGAAGGCCCCTGTATCAAGGGCAACCTCGACCCAAAATTTGTATGCAACAGTGTAGTCATTCCTGACACAAAGAGCACAGTCGACACCACAGCAGAAGTATCTTCCTACACCCACAAACACATCAGAAAACACTACCTCATAATAAATAAATTCACCAAAACATACGTACAAAAGGGTAATTCAGTTAATAAGTTCTGCTTGGATAAACTAATAGAAGAAGAAAGCAATAATGCAAATTGAGTTCTCTCCCATAGTTAAAATAAACTAGTAAGCTTAGCTTTTACAGAAGTTCTAGCATTTAACTTCTCCACAAGCAAAGACATACAAGTTAATCTAAACTCGTGGAAGAAACTTAATTCATTTTACATCTTTGTTTTCGTAAGTTTATAATTTACCCAAACGGAAACTTAGTTAAAAACTCGAAATCACTCACGCGAGAGCCTCCCATTGCCGGAACCATAACAAGCGGAATGAGAATCAACGAACCCAACATCGAAACGTAATGCTGAATGCCGTACACACCAATGGGAACTAAACAAAGCATCCATGAAAAAAAAAAACCATTAGCACATAAATTAAACTTTATAGTATCAAAATTTTCAACCTCAAAGCAAAGCATGAATAATATTTTATTCCTTTTCTTATTCCTATTCTCACCTAAACCAGGTGAATCTCTGAGCTCATACTTCATATGGGAATGCCTCGACACGAAACCATCGTCGTCCACAATGTCCTCGTGACTCGGCACCCGCCGCCCTGGCGGCGGCGGTTGCGGCGGCGGCGCCTGGCCATTGGTGCTGGAAACGGAACTCTTGGGGACACCGTCGGAGTCTCTGCGCTTCTTCACGACCTGATCCTTGGGAGGAGGAAGCGGCGGGACCTTGTCGCGGTGAGCCACGCCGTTGGCCGGCGTTGCTGCCCGGGCCCGACCTGCTTCGAGATCCACGTTAGTGTCGGGCTCCTTGGGCTTGGGCTGGGGCTGGAGGCTTATCTGACCCGAGTCGCTGGCATTGGCCTCGCCTGAGAACTTGGGCCTGAAGCCCGTTTTCTTGGCCCAGGAAGAAGGCGGCATTGCCTTCGCGTCCGGCAACGGCGCCGCCGGCGGCCACGGCCCCGGATGCTGTGGCGCTTTGGGATCGGAATCGGCCATCGCTAGCAGCACATAATGGCTTCCCTCGGAAGCTGAAGTGTAGATCTGAAGAGTACAGTGCCGAAGCCAAGGTTTAGGGTTTTATAGTGTTCTCCGGAGGATGAGAGAGAGGAAACTCCGGCATGTAAGAGAGAGAAAGTGTGAGAAGAAAACGTGCAGTGAGTGAAGTGAGAAGAGAAGAAGCTAAAACTGAACTAAAACCGCGTTATTAGAATCATTTTTTATTATTTACTTTCTCAGTTTTGTTTTGTTTCTCATTTTGTCTTGCTTCTTTCCCTCCTTCTCTTCTTCTCTCCCGAAATAACCGGTAATGCTCACGTCACTCGCGTTTGGATTGCGCTTTCAAATTCAATGCCAACAAAACAAAACACCAACGTTTCCTAAACACCAAGATTTTCTAATGCAAAATTCCTTTTCACTTTTTTCTCGGGTCAGTTTAATTTTTCTATTTATTATTCTTTAATCAATGTTTTGAAATATTCTTAATTAACCGAAGTTATTTAATGAACATCAAATATAAAATTATATTAAATAAGTGAAACTGTGTTTATGACCGGTCTCTTTCCCGGTCAATATTTCCATTCCGATTCTGACATGCAGTTTAACAATTGAACTGCCAACTAATTCACCTAAAGTTGTATAAATTTAACTTTGTTAAGTAACATTTTTTAATTAAACTGCAACTTGTTTTATTATTCCAAATGTTATGAATTTGGTTTAATTCGTTCAAATAGTGCATTGCGAGAATATGCCATGATGAAAAGTTAGGCTGAAGTACTTTATGTGTTCAGAAACTTCAGAATAGTGAGACCTGGTTTTGTGTTCGATAAAGCCAATACAAGAGAAAAAAGTTTGGTTTAAAGCTTTGAACTCATAAACGTGAAGAAAAAGGTTTGAAATGATGTTTCTGTTACAAGTGTGTAATTAATGAAAAGTGACATTCTTTGGCTTAATTTTTTATGTGGGCCCAAAGCATGGGCATAAGTTTCTTGGTTGAAGGGGTGTGTGACTTGAAGGTTCAAACAAAATGACAGCTATGCATTGAACAGCAAATTCAGAGATGAAAATTTGAATTCAATAATGACTTAGTGAGGAAAAATGTGAATGAATTCATCTGAGCATCATATCTGCATTGGAATTGGAATTGCCCAATGGCAATAACCGATCCACATGAAATTTCACAACATGGGGAAGGGAAGACTTTTGAAAAAGAATGAGTAAAATGAGGGTTGGGTTTGTTTTTAGTGTAATAAATTAAAATGGTTTAACAATTTGTTTTTTTTTTCATTCTCATGTCATTTTTTTTCAAAATTTTTAGAATGGATAATTTTTTTTTAATTCCTATTATTAATAAATCGTATCCAGTTGACACAATTTTATTATAAAAAAATTATATTATTATAGTATGATTTTAAGTTGTTCATAATGAAATCGTGTTATTATAATACGATTTTAGGTAATAATTAAAATTGTACTGATGTGATGCGATTTCTGAAATTGTGTTGATGTGACACAATTTCAATTTAATTTTATTATATTGAAATCGTATTGATGTGACAGTTAATCTTTTAAAATTGTGTTGGTACGATTTTATTAATTTTTCGTAATAAAATTGTGTCAACTTGATACGATCTACTTATAATAAGAATAAATTATTTTTATCTATTTTGAGAACTTCAAAAAAAATTGCACCAAAATGAGAAAAAACTCAAATTGTATGATATAATCCGAGGATCATTAAGGATCTAACTGTTGGGTAATTCGAGGGGGTAAAACCGGGAAGATCTCACAATAATAAGAAACGAGCCAAACCCACAGAAAGGAATGACACCACTTTCAACCCAAAACCTTAAGGCATTAGGTTTAAGGGTCCACATCGATACCTCTATCTTAAGAGAATCCGAGGGGGAAACACTGGGGAGACAAACAAGAATGAGAACAGGGCCAGACATACAAGGGAATGACACCACTTTCAATCCAAAACCTTTAAGACATTAGGTTTGTGGGTCTTTTTTCTTATATGTTGCTTAACTTTCTTATTTTTACCCAATGTGGGACTTAAACTCACACTTTGATACCTAACACTAACTTCATCATCGGTTCTAACAATTATCACAATCAGCAGTTTGTTTCCTTCTCAATATTTGTGTTTTGGAAACTCTTCTTACTTATTTTGTTTTCATTATATAATTTTAAGTAACTCTTATTCAAATTGTCTTTATTTAACTGAAATTCTATTACAAAAGCATGATATATTTTTTTATTTTTTTCTATCGTATTTTTAAAATCTTCCTACAACTTTTACTTCAATGGGAATGTCATAAAATATTTTTTAGTATAAGGATTTATTTTGAGATATTATAGTTTTTTTTAATCTTACTGTGTCATATAAAATATAAGATTATTTAATTTTTGCTCTAATCGTAAATTTCAGAATGAGATTTTAAGTAAATTTTTGTGGGTCTTGCAATTTAATTTTTATCATTGCGAGGATATAAAATCATAGTTTTTTTTTATTTCTGATAGTTTTTCTACAATAACGTCTCCTTCACGTTGGAGATCTTGAATTTTCTTTAATTTAATATCTTAAATAAGAATATTCTTCTGAAGATACTCTTATAATAATCACATTTCAATTAATGTTTTTTTAATTATTGATATTTTCATTGTAATATTTTTATTTTTAAAATTTTATTTAAGACTAATATAATAGTTTATTTTTTTTTTCTTATTCCTATTTCACGTGAACCAGGTGAATCTCTAAACTCATACTTCATATGTGAATGTCTCGACACGAAATCAACGTCGTTCATATTTTTTACAAAAAGACACATCTTAAAATATAATACACCTGTGCGTATTAATATTGGTTGTGTGCCAGAAATCTTCAGAGGTTATCCCTCCTTTAATAAGGAGATATTTTAGCTTAAGTTTTGTCATCTCAAGTCATAAATTAATTTATTCTCTTTTTAAATTATACCCATAAAAAGGAGATGGAGTATTTGGACATTTGAACTAGATATATAATGAAATATAATATTTTTGGATTCATCACTTTGATGTACTTTGAAGTCATCTCACAAACTTGTGAAGAAAGACACATCTTGAAATATAATACATATGTGCTTATTAATATGATTTTGATTCACAAAAAATAAGTTCATTATATATAGCTGTATGTATTAGTTTTGGTTGTGTGGTCAAAAATCTGCAGAGGTTACTCCTCCTTTCATAAGGGAACACCTGAAGTTTTTACATCTCAAGTCAGAAATTAAGTTATTCTCTTCTTAAATTATATACCCATGAGAAGGATGTGTAGTATGTCGACATTTGAACTAGATATATAATGAAATGTAATATTTTTGAATTCATCACTTTGATGTACTTTGAAGTCATCTCACAAACTTGTACAAAAAAACACATCTTAAAATGTAATACACCTGTGCGTATTAATAATGGTTGTGTGGTCAGAAATTTCCAGAGGTTACCCCTCCTTTAATAAAGGGACACCTTAGCTAAAATTTTGGCATCTCAAGTTAGAAATTAAATTATTATCTTCTTAAATTATACCCATAAGAAGGATATGGAGTATGTCGACATTTGAACTAGATATATAATGAAATGTATTATTTTTGGACTCATTACTTTGATGTACTTTGAAGTCATCTCACCAACTTGTACATAAAGACACGTCTTAAAATATAATACACCTATGCATATTAATATTGGTTGTGATTTTGAAAAATAAGTTCATTTTATATAGATGTACGTATTAATACCGGTTTGGTTGTGTGGTTAGAAATCCCCAAAGGTTTCAACAATGCTTGGTCATCTCCTTCTTTTCTTAAGGCACGTCTTTGTTCAGAAACATAGTTTCTAACATCGCACAACAAATGAAAGGTTATCGTAGCCTCCGACGACAAGACTAATGACTGGAAGGTTTTATTCGTCTTTACCTCAATCTCATCATTCAAGTCAATAGTCCTTTTAACCCGAAAATCAATCTTTATGTTGCCCTGAAACAACCTTGACTTGGTTGGATTAAGGTCATGGTAGTCTTTCTTGTTGACAATGTACCATTTGTCCCCCTTTTCTTATAAGGGTAATGCGAGGGGTATTCATTGTGTTGGAAGTAACTTCCTTTTCGTAGGGATGATTGATACATATTTACCTTCTCTCAAACACACTAAAATGATGAATTATCTTATTTGATTGTCGGTTCCTTTCTTCAAGGATCTTGTTCTAATACCAAACATTTTCCTGATTGCATTCTGTCTATAAAAAGTATTTGCCTCATCTACACTTTCAAAGCACATGCAATGGTAGGAATAGGAGGTTCTATATTATCAGAACCTTCGTCATTAACTACATTTGACCATTCACATTCTTCATGTATGTGAATATCGTCCAATGGTAACATACTGCTGGTGTTCATGGTGTCTATGGATGAAATACCCTACCTTATCAGCCACAGGTAAATGTAATGAATCAGTATTCCTCAATAATTTTTTATCATACCTACCCTTCTCGACAACATATAATGAACTAACAAAATTATTCAAACATGAAAACCCTGAACCTCTAATGAAAATCATACGTCAGTGAAAAACTAAAATCGTAAAACGACAAAAAAATCTTATTTTTTCATCAAAAAGTCCATAAAAAATGGACATTTACTCCACAAAAATAAACTAAATTCGAATCACCACACCTTCATAGTGAAAGCACTGTCACGTATGCGAACTTTCACGCCAGTTATTTTTTAACGAAGCTATGGAGAAGGAGAAGAAAAAGGAAAATGCTTACGATTTTGTAAACAGAAGAGCAAACATGAAGAGGATGTGTTTTGAAGCTGAAATGATAAAGTGAAGAGAGAAAGGTTTGCCCTGCTCCATGCTTAGTGAAATGGTGGGAGTGAAGACAGAAAGTCAAGAAAAGATGAAGTGAAGAAGGAAGTGAAACTGAAAAATTGAAATGATAATATGTTGACAATATCTTTGTATTGTTCTACAAAATCTTTTTATGAATATGTATAAATCTTTTAAGAACTTTTATTTTTACTTAAATCTAGGAAATGAAACAACTATAATAAGCGAAAAATTGAACCTCAAAAAACGAAAGGAAATTGTAGTTGACTTTCATTATTAATCATTAACAAAATCAATGAAATATATTCCCTTGCAATTTAAATTAATCACAACTAAATATATCTTTATCTTAAAAATGGGTTAAAACCCTTAGTCATATATCAAAGAAATTAGGTGAAAACAAATTCATTGTTGAAATAATTTTATCCTCAAAGTCAATTAAAACAATTCTACCAAGAACATTCTTCATGTACCTAAGCCAACTCCACCATTTAGGTTGAAAACGTAACACACGCTCCAACCTCTAACTCTCAAACCATTATTCATTTTGAATCTCAAAATAATTTAAATGATAATGTAAGTTTGATTGCTTCTGTCACGGAGTTGTTAAAAATAAGTGTGGGTGTAAATTGAGTACAAGTAAAAAAATCGAGTAATAAATAAGTAAAAGAATCTGAAAATATATAATTTTAAAGTAAAATATATAATTTTAAAGTTTTGAATTGAAGGGATTGTAAATTTATTGTGTTGTCAATTTTATATATAAAATATTTGACTCAAGTCTCTTCATTGTAAATTTTCTTATTGAATTCTCTCTGAAGAGCCAACAAGCATCTCAAGAAATCTTATTAACAAACATTTGTTATGATCAATACAATCAAAGACGTATTTGCTATTAATCCCCTTTAATTTAAGGAAGAAAAAAAATAATGAGACAGTTAAATCAGTGATGCTCAAGAAACAAACTAAAATTGCCATATAACTATATATATTGATATGCACACATCAGAACAAAATCCTTTTAACAGAACCTCAAAACACAGTAGAAACAAAATTACTTGAAAGTGCAACAAGAGAGAAAGCATAAAGTCTGGAGGCATAGCGAAAACAAATACAGTTCAATTATACGCAGAAAATCTCCCTATTTTAAAATGAATGGGATTGTTAAGTTAGCAATTGGACTGTTATGCTCATTGCTTTGAGCAATTTCCTTCAAACTAGTCCAAGATTTTCTTCGTCTTTTGCTGGATGTACCTGCAGATTTTGATATTTCTTTTGAAGACATGTTGGTAGTTTTAATAGCATTCTTGGACAAGGAACTATCCTGCCTTCTCTTACTTCCTTCAATCGAAGATATTGCATTTGTACTTGAAGGAGTAGCAGGACTGTCCATAAGAGTGACATCCTTGGCCACAACTCGTGAAGGGAGCACAATTATCTCATGGATTTCACCATTACTTACAGTGTCTTTCTCTAATTCAGAAGACTCACTTATGTTTGATTTAGGTAGTGTCTCTGACCATGATTTATCTTTTGATGGAAACATTCCTTTCATGTGTCCCTTGGGGGTCCCTCTCTTCAGATTCTGATGCAAACAAAAATGACACTTGTACACAACGTTGTTTTGAGTGATGTTACCAGACTTCTTGTGCCTGTGCCTGACCTTCGATTTATTCTTCTCAATTCTAACAGTCGAATTAAAGCCAGGTTGAAGAACAGTTTCACATCTGCAAAGCAGACAAACCATGATCGGGTTGATAAACATATGTTCACACACAAATCTCATGAAATTTCAGAGCATAAACTGTTTAAAGATATCTCAGAACATGCATCTGATTAGTTATTCAAACAAACTCAAATAAATGCAACTCCAGAATTTTTAGCTGTTGATGTTTTTTAATTTTATCAAATTAAATTATTACTATTAACGAAAGATGACTAAATTCTTCAACAATATGTTGGGGTGCAAACAAAGTCCCACATCACTCAAACAAGAGGTTGGACATGGGTTTATATACACATGGGTAGTCTTCATTGGTAAGAGGCCTTTTGGGAGGTGCCCAAGAGCAAAACCA
>Ga0099824_1007576_pt1 | contig 14318 bp, 6 predicted proteins | sample SiratrowhiteBW_FD_76837 | JGI IMG/M metagenome (GOLD analysis project Ga0099824, IMG submission 76837) | Root nodule microbial communities of legume samples collected from California, USA - Siratro white BW | ecosystem: Host-associated > Plants > Roots > Nodule | place: USA: California...
CCCTCATTAATTACTACTCCAAATTTTTTATTTAAAAAAAAAAATTTATTTTTTAATAGATAGAGATTGAGAACATTTGTGCATCAGAATTTAGTATATATTGCGAATGTGAAATTTTTTTGATAAATAAGACTTTGTTGTTATTTTTAGTTTGTACCAAAAAATATAGGTACAATAGTCTCTACCTACAATATTCAATGAATGAAGACAATTGATACTAGTTAAAATTTTATAACCACTGTTAATTAACCAATCCTTTGAGAGTAATTCCTTTCCTTTCCTAACAGTTAGTATTAAATACAATCTAAACTAAATTTAACATTAAACCCTCTTTAATAGCAGTTAAACATCGTTATATAGTAGGGGACTATTGCGTATTTAACAAATATAAGAATTAATTTATTATTTTAAATATAAAATAAATAAACATGATAAAAAATAAAGAAATAAAAATCTAATTATTAGATAAAAATGTTAACAGTTATTTATACTTAAAATGTGGATGTGAAAAAAAATTTGAATAAAATGCTAGTTAAAAAAATAAAAATAATGAGTCCGTCAAGACTGCAACTAATGAAATTCCACATAAATCATAGATAACATCTAATGTGAAAAATCGTGACATATATCAAAATATTATTTGATTAAGTCAGAGGGGTATTGAAATCACCTTCTCAGAAAGAATTACCCTACGTCTTTATTTTTTCTTATACACTTTAAATTGTCTGGTGAAATGGGAGTGAGTCTGTAATTTTATTGTTCTAGCACTTATCACCTGTTTATTTGTTTCTCAGTCCTCTTAAGTTGATTTATGTTGCTCAAGTGAGATCAAATGCCAAATCCATATTGTTGAGAGAGTTAGATTTATGTCTTTATTATGTGACTATTTTAGTTTTTTAGTCAATGAATCACAAATCACAAGAAAATGTGTTTTTAAAAGCTAACAATAAATAAATTGAGATTAATTAGGTCACTTTAGGGATAACCCAACCCTTATACACTTTAATCATAGTACTTTGATTCCTTCTCACATCTAAATATGTTCATACATAAAATAGACTCTATTATATTCTTTCTAAGATAAATTATAAAAATAATGCATGTACAATCAATAGCAAATTAAATACTCAAATATATATTATAATACATAACATCTCACACTTTATCTACTGAATTCTGTGTTTCTTCCGTAAATATTATATTCAAAAATCAGTAGTCATCTCGATGTTATTTTCTTATAAGTCTCGGTCTCCTTCTCTAAGTATATATACCTGCAACAAGGAAATGTGTTTATATTGTCGCTCAAATTTTAATATTATTTTTGCCCCATGTTTATTGTTGTTATTATTTTTCTATTGTGCTTTGTGTGGCCTTTGAATGAAAACACATTTTAATGTCACAGCATGTTTTTTTGAGTATTATTTTCTATTCTGAACTGGAGCTAGCGTTCAATCTCTCGTATATGGTTCGTTTTTATCAATTTTGCATTGAGCTCTTGTTTACTTTTAAATACAAAACTGAGTGACATCTTATTTTTGCTGTGTTCTGGCTTGGAAAATTTATATGCAATAATTAGAGAAGGAAAAAGAGTTGTTTTTAATATTTTCTATACAAATATATAACATGACACATATTTATAATAAGGTAACTTTTTTTGTGATTAAAAATAAAAGCTACATGCATCTTCTAAGAATAAATGGTTGGAATAAATGATTGAGAGACGATAGAAAAGAAGGTTAAATCATCTTTTTAAAAAGTGAAGAAAAGAAAGATTAGGTGAAACTCACGTCAAAATCGGTTGCATGAAAAGGTAAGATATTGTACAAATAGGTTCCTTTAATTATGTGGCTGCTATCACTCCACTGATGATAATTACCTCCAAATTAGAAGTACCCTTGAGAAACTACCATTAATTAGGTAATTTTTTATTTAACATTTTGTTTTAATTGATGTAAATTTAAATTCTTACTATTGAAAAAAGTATTTTTAAGAATACATTCATTTAAAACAAAATTAACTATCACGCCATATCTTATACGAAGATTATTTCACTTCATTTCTTAGTCAAGAATATTTGTCATTTTGTGTGAAAATAGTATTTTTAAAAGTACATTCATTTATCAAAATAACTATCACACCATATCTTGTATGAAAGATCATCTTACTCCATTTCTTTAGTCAAGAATATTGTCGTTTCTGTGCTAATGTGTATTTTTATAATTTGGAGATTTATTGATTCCTTTTAAAAAGATTCAATATAAATGAGTTATGGTAAACTATATAAGAAATTTTTGTTCCACCAACGTCTTACGACAATGAGTTTATAAATATTTTTTTTTTTATATATTGTTTAATTTTATTAATTTTATTTAACGGAAACACTTTTAAATATTTAACAATTTCTTCTTCAAATGCATGTTCCTTCCACAAAAGACTATCTAAATAATAGGAGAGTACAAGTATTTTGTACCTTATAGACAATGTGTGGAATAATTGAAAAAACTACTAACCACATATTATTTATGTTGTATGGCGACAACCACATCTTGGAATCTACGTAGGAATGGATGGAAGCAACTACGACATCTCACAATCAAACTATGCAACAATATATCAAATATGAATGTCTGACTAGTAAAGATAATATGATTGAAAGATTATGTGAGTGGCAATGTTATGGTGAAAATGGGATGAGAGGAATAAAGCAATCTATAAGAATGGAAAGGTGGACGGGAAAGAGACGTTTGGGTTAGCTTAGGTGAAAATTTGGGTATGGATAACAAATAAATTTCTAAAGACAAAGTTTTAATACTCCAAATGTTTATACCAAAAATCGTGCACCAACACTATGCATAAATAAGATTGGAGGATGGAGAGACATAAAGAAAATCAAAAGAAAGGTGCATTATAATTATAAAGATTGATCAGCACACATGTCGATAGTAGACCAAAACTATGTGAATAATATAGGAGATTATGACACAAGGAAGAGAACAGTTTGAGTTTGAAGTTTAGCATTAGAAATAGGATGGCATCACTAGTACAAAATAGACTTTTTACATAGAATATTTAGGACATTTACGTTTGTTAAGAGTTTGACGTAGAAGTAGGAGACGTAAATTTATGTTGGACTCAGATACTTCTAAAAAAAAACTTTTGGCGTTTTAAAAAGAAAATATTTGGTTTTGATGTAACGCCAAAACTTGAAATAAAAAAAAATACCAATTGCAATGACATTGTTCACTATACGTTAAACACAAATAATTAACAATATGCAAAATGAAAGTCACAAAATGAAAATTTTTGAACATGGAAGTATAAAATATCCAAGATGTAAAGGTTTGATAAATCTCTATTTGATATAATGAAACACCATAAAAATTTTCCAAAAATTTTCTGACAATTAATAAATATGTAAACTAACACTTTAAAATCTAGAAAAATGACTCCAAAATACTAAAATATATATATATATATATATATATATAGTAGATGGAAGAACTTTGGATATTTTAGTATGCCAATCCCCTTTGAGCATTAACAAGCACATTACTCTCCTTATCACAAACAACTTTCATTTTTACTGTGTCTTGATCCAATGTCTTTAACAAAAGTTGAGTATTTGAAGTTTTTCTCTACCAAATTTTTATAACTTCGAATTTATTGACTATTCTATTAAATGTAAAGACTCTACTCTCAAATATATATTAAAAAAGTTACCATAAAAAATATGAGTCAAAAAATAATTTGTAATTATTTTTAATGATGTTTACAAATTCTGAAATAGTAAAAAAAAATAAAAATACACAACAAATAGATCAAGCAAATTCTGAATACAAAAATTGAATGCAGAAAACAAAATGGTAAATAATAAAACAACATAACAACATATTAAAAACACAAAATCAATAGAGACATTAATGCAATGTCATAATTGAGCTTCCAAAAAACAACTACAAAGATACATAACACTTACCTCAACGAAGCACTTAGACCCACAAAATGCAATCAAAGAAAAACATTCATCACCACCAAGCACCCATAACTATCGATTCAAACCACAAAAATGACCTTCAAAATATCCACAAACACTTGTGCAACCATTGTTGAAGAAAGAAAACGGAGAGGGGGAGAATTATATCAAAATCACGAGGAAGAAGAAAGTAGAGCCCTAATTTAAATAATTTTATGTTAGGGGTCTGACTTAAAAAAGTTCTAATTATTTAAAAAAAATATCATCACATATTTTTTTTTTTGGGGTCTAGTGTAAAATGTGTGGAGTGAAAGATTAATTTTGCAATACTACAATATAATGTGAAACATGATAATTTACTTAGAAAAAAAATTAAGGGGATTAAGTTGGAGAATAAATGAGAGAGATTCTAATAAGGCATGTTATTAAGGCAAATTATGCAACATAAACATTCATTATAAGGGTGCAAAAACGGTATGAAGTATATAGAAGATACATAAATCTTGAAAATAAATGTGAAGGTAAAAGGAGGTAAAGAAGAGGATATCCATCTAAAGGTAGAATAACATGAGTCATGTGAATGTTTTCATACCTATAGGTAGTGGACTGGGAGTGAGTTTGGGCCTAAAGAAAAAGTGAACATGATTAGTGGCTATAATTAGTATGTGTATAGGTTCAAGGGAGGCACATGAAACCAATAGATTCTCTATGTCAGCCTATGAGGATTGGTTCAGTGAAACACGGTTAAAGTTCCTAGATTATGTTATGCCTACCTTAGATCCTTTGATAACACAAGATCATCTTATTGTATTGGACCATTAACTTATTCTAAGACTAGTATCATTTGAAGAGGTTCAAGTCCTGTATAAGAAGCATTGTTCATGTATCTTTTTCCGATATTTTACGGAAGTTAGTTATTATAGTTATGTTACATAAATAAGAACATGTATTGACAATTATTGTTTATTATGAATTATTGTTCAACTATAATAATTATTGTTCAACTATAATAATATAAAATTATGAGAGCTAATTGAAAAAAAAGGTTAAAGTTATAATATTTGCTCATAGTGAATTTTGTCATAAATGTATATTGAAGTATGTTAGTACATCAATTGAACTACATCACTTTTGTTTGTGTTAATTTGTTTACTTTCTACCTATTTCGTTCATAGATGATATTGGTTTACTACATCTACAATAGATGTTTTTCCATTGAGTTTGATTTGAGCTATTTCACAACACAAACAAGGATGTGAGAAAATCAAGCTATAAATTATGAAGAAAAGAAAAAGAGTGGGAAGAAACTAGATAGATCCAACCACCTATCCAACCCTTGCATTCAAATATATGATGAAATTAAACAAGCTAGACAAAAAAATCTCACATAATTTTGCGATATGGCATTATCAAAATCCTATTACATTTAATGTTTTTTTTTTTTCATTGAATAGAAGAAACAGTTATCAAAGCAAGACCTTAACTTATTAAAAGGAAATTTTAAAGGTTAGACATGCAAGTGGTTAAACCAAAAATCATCTTATTTATATCTACATCTTAAAGAAAAATGTAACAAATTTAAGGTCAATACTCAAAATGAGCTAAAGTGGGTGTCCGTGTATGTGGTTAGAGTTCATTAGGGTGAATTATTTAATTTTTGAGCTAAATAACCTATTAAGAGTAATTTTTTAATTTCTGTAAATTTTAGTATTTAATTTTGATGTAATAAGTTCTAGACATTTTTCATATTTCTGAGTCATTATAATGGTTAATTGAGTTTCAATTATAGTGGAAATTTAATGTTATGTTTCCTAATGGAAAACAAATGCTTAGCAATAAAGTGCTTTTACTATAATCCGCTGTTTAGTGTGATGAATCTATTTTTAAATAAATCAAAGCAGTAGCTCCATATGAAAAATGCAAAGGCATATATTCTAACTCTCTGTTCATAAATAATGATTCTCTTTTAACGGGATTTGAGTAAGTGAGCATCAAATGAATATGTTAAGTTTTCAAGACACTTGATGTTGCCAACAAGAAACTTTTGTCTTTTCAAGTTGTTGGAACGATCAATGATAAAACATGTAAACTTGAGTTTCATGGTAACTATTAAATCAGTGTTACGTTTATTATGGCTGACATGAGCTTAATATTTTAAAGAGGTAGGGAACGATACAATTTACTCCAAAATCAAATTATTGTCAAAAGTTTACACTAAACAGAAGCCCAATCAATAGGCTTTTTTTCCAAACCCAATTATAAGGCATTTTTCTTTTTCAAAGTGGTTCAATTTGCATCCGTATTGTCTAAATGAGTAAAGGATATTGTGTCAGATAGGAAAATTCATGTGTTAATTCCAGCAATATTAATGTGTTAAATAAAATTATATTCAGTTGACACGATTCCAATTCATGTTTTAGATAAAATTGTATTCAGATGGCACAATTTCTTTATAATAATTAATACTATGTTTGATTTAAAGTCATAATAAATACATTTATATTTAATTTAAAATCATAATAAAAATCTACCAACGTATATTCAAACATTACAATAAGAATTTAACATTTATTTTATAATTATAGTCATAATGAATAATATCATAATTATAATTTCAAACATTTTTATTTTTAACTATTTTTATTTTGTGAAAAAATTCAAAGAACATAACTTAAAATTCATATTAATTTCATCTCAAATATTACAATTTTAATTATATATTAATAAATATTCCCATATAATCACTCTATTAATTATTAAATATTATAAAAATAATCGTAAACTTGAAATTTATAATTGATTATAATTTATTAAAATCTATAAAAAAAAAAGAATACTAAGAAAGACCTACAAATATTTATAATTATTAATAATTTAAAGATATAAAACATATTCATAAGAGTAAAGCCCGAAAGAATAATGAATCTTAAAAATCTTATATTCATGAATAATGGAACAAATCAAATAATGGTACTATACAACTTAGGTAAAAAAACAACAGAAAAATCTTTTAATGCCTTCATTCTGAAAAAAGAATAACTCTGTGAGAAGAGCATAATATGATTCGTCAGGCTTGTTATAACTCTTGCATTTTACAACTTAGGTAAAAACAACAGAAAAATATTTAAAATTGATGTTCTTCAAATTTTTGTATAAAGAATCATATTTTAAAATAAAAAAGTTTAAAATTATGATTATAATATTATCTAATTATGATTATTATTTTGAAATAAATGTTACATTTTTTATTGTAAAGTTAAATAAATATTAATTTTTATGATTTAAATTAATCATAAATAATATTTATAAATATTAAGAGATTATGTTAGTTGGACACGGTTTTATTTAACAAGTACAATTTATTTATTTTCGTAATAAAAATTTTATTTATTTTGAACAATATTATACTAAAAAAAATAAAAATTATCAACGAGACAAATTCACCGAAAACATTCAAAATTTGTCGGTAAATTGATTGTATTTAAATTTCCCGACGGATTTCTAAGTCCGACAATAATTATCAATGAATTTCCGACGGATTTCTGAATCCGTCAGTAATTATCAACGAATTTAAGGTAAATCCGTCGATAAATTTAGCTTACAGATGATATCCGTTGATAAAATCGTCGATAATGATATTTTATCGACGGATAAAGTTTCATAAATATATTTTTGTCAATAATTTAACTTTTTCTTATAGTGTTAGTTTAAATTGTATCAATTTGAAAAAAAAGGCGATTATTAACGTAAAAAACAATGATTAATGCAAGACTTGGGACAATTAAAAGAACTTCTTAAAACTAAGTCACGGAGTCAAAAGAGTCGTTTCATATATGGTTGTGAAGAAAATTTTGGCAAACTTTAAGGACACTAATTTGGAGAGCAAATTTTGATGCATAAGTGTGTTAGAGTTTATTTGAGTGGATTGCTTGTTTTTGTGTTAAATAACTAATCAAGGGTCATTTTCTAATATCCATAATTTTTCACATTTAATTTTGACATAATTAGTTCATATGACTTTCATATGTTTTAAGTTAATTTTTATGGTTTCTAAGACATTATAATGGCCGGTGGTTATAATTGTAGTGGAAATTTAATGGTTATGGAAATTAATTTTCTAAAAGAAAATAAAGATTTAGTGAGAATCTAACTTATAAATAGAAGAAAACTATCTTTAAACTAAGTTGAATGAAATTATAATTCACTTTGCTAAGTGAGGAGCTCTTTCTTAACTTATCATCTATCTTCGATTGTGATATTTATCCCATTTCTCATATTTTCATTTTATGTTTTTCTTCACCTTTTTTGTTTTTACTTCAGTTTGAGGTTGAATTTAAGATCCATCTAAGGGAACTTATTAGTTTTCTAGTCAATCGATGACACAGGCAAATGCAGTTATTGCAAACTTAATATTAATATAATAAGCCATTTACATTTTAGACAGCATATGGAATTATGAATTAGTGGCATTGTGGTGTTGAAAATGAAAATGAGTAGCAATTACATTTCTAGATGTCTGATGTAATGTAACAGGGGAGAAGTTATTTAGTTGAATAAGTGAAAAAAAAAAGTGTTTCAAGTAATTTAATTCGTTTTTTAATTTGATTTTTAAACCAGTTTAATGTAATCTTGAAATGTTTAAATCAAACTAGTTATTTTTTCACAGCCATGACGAAAAAAAAAAGTGGGATTCAAAAGTGAAACACAACATATGTAAGTATATGATAAGGATTTTTTTTAATTATGTTACTGAACTCATTTATTGTATGTTATCTCTTTCTATAATATATTGGTACAGCAACTAATAATTTCATATTATATTATACTATATCATATTTTATATATATATATATATATATATAATATTCCTAATTCGAGTGTAATTTCTTTATTTGAACACTTTCGCTTATATCTATTAAATCTCGCGCTAATTTTCCATACTAAGGTAGAAAAGATATTACATCTGAATTTGTTGATCTGACGTAAATAACCCTATTATATTAGTAAATAAAAAAATATTAATTATGCTTTATATAGTTAATATAATTATGAATCTTTTAATCAATCATAATAAGTTATTGATCAATAAATTTTACTTGAGAAAGAAATACCAACCTTGGAAAGAAATAGAAAAACATGTCTTTTATTTGTTTTCTTAACTAGCACCCAATTTTGTTTCTGTACTATGCAGCCCACTGACCTAGGTAGTAGCCTCTGCATGTAGAATACGTGGTGGGTCCTGCTATTGGCACCTCCATTTTTGTTATGGACATCCCAAATGGTTGGTAATGTTTACTTAACAAAAAATCACACACACAATGAAAACGTGTTTCTATTATCCATTGAAGCAACCCTAGTGTATTAAGAGTTCAACTACATAATGAAAATAAGTTTCCTTAGTGTTAAAGAAATTCACAATTCAACATAAACAATTTTATCACAGTTTCATGTTAAGCTATGATGTGCATTACAAAAGCTCATCAGTCTTCTCTCACTAATGTCTCATAAAGTTATTTTTTTGTAAAATTTAGTTTTATATGTTAAGTCTCGCAATAATATTCTTATTAAATATTCACAAATTTCTCGCAAAATTACCTTCTTTATTCCTTAGCAAATCCCTTACAAAAGTTCCCTCGATAATTCTTTACAAAAATATCTTTGATAATCTTTTTACAAATCCTTTACGATATGTGTATTATACGTACATAATTAATCCGTTATAAAAGATAATATTGTTGATTATAGTTAATCTCTTACAATATATAGCTTGTTGTCCTTGGGTAATCACTCACAAATCTCTCGCGAGATCAACTAAAAATTTCAATAAAATGTATCTTTCAAAAATTTCTACCAATTTGAATTTAGTATTTATTATATATTAATTTAAGAATATTCACGAGTGACAAATCAAATAAGGTAATAAGGATTACCTCCTCAAAGAACTCATAATCATTCAATTCCATTGATTCCTGGTCTTGTTAAGGTCAGACCTTATAGATATCCTCATAGCCAAAAATTACAAATTGAAACCATAATATAAGACATGCTACAAGTAGGGATTATAGTGCCTAACACTACTCCTTTTTCTTCTCCTATAGTCTTGGTAAAGAAGGATGATACATGGAGATTTTATATTACAGGGTTTTGAATGCTATTACAATGAAGGATAGTTTCCCTATACCTACTATTTATGAGCTTATAGATGAGTTGTAGGTAGCTCAATATTTTTTGAAATTAGACCTAAGGTTAGGGTACCATTGGATACTGTTGAAGGAAGAAGATAGACATAAAACAACTTTCAGAACTCATCAAGGCCTTTATGAATGGGTAGTAATTCCATTTGGACACTCTAATGCTCCTACCACATTTTAGAGTATCATGAATGAGGTATTCCAATGTCTCTTAAGAAAATATGACTTGGTTTTTATTATGAAAATAAAGAAAAGAACAAAGATGAACAAAGAACATGAGAATAAAAATATGCTCACTGTTTTTCTGTGTGTTTCATTCAAAATAAAAAATTGAAAATATACAAGTATTGTACCCATTCTAGGTATAGCTAAATAAAGAAAACAAAATAAAATTATTACAATATGATAATGTCATAAAAACAAATAAACAGAATTGATGATAATTTGATTCTACCATAAAGAAAAAATCACATAATTAGTTTGCTTCTAGAAGCCTTCTATCCATATACTCTGAAAGTTTTCTTTGATGACATCTTGGTATACAGTTCTTCTTGGTCATTACATCTACAACACTTGAAGACGGTATTAAAATTACTTTTGCAATATAGGGTCTATGCAAGGCTATCAAAATGCTCATTTGGGTTGCAACAGATAGATTATTTCGGACACACTATTTCTGGTCAAGGTGTGGCAATGGATAAAGAAAAAGTGAAGGTAGTATTGGATTGGCCTGTTGTGCCTACTAATTTGAAACAGTTGAGAGGATTTCTTGGCCTTACTAGGTACTATATAAGATTCTTTAAGGGTTATGCAAATATAGCTGCTCCTTTAACTAGTTTATTAAAGAAAGACAATTTTTCTTGGAATGATCCAACCGCTGCAGCATTTGCAAACCCAAAAATTGCTATTATTGAAGCTTTAGTTCTCAATCTTCCTGATTTTTTCTCAGCAATTTATTCTTGAAATAGATGTTTCAGGTTTGGGAATTGGAGCAGTGTTGAGCCAAAATCACTATCCAACTGCATTCTTTTCTTAAAAGTTGACTCCAAGTATGCAAAAGTAGTCAACTTATGCAAGAGAATTTTATGCTATTACTGAGGCCATTGCCAAGTTTAGACACTATTTACTTGGCCATTGCCAAGTTTAGACACTATTTACTGGGCCATAGAAAAATGCCTAGAAATGTATTTAAGATGCTTTACTTATGAAACTCCTAAGGAATGGGTTAAACTCTTACTTTGGGCTGAATATTGGTATAATACAACCTATCATACTAGTCTTAGCATGGCATTGTTCAAAGTTGTTTATGGTCAAGTTCTCCCCACATTGGTGAAATATGTCCCTACTAAAAATGATCCAATTTCAGTTCAGGATCACCTATTACAGAGAGATGAGATCATGAGTAAGTTAAAGATGAATTTCCAAAAGGCTTAACAATATATGAAAAAGTATGCTAATTAGAAAAGAAGGTTTGAAGAATGGAAGATTGGAGATACGGTACTAATGAAGCTCCAACCTTATCAGCAACATTTCATGGCTTTGACGAAGAATCAGAAATTAAGTTTAATATGTTTTGGTTCATTCCCAATTATAGAGAGAGTTGGTCAAGTTGCTTATAAGTTGTCACTGCCAGTCACTGTAAAAATACACCCAGCCTTTCATACATCCCAGTTGAAATTGCTTAGAGGTGATCATGTTCAACTGTATGTTCCATTACCAATTACCATTGATGAATCCTATCAGGTTATACAACCTACTACTATTTTGGAATTTAGAGTGATTATTAAAGGTTCTCAACATGTTCAACAACATTTAGTCTAGTGGGACGGCATGGATTAGTCTCAGTCAACTTGGGAATACCACAATACATTGCAAAAGGCTTACCCTAGCTTCAACCTTGAGGATAAGGTTATTCTTAATGGGGGAGGAATAGTAAGCAATTCGGTTAGAACAAGGGTAAATGAGGTAGAAATTGAGAAAGAGAAAAAGTTCTAGAACCAAAATAACTAACTCTAGGATAAGTGAGTATGATGGGTTTAACAAGTAGTATTAAAGTTTCTGTTAAGGGAGAGAGAAGGTATGGAAGAATTGATTCTAATTCCCTCTCCCTGGGTGGAATGATTTTCTGAAAATTGCTTATCATTCCCTTGTTCGTTTTCTCTTTACCTTGTATTACTCCGTTGTCATTATGATATACATTCTTGTAAGAAAATCATACGACAATAATAATACAAAGACAGTGTTGATTTCATTTATCGTTTTTCATAATTTCCTTTTAAATTTATGTTCATTACAGGATGATAAAGTTAAATACTTAAGTATCTCAGAATATTAAAAGTGTGAATCTTATTAAAGAATTTCATAAACTCTAAGCATAATTTTGAAGACTATAAACCAAAAGTGTATTATGCATGAATATTGAAGAAGAACCAAATTTCACAAAACTTACAGGGAGAAACCTATATGATGAGAGAAATGTTTATGTATTGTGAAATAATTTTAATGTACCTCTTTTCAATATCATTTGACAAAGGAACTCACACGAGTTCTAAAAATTGGATCCCATCGTGGGGATTATGTTTGTTTGGAATCAATTCTTAGAGCAAATCAAGAACAAAATTATTATTTGGGAGATGAATTATTAACATTTGAGGTGTAGCAATGAATGTTGACAAAAGATCGCACAACCAGCTTGACAACCTCAATAGTATATGCAAGTCATCAATGGGCGAGAGCCCACCTTAGCATCAAGAATAGGGTGTACTCATACCAATCATCTAACTTAAATAAAGTAATTCGACTTATTTATCGGAGTTCCAATGGAAACAAACTCAATATGTGATATGTTATAGGCACAAATGAATATGTGATTAATTTAAAGAGAGATTGAGACTAGTATCATATAAATGAATGATATGATTTGTACATAATTCAAAGGTGTTTTGCTTACGAATTACAAGGAGTGGGAAAGCCTATCAAAACACAATGTTTTTAGAATAAAATGGTATATCCCTAGCTTAGAATACGAGCATGGATTGGTGTCCTCAAAGTCATATGGTCACACGATGCTTTCATCGATTAAGAACGTTTAGCAAGTCACCTTTGATTCCACATTGTTAATGGATGATATGAATGCACAACTTAGGAATTACTAGTGTTTCATTTTGTGGACCTAGCTAACATCGTTGTAATATTTTCATGTTGCACTAGTTGTCGACTTATTTGAATTTCTTACGTTGCATTAGTTGATTGCACTTGCTACACTTAGCATCAGGTCTTCTCCAGCATTTAAATGGCGACTTACCTAGTTTGTTGCAATGCTTACAAGGATTATGCTTTCTTTTTTGAACTTTCTCCTTCACTTTTGTTGTTATTACGTGCAACACCTTCTCCATTTTCTTGTTGGTTCTGGTTGTTCTTGTTGTCTTTGTTTCTCCAACCACCCTCTTGTTTGACTGGTAAAACTTTTAAGAGAACCTACTTCCCTCGTAACCCTTCTTCACTCTTATGCCTGCAAGGAATTTAATAACTCTACCAAGGTTATTTTGGACAAATTCGTGATGTTTTCCAAGGTAGTTATAGTAGCCTCAAATCTTTCAGGAAAAATGACCAACACTTTTTCAACAATAGGGGAGTCTTTAAACTCAGACTCAAAGCAATCTTACTTTGTTTATAATGTCTAGAAGCCTTTTCGAAATAATTTTTGATGGATTCTGACTTTTAATTTGATCATCGTCTTTGTACTTTGTCTTGAGATAGTCTACGTATGACCTTGACCGATTTGAGAGACATAATACAATTAAAGATTATAGATTGGACTATTGTGAATAGGCAAGCCTTTACCTTGGGAGTTTTTAGTTTTCTTCTCCTTATGATTTTCGAGTTGCGTCACTGGTGGATTTCTAGGTAAACAAGGAATAACATAACCTCTCGCAAATCTAGTGCTTATATATAAGTTCTCATCCTTACAACCCATATGTTATAATTTTACCATTAAAAATTAGAAGTGTCATTGCTGTAGATTTATATTGCTTTTCCATGCTAGACAGATTTAGTGGAGCTCAAGAATCACAAGTCCCATAAGACAAAAAAAAAAAAAAAAAAAAAAAAAAAAAAAAAAAAAAAAAAAAAAAAAAAAAAAAAAAAAAAAAAAA
>Ga0099824_1007577_pt1 | contig 14317 bp, 8 predicted proteins | sample SiratrowhiteBW_FD_76837 | JGI IMG/M metagenome (GOLD analysis project Ga0099824, IMG submission 76837) | Root nodule microbial communities of legume samples collected from California, USA - Siratro white BW | ecosystem: Host-associated > Plants > Roots > Nodule | place: USA: California...
TTAAAGTCATTTTTATATAAATATATATATAGAAAAAAAAAAAAAAAAAAAAAAAAATAAATAAATTAATATATATAAATATATATATATATATATATATATATATATATATATATATATATATATATATATATATATATATAATTTTACCGAGTAATTAATATAAGTTGTGGATGCATTTAATATCATTGATTAAATACATTCCTTAATTTTTGTGTAGTTAAAGAAGTCCCGTGTGTCAAATTAATAATAATATAAATTATAAAGAATATAAAACATAGATGTAAATTTTAAATGTTTGTTTGTGTTTTTCATTAGAGATATAGTTCTTACGTAATAAAAAGTTTGCTTTAATGGATTTAAAGAACGATATCAAAGTCGATAAAAGGCAAACATGGAAAGAAACTAAAATGAATGAATAAGGAAAGGTGGTGGTGATGGTTGTGAGGTCATGTACGAGAAATATTTGTCTGTATATAAAAAAAAATAACCCACAACATGTCAGAAATTTTGTTGCTTTAAGAAAAATATTGTGCCCGTAATTTTTATGAGAAAAAATTAATGACATTTTATTACATATTATATTAAATTAACCTAATTAAAGTTATCAAATGATTTTTGTTCAATGGGATTGAGTTAATTATACCCTATGGAAAATAAAGTCTTACATTTTGAGATGCAACTTTATAGCAAAGTTTAGTTAATAAAATAACTTGTATCCAAATTCATAAACTTACCATATAACCCAACAAAACTTAGAGACTGGTGCACGTAAATCTCTAACGCGATTAATAGTTACTTACACATCATCTTTAACGTGATTATCTTAAACCGGAATCTTAAATATATATAATTTCATTTCTCATTATAAGGGAAAAGGTAGAATTAATATAATAAAAGAGAGGAATAGCAAACCTCATCAAGTAGTATATTGGAGGCTTTGAAATCTCTGTATATGATTTTCTTCTCTGAGGTGTGCAAGTAAGCCAAGCCCCGAGCTGCACCAATAGCTATTTTGAGCCGAGTGTCCCAAGACAATGGTACTGTGTTGTTATTTCCTATTGCGAACAAAGAAAATGAACTAAACTCAAATAAATTCCATGGTGAACAAATATGTATTAAATTTAACATATTTAAAGTTCATACTCCAAAATAGATGAGTCTCCAAGCTTCCCTTTGGCATGAATTCATACACAAGGAGAAACTCCACATCGTCACAGCAGTAGCCCAAAAGTTTGACCAGGTTTGGGTGAGAAACTGTTCCTAAAAAAGTGATTTCTGACTGCATTATATAACCAGAGCCAGATCTTACAATGTCAGATATCGGGGTTGGTTGGAATCTTGCAAGAAGTACGATAGTGTTTGAAGTGATAGTTTCATTACAAGAAATCATTCGATCAAGCATACATTAAACCCCTCGTACTTATTTTCTTGTGTTTTCTTCATATTTGCTTAATTAATAATAAAAAATAAGATAGAAAATGCTATCATCTATAAAAATACCACTGAAGTATCAGTTTTCAATTAAATAAATATGAATTTAAGATAAAATTATTAACAGTTTTAACTAAGATTTGTAGTTGATCTGGTTGAAAGGGAAGTTTCCTTATTGTGAAGGGTTGACTTTTGGGTATGGTATCGTTATCCTAAGAATGAGAGTGAGGAACATGAGTCCTTCATTCACGCCAAGACCAAGTTCAAGTTTTCATGTACCAAACTACATACCTCATCATTTTTCTTTCACCAGATTTTCCAGTCAAGATATTTTGTTTACCCTCTTATTATCTACAAAAACATGAATGTCGACTCGGTAACAAAACAAGGTCTTTTAATTACTTTCACTTTCTTCCCAACTTAACTTTTCTCATTTTCTTTCTTTATCGGTTCATTGATTGATATAAAATTCTAAAATAGCAGGCATCTAATCTTATAACTAAGAGCATTTAAACCGCTGTATAAAAACTAATGTTACAGACAATTTACTAAGGTTTTTGTTTGCCAAACTTTGTTTAAGAGATGAAAAAGGTGGAAACTAACCTGCCATTCCCGAAGACCCTGCATGCTTTCTGGATTCAACTTTTTGATAGCTACCATGATTCCAGAACCAGGTTTGGTTGGTGTCAGAGTTTTCTCATGCAACCATCCTTTGTAAACTTTCCCGAAGCCTCCTTCTCCGAGCAATGCATCCGATTTGAAACCCTTCGTAGCAGCTTTCAGCTCCGCGAAACTAAACTCCTTCAAGCTCCTCATTCCCACACTCGAACAAACAATGCTACTGCTATTACTGTTACTGTTACCACTGCTTCCGACAACTCCAGACTCCTCCGAAACTTCTCGCTTTCCTTCCACGCTCCCCAGCAAGTCCTTACTCCCAGGCGCTGAACCTGAATCATGCCAACAACCGTGCTTTTTGTTTCTTTCTTGGTATATATACAAAAAAAAATAGTATATTATAGATATTATTGGATATAATGAGAAGAAAAAAAATTGAGAACCTAATTGAGGGGATGTGGAGTCGGGTGATTGTCGGCGAGCGGGGGAAGCAAAACAGACACCCATGTTTAATGAATAAAAAACGAAGAACGAACGATGGAGGATTAGGAAGAGAGATGAAGAAGAAGAAGCAGCAGTGACAGGTACATAACATCAACATCGAAGATAATAGTGAGTTGACATATTTATATTCACCTTTGCCGTGTTGGGCACGCGTTATCTCAACCTTTTACACACGCGCCCCTTTCCACAATCTGTTTTTCAAAAGCATTTATGTGACCCGGTTAAATAATACATACACGCCCTTAATTTTTATTATATTTAATACTTTAATACAATTTTGTATATTATTTCATTATTACTATGATTTGTTATTTTTTTTGTCAGAATAAATGTAATATTTTTATTTATGAATATATAGATCATATTTTTATGTTACAAGTGTTATATTACGATATTATGCTTCCATGCAATCATTTGATATATTGAATGATAAAAATATTTAATCCTCCTTTTAAATCACATTCTATTATCTTTTTTATTACTATAAAACACATTTAATCTGTACACAGTGATGGTATGCAGTTTACACAGAAAATTTGATAACAACTTAAGGAACGACCATTGACTTGTATATCTCTGTGTCTGATTTCGATTTATATTCCTATTTTCAGAAAACCTTTGCCTCAACTTGCATGCATATGCTTCCAACTTGCAAAAATCAAGAACATGTCACAAAACAACACAACTAGAAATTTCTAAGATATATGTAAATTCATTATGTGGTCTTAATTTTGCTGTTCTTTATCAGTTTTGGTCTTGGTATTTCAAATGAGGGGGGACTGAATTCATTTGAGGATAGAGAAATGAGAAAGAAATTGAATGTGTATTACGACAAATTAAAAATGGCACTCTTAAATTATATCTAATAATTTAACTAATTGTTTGAGTTATGCTCTATTTGTTATGTTGTTTAGAATATGGTTCTTCTGAAATAGTTTATTCCCTATGACTCTTAATTATCTAAATGTTTATCATAAGAGTCTATATTAGAAAAACATCCATTGTCGGTTTAAATTAATAAATAGAAAACTTTATTTGATGATTTTACGATAAAACTTACTTTTAAATTCATATAAAATAATTTTTAATACTTACGAATTCGCATTCGGATGCATATAGTATATTGTTATGTGGTTCAAAGAATAACTTCCTATTAAATTGGTTCTAGTGATAATCAATGTATTAAGTGTTAACTTATTTATGAAACTTTATCATATTTACTTTTACATTTTTTTAATTCATGTCACATTAATAATGTAAAATCTTGTTTTTACACTAGTAAAAACTATAGAAATTGTAATTAAGGTGAGCCAAAATAATCTATCTTACATAAATAAAGTAACTTATTATAGACTAATAGATAACATACTTACAAAACTTGAAAATAAAATATTAAACATATTTTTATTTATGAGAAAATTTATTTCTTCTGGTTTGATTTAAAAAAGAAATAGATATTCTTATATAAATTTCTTAAAGCACAAATAGGTGTAATGTTTTTCTCAATTTTGGTTTCTTTAATTGGAGAGACTAGTCTTTTTTTTAAAAAAATAATTAAGTCAATATATTTTGAAAAAGTTTTTTATTTATCTATATATATATATATATATATATATATATATTTATTGATTTAATCTGTTGTTATTTATGGATATAATTTTTTAAAAGTGTATTGTCCTAGTGATGTTATTGTCTTTTATAAGTGTATGATGAGAATATCCATAATATATATATATTATATGATAAATATTTTTAAACCTTGTATGTAATAATGTTGCATATAGTAGGGAAAGTACTAAAATTATAGTATACTATTTTATTTTTCTATATATTATGTATGTATCATTTTAGAAACTTTGATGTTTCGTTATGGTGAAATATATTATAGTAATATATATTACTTTTATACCTAATTAAGTTAGAATTTGTGGGTGTTACACACTTTAAGTTATTTTCGATGAATAATTGGTTGTGGAGGTTATTTTCTTAATTCGTACAGTTTGTTTTTTTCTTTGGAGAGTCGCCTGTTATTTGGTATGTCGAATATTGAGTGTCAGACTTCAATGTGAGGCTCCTATGGGAAGGAAAGACACCTGCAAAAAGACGTTCCGATGTCAGAATCAGTATCTGGATATCGGACCAATTATCTTGGAGTTCGAAATCGTATGACTTTGATATTTATAGAAGTCAAAATTTGTACGGACATGCTATGATAAGTCGAGATCCCTAACTGTGGCAACTTTTTGCAAACCGCTGGTGTCAGCATTTATTGGCTGAGCTGACATTTGTACAAAGTGATATTAGACGGTTACTATGCGGGCTTGGGCGATTACTACTCAATTTATACAGCATAGTTTATACTGCATAATGATCGTCCATACCGATACAGTTTTCTTTAATAATTATAAATATCAGTTAATTTTCCTTGATTTTTTCTAAATATTGTGTTAAATAAGTAAAAATAATATATAAATCCCTAAAAATTAAGATAGCATATTATAACTACTATAAAATATATTTTTTCCCTCACGTGGAAGGCACCGGTTACACACCAATCAGGGAGATCTCTCGTGTAATTCGTTCAAAAAGATAAAACAAGCACTTCAATAATTTTTGTCTTTACAACTTAGTGTTATTCTTTTTAGTATGTATAAAAGAGACTCTATTTTCATTCTTGTAAATTTGGAATGGATCATTCCTTTATCTATAGTGTTAAATCATCGAAGAAAGAACTAATTATAAATTCAATTATATTACCATATCATATATTTACTTTGACAACATCATGATCGTTTATATTTATGTCTATAAACATCATGTTACACATCAAAGGTGTTATGCTATTGTCTTTGACCAGATACCTTGGAAGTCATCATATCAAACAGTAAAGATGGCATGTCGTCATGTTATGTCAGTAATAATAATAATAATATGTCATCATGTGGCACTAATCATATTTTACAAGACAAAAAATTATTTGTCGATCTGTATCTTTTTGTCTTATTTAATTTCAATAAAGGAGAAGGAATTTGAACTGAGAAAATTATAAAAAAAAAAAACATTCTTTTGAATTAAAAGTCAAAAATTGCTAAATTAGAATAAAAAAATAGCTGCACCCCATACACTACAAGCAGCTAACTTCAGCGACAGTTTCTTTTTTTATTATTACTTTTACCAAAATAAATCAAATAAAATAACACACTTTATTTCTCAACTTAGTTTCATTTACAGTGTAAATTTAGAATTCTCCTTTTGAGCTGAATTCTCAACCGTGAATAATATTTTTAATTTCAAGAAATAGGTTAGAATTTCACCTTTGATTTTTTTTTTTTTGCTTTTACAATTTTCTTAAAAAAGGAAAGAAGAAAAATTTTAAAATAAAAAATTATAATAAATAAAATTAATTAAAATTAATTAATTAAAATATTGAGATTAATTTTAATTTGGCATGGGAGAAAAAAATTCAGTATAAATAAACTTTAGAAAAAATTGAGTATAATCCTACTTTGATTTTGTAATATATGTGAGAATTAAAAATTATTATTTTAATAATTTGCACAACAATTGAATGAAAGATAAAAGAAAATATAAAATTTTATGTCATTATTATTATAACATTAACATATTATTATGATGAATTAAATCATTTAACAATTTTATTATAATGAATTGAAAAATTATAATTTAAAAAATGGTATAACATCAATTAATGCAATGCTAGTTAAAATTTAGGATTAATTTTAAAATTGAAGGTTTATAAAATATTTGAATATTTTTAACTTTAAATATCATTTTAAAGAAAATTTTAAAAATTAAAATATTTCATCATCGATTAGTTGAGATTTTATTACAAAACAATTTTGCTTCAATGACAAACTCAAATTGTCAATCCTAAATTGTCTTTTAGCACAGAAAAATCATCATTGATAAGAATTTGACACTACCCGAAGGAGGAAGTTAACAAGAAATATGGTATTCCGCGGAATTAAACATAGACTCAAATAGCGTGTTTTGTCTCACTATATTTGTTTATTCCTCCATCTAAGTCACCGTCCAGGAAACAAATTGCTCTATAATTTGTAACCAATAACACATCAAGTTAGTGGACAGAGACACATCACATACGACACACCGAAGCAAAACATTATCTTAAGTTTGAATTTAAGGAGTGATGGAATATAAGAAGCATGCGCATGCACATATCACATAGCTTCGAGGAAATTAAGAGTGTCATCATTCAACCAACTAATTGAAATAGAATCTTCCCAAGAGCTTTTTCACCTTATACATCACCTAACACCTGAATGCTTTATTCAAAGTGCTTTTAACCCAAAACAACTCTTTAGTTGCTTGTTTTCCAAAACTACTTAAGTATGATCCACGTTCATCAACTTGTATTCCTTTCCGGGTCAATGTTATAGTAATAAATCTCATAATTATACAATTAGAAGCAACGATTAAGAGGGAGGAAAAGGAAAGGGAATTGAGCACTATAGAGGTTGTAAGTTTCCTTTGGATGTTCCAATCCATATATAAGTCAAAAGTAAATCTGAGGGTCAAAATGCCCTGTTAGAGGCTGTGTATACGTTTCAACTTTCATGTCATTCTGCAACGTCCAAACTATGGTTTCTGTTATGTTGTGTTGGATACTGTGGAATTCTGTTTTCCAACAGCTCTAGCTCTGTGTCTTCTTTTGAAAACATCTTGCCGGAATCTCTTGGTCTCACTTTGGATGTCCATGAAGGGTTTCTTCTCTATGTTTTCCTTTTCACTCACTAACATCTTTTGTCTCTTGGCCACTGCCATTGCTGCTTCTATGTCGTCCAATTCTTGGTTCTTTGCCTCTTCCTGCATGTGTCCCACATTTTGTAAATCAGTCAGTGTTACCTAAATAGAAACCATCTTTTTATTATGTGCTTGTTGGAGTATAGAACCAAAGATTACAACGTCCACAAAATCGAAGTATTTTCAAACAAAATCCACTTTAAGCTTGGTAAAAGGGAAGCACAAAAGTAAATAAAATAGAACGATTTGTAGACCCATGGGAACATAAAACTAATCAACAAAATTAGGCGCTAATGTCAAAGTTCATCTATCTTTCCAAAACTATACATATAATACTTAATTTTAAATGAATATTAATGAAACTGCAAGAGAGAACTCAACATATTGGATGTACTAGGTTTGACAAAGGAATAAGAAAATTATGCACAATAATGCGTCAAACTGCACTTCAAAATGCTTCACCCATTCCATGTCTTCAAAATGTGAAAACTAAATTAAATTATTTTAGCTATCATGAACTGTAAGTTCAGGAATTCAACCATGTTGGCTACCAATCTCCACTCCCTCATTATAATAATATTAGTCAGAAAGGAAGGTCGCATGTTGGTTACAGCTAACAAATAAGTCACCACGCATTTTCTTGGCGGCATATTTCAAATATAATCTTAGTTCAACAGGTAGGTTGCATGCACTTCAACCAAATTGCATGTTAAAAGAAATAAATTTTAGTTCCAGTGGTGACAGTAAAAGGATAAAAATAGTTCTTGAAATGAGTAAACAGTGACAATAGTGTTAAAAATCATCAAATTAAAAAGGCTTAGAAAGAAGGACCTGAAGATCATGAATGAGACTGTCCAGTGACTTGATCTTCCTATGAGGCCAGCGGGGAATCCCAAATTCTCTGCACTTTCTCTTGAGAACAGTGAGTCCAACATTTAGATTTTTTGATGCTTCTACTATAGGCATACCAAAGTACTGAACCAAATCTGATAAGGAAATTTTTGCTACAAGGTCACTGGGTGCTCTCTTTTTTTTCCCTAGCAAACCTGCAAACTCACTCCTTATCTGTTAGATATAAACAATATGCATGGCTTATTAACTCAACACTAGGAAGGGAGGAGAATTTATGTACAGGATAGAAATTTTTTTCTTTTTGGGTCCAAGAGTAAGACTATCCAAGAACAAATGTTTACTCCAACTAAACCTAGTCAAGCTCAGTGATTTCATTTAAGGAGGTGAAGCAAATGTCACTTTGCAACGTATGTATAGTATCCAAAATTCCTTTTTAATAGATGAAGTGTATACAGCAAATAAGACTGAGCTGCTGGAACAAAGGGAATGCCATCAAGATTGGGAGCAACATGGTATACAGGATTCAAGTTAGTAATATCAATCCTTCAAAAGAGAGAAACATCAGAAGTTTTAAAACCTAAAATATTACACTCCATTAGTACAGTCATCAAAGAAGATTAATATATTTGATTAGCAATTCAGAACTGTAGATTTAAGTTACAACTTACAACAATATAGTCATGACAGTAAAAACTTTCATCAAGCGAATTTAAAGATTGAATATGTCCATATAGTAGCAAAGCTGAAGAATAAACTGCGAGAGTATTGACTCTGAACCTGGTGAGCTTTCAAGATCTGTCTCATTGTCCAGTAACTTAGACTCGTCTTCTTCATAAGGAAGATAATTGAGATCCTGATCAAGAACGGGAAAGACTTTTTCTAATGGTTGGAAATTGTTGTTTTTTCCTTGACATTCTTCCCCTGTAGAGTCTAGAGTTTTATCTTTGTCTCCCTCATTCCTGTTCAACTTGTATATCATGTGGAGATCACGGAGCAAGTTTGGAATCATCTTAAGCTTTGGGTTTCTGAAAAATCAAAATGAATAATAAGATTGAGAGTTAGATAAATGATAATTTACTCTGTAGAAGTACTCAAAAACAAGATGGATAAGCTTAGAAAATTTTAAATTTGTAAATGTGGTGCCACAGTTGTGTAGAGAGATATTTTGGAGTCATACAGTTGTCAAGGTTTTAATCACCCAAAGTTTATGATACAGTGAAATAGTGAATTCAAGATAAGGCTATTAAGAATATAGGCATGTCATACCAAACATAATAACAGTGCTAAAAAAATACATGCACAATTATGCATGCAATTTGCAGAACATGAAGAAAATGAAATAAATGAGATTTAAAATCCTGTAAAGGAAAAGATAACAACCAGGATAAAATATAGATATTTGGACATTCATAGAAGAAAAAGAGGATATAAGTTTTAGGGTATTTTAGAGAGAAGAAAGAAGGTGAGGAGAGTTAAAATAAGAAGTCATCTGCTCCTAGAAATTGAAGGTACTAAAGTATACCTTCCCCTCAAATTCATATTATAAAGAAAGTTATGCAAAATACCATTTTTTCTAATAACATACAGTACATGTTTTGGTATCGCCTTGTCCCCTTTAATTTGGAGGGTAAAAAATCAACTTTTTGTGAGGGGAAAGGAGATTGAAGAGAAATTGGTCTACCCTATTCCATTCCTTTTCTTTATAATTTAAATAAAATGCAAAGCATATATTCAAGTATTTTAGCTTCATACATAAAGTATCAACTTTATTCTTGATTCCCTTTCCTCCTCAAAGTGTAAACAAGGCAGTATTAGTTATTCTTTTATGTCCCGGTAAACCCAATTATATAACTATAATATTGCTAAAGGAAAGATGAATCTGAATGCCATTTACAAAATGGTTAAGTGAACATATTACATTGTCTTAGTACAGGAAGACAACAAAATGTTACTGATAAAGGGAAGAAAATTCTACAAGAAGATCTGTGCATGCATCTTCAATTTTTGGGTGTTTGAGGGAAAGGATGTCCCTAGTTTTCAACTTAAAACACATCCACTTTTTCTTTTCAGTAAAAGCAAACATCAGTTGCTTCATCCAAAGATGCTGTCACTCACTAAACTTTGCTTATTCTAGTCTGAAGCATTAGATTTGTTCTGTTTGTTATGTATCTACCAGTAAAATAGCATTATTTTGCCGTTCCCACTAAAAACTTCCACAACACCTTAACATCATTTGTTAAGTCTCATACTTCTCTATATTATTTCCCTGTATCTCTTTTTGTTGTGAGAATTATAAGTGAAAATATCATCACTCATAGGGACTATAAAAGTTAAGGGAATATATTTTCTAGATTTAATATCATTCCCCTTCCTGCTATTCCAACTTTTCCTGCTCTAGAATAATCAGTGACTTACTGCCATATACATACATAAAGAAATTTTGGGACACTACTAGATTTTTCTACTCCAATAAACTGGACTTGTAAATGAGAGTGGATCTTCAAAGAAAGGGTTATGTCAAGAGAAGGAAGAAAACTGTTATATGCCAAAGGCGTTTAATACCTTTCATTAGTGAAGAGAACATCTAGTGTTCTCTAGGAAAAACAGAGAATCCACATCCCTATCCTTTATAAATTATAAGTTTACAACCCAAAAGTAGACTTCCGTTAAAATGTATGTACAATCCTATTTGCACACATTACAAAATTTTGAGTCTCTATTTTAAATGTGATTGATTTAAGGTGGGGAAATCCTTTGACGCCTCTAAGAAATTAGTACATAATCATATATTCAAAAGGGACCATTCCGATTCACTAGAACATCTAGTGTTCTCTAATTCAAAGGACCAAACACGGCTAGTATGTAGGACTAAGGCAAGGCTTTAAACTGCAATTAAGGGTTACAGTTTTGTCGGGAATCCTTGATGCGACAAAAATCGGCAACACCACCTGCAATTGTGATCACAAACAATCGATCCAATACTTGCCGATTTCAGCCACAGACTGTTTTTCAAAACCTTGGGAGCAATGTCAAATTGCTGAATGCTAACGCAATCTGCCCATTAGGCCGCAATTTTGATCAAAACAACTCATAAAATAGCCAATTTCTGCTGCACACCCTCTTCAAAACCTAGGGATTAATGCCAAATTGCAGACAAATATGACATGCAGCCCGAATTGCGACCACATTCACTCCAAAACTTGCTTATTTCTGCTTCAGACCTTTTTCTGACTAATGTCAAAGACAAAAATACGGGCTAAGAAGATATACCTTGAGACCAACAAGAGCGGAGGAATGCGGCAAAATTGAGGAGTATGATCGGCATGAAACGCTAAGGTACAAAGCCACACTCCATTCTTGTACCCTTCGCACACTGCAGAAACATGAGATTTCACCAATCTAAGAATTGGGGTAGCCTGCATTTCCCCATAAGAGCCACAGTCCGAAAACACAAACTCCCTCTCAACTATCCTTTCCTCTCCATCCCCTTGCCGGTACACATGCAAGCTCCTCATCAACTCTGCAACCCACACACCCCACAACGAAAATAGACAAATCAATAACGAAATTCCACCACCCCACAAAGAAAAATCATTTCTTTCATTAAAAAACCAAACATGTGATGAAAATAACAAGTAAAGCAAAATCTGGGTCAAGAGATGCTTGGTGATATGACCTGGTTGGAGGGTGTTGTTGAAGACTAGTAGGTTGGTGAGAAAAGTGGTATTGTTGGTGTGTGAGGAATCCATGAAGAGATGGAAGATGGCATGAGAATGTGAAATGAGTAATGGGTAGGAAGAAGCATGAAGCGTGGACTAATAGAAGGAGGCAAAAACCAGCTTTTAAGTGCAAGGTTGCATGATCTTCCGCTTTTTTCGTCCGTTTGATCAGTTTAGAACCATGCCCAGCTAAAATAAGGTACTTTTTTCTCTTCAGTCTTTTTCTTTTGTCACTTCCTTACTCTTCTTTTTCCCTTCATTTATTTTTCTTCACCTTTTTTGGTTCTCCCATTCTAGATATGCAAATTTATTGTGTAACTGTTCAATTGTATCCATACATTCATTTATTTATTGCTTCTGAATCAATCTCCATGGCTACATTTTTCAAGAACATACATCAAGGTTTAATTTTCAGAATGCAAGTGCCAAGATATTTTTATGGAAGTATTTATATTTATTTTAAGGATAAAATATTTCAAGTATTTCAATTTTCACTCTCATTTTTAATATTTGACAAATCTTTTTTATAACTAATAATTTTCTTTATGATCATTGAAAGTTCACATCAAGTAAGTCTAATTATAATTATAATATAAAAACAAATACAGATATAATTTTATAAGTTACTTTTATAGGATACAGTGAAGTTTAAGATCCCTTTCCTAAGTTTGTATTATAATTTATTCTAAATTCTTTAAAAGAATTCATGAATATTTTATTCATGTATTAAGTCTAATAGTGTCCTGCATAATAAATGTATTAAAAATATCTCATTCACAAAGAATATAATCACATAACGTATAACTCTTACTTTTTATATTTTTTTAAAAAAACTGAGTTAAATATGATAAGAAACAAAATTAATTAACCATGACTGGAATGAAGAGAAAAATATCTTTTAAAAAATACATGGATCAAAACTATTTTTTATGAAAGAAATTGAAAAATCTAAATATACTTTATCTTTATTTTGATGATATTGTGATTTTTAAAATATAATAAGAACGTTTTCTGTCAAATATATTTACACAAGTTCTTTAATATTAAAATAATATTTTGATGAATCTCACGTGTCCAACTTGTATGAAATTATTTTTAAATGTGATTATTTATAGACCATTCTTCAACCATATTGCATAACTTAGTAAAAAAGATATATAAGGACATAAAATAATTTAGAAAACATGTGTCCATTGAAAGTAAAACAAAATTTTATTGGAGACATTTAGTGACTGCTTGTTTGTTTTAGGCTTGTCGGTACCATTTACGGAAAACAAATATTATATTTATTATTTTAAATTATTACTAATAATAAAATCAATTTTTGACTATAACTATACTTAAATTTTATTTTTAAATATATATATATGAATTCAAATTTGTTGAACGTTAATCCCTATGTCCCTACTTAAACAAATATTAGTTCTTAGTGATATTATAATTACAAGAAAGAAAAATTAGAAGAAATCAAATGGATGAAGTATAAGGATTAGGTTTCAAATCAATATAAGAACTGAAAACACCTACCAATTGAAACAAAAACAAACTCAAAAAAAAAAAATAATACTAATTAAGACAATACAATAATTATATCATGAGTTTCATCTTCAAAATTAAATTCATCAGTTGTCCATAATTATTTTTTGTGTGAAAGTTATCCATAATTTATGATTTAAATCAAGGTTTGCTAAACCTAGTCTCTTCAAATAAACTAAATATTAATTACATCCTATCATCTAAATTATCATACTAAAAGAATGAAATGAAATTATAGGTCTTCTCTAATAAAATAAGAAATTGAAATGAAATATTTAAAATTTTTATTATATATATATATATATATATATATATATATATATTATTTTAAGTTTAATTGTTTTTCAGACCCTTCAGTTTCTATTATATGTAATTTTAGTTCTTCTAATTCCTTTTAAAGCCAGTTGATTCAGTTTTTTTTTTTTCAATTAAACAAGTTTAGTCCAGATTCTCTTATAAATCTTTCACATTCTTAATTTTCTACTGTAAGTTTATAGAACCAAAATTAGTAAACTGTGTCCGCTTGTTTCAGCTTATCATCTAAAACATAAAATATTACGGTTAAAAAGTATCCTTTGCAAAACCTATTTTCACATCCTATAAAGATTATTCAAATTTAATCAAATTTTTGGGTTTAGTTTTTTTACATTATTTCATTATCAAGTTTATTTGTTAAATATAAGATAAAAAGAATAATACGAGATTTTTACATAAAATTTCTTTTACTAATAATATATATATATATATATATATATATATATATATATATATATATATATATATATATATATTTATATTTTATTTTTTTTTATTTTTTTATTTTATTTATATATATATATAACAAAAAAAAAAAAAAAATACATAAAAAA
>Ga0099824_1007578_pt1 | contig 14314 bp, 8 predicted proteins | sample SiratrowhiteBW_FD_76837 | JGI IMG/M metagenome (GOLD analysis project Ga0099824, IMG submission 76837) | Root nodule microbial communities of legume samples collected from California, USA - Siratro white BW | ecosystem: Host-associated > Plants > Roots > Nodule | place: USA: California...
AAAAAAAAAAAATATAAATGACTCATAAATATTTTTTCTATAAAAAATATATATATAAAAAAAAAAAAAATAATTTTTATATATATATATATATATATATATATATATATATATATATATATATTAGAGTTTTATATCAAATCATTATTCACGTATCTTAAAATTAAAAAAAAATATATTTTTAATTTACAATTACTTAAAAAATAATTTCTTTGTAGTTTTGTGAAGCCTATTGGTTCAAACAAGCAAATCGCGTGTACTCTTTTCATGATTTATTCCTACTTGTATTTAGTTTTAATTTTGGATGTTTTCAAATACTTTTAAATCGTTTAAAACTACTATTATCAAAATCAAACTGCAAATTTAATTAAAAGACAACACCAATAAATTTTATCCTTTTTTAAAAAATGGTGGGATATATACTCTTTTTTCCCCTCTCTCTATCTTTCTCCTAATTTATTCTTTATTCGTTTTCAACATCTATTTCTCTTCCATCTATCAAACAAAACATTAAATCTAATATTTTTATTTTTATTCACTATATTTTTCCTTGTTTTTATAATTTTTTATTCTTTACAATATATGAAACACATCAAATTGCCTAGTAATTAATTGCCAATTAATTTGTCATTGGAATCCACAATCAATTTTTTATTTTTCTTTTTCTTCTTCTGCAACACCCAAAATATCTTCCATTTTTTTTTCATCTGTCATGATTGGTTATTGTGATCCTCTCTCCAAAAACAGCCATGAAAACCGTCAGAATATTTTCTTACTTCTTATGGCCTTCTTCAAATATTTAATTTTAAAAAAACTAATCCTAATTATTTAAATTTTAAGGAAAAAATGGAAAGAATAATATTTTCTTAAAATTACTTTGAAAACACTTAATTTATCCACATATATATTTACAAAAAAAACTTAATGTCATTTACTGCTTCAATTTTCCATGAGCTAGTCAATTAAATTTTATTAAAACTGAAAATAATCAAAGGAGTTTTGTATTTTAAAATGATGAAAAACCAAAAGCAGTTTTTTTTGTTCAAACTTCAAAAAGGGTAATTTAATTTGTAATTAATTACTGTATGACTTTTCATTGGAACCTACACCTTTAGGAAACTCACCTTCGTCTTTCGTTTTTTCATTATTTTCTTATCTTTTCCCTTTCCCTGTCTTCTCCGTCACACCAATATCTCTTCCCATTTTCTCTTCCAATTTCAATTTCTCGTCCCTCATGGCCCGTCTCGCGATCGCCGCCGCTTTCGTAGTCGCCGTCATTCTCACCCTCTCCGCCACCTCCGCGACGGCGCGTCCCTGCAGGACCTTCGTAATCTCCTCATACTCTTTCCGCAACCCTAACTCCAACACCTTCGCCACCATCACGGAGATCCGATCCTTCACCCCTATCTTCATCACCGACAAACCCTCTTCCTACGACGTTTTCTTCCCCCACGCGCTCCCGCAATCGGAGCGCGTCAACCCACGCGCACCTGTAGGGTTTGCCTCCGCGTACGACTTCACCTCCCTCCGCGACCGCACCAAGGACATCCTTAGCGTCGCGCTCGCGCTCCTCTTCGGCGTAGGCTGCGGTGCCCTCACGGCCGCCACCATGTACCTCGTCTGGTCTGTCTTCTCCACGCGCCACCGCGCCGCCGCCTACGACGACTTCTCCTCAGACGAAGAGATCGAGAGCCCCAAGAAGTTAGGATACGTGAAGATTCCGGCCGCCGAGACCGTTGCCGCCGCTCCAACGCCTGCCAAGGGCTCGGTATAAAAACCCTGATTGTTGAGATTGGGAATGTCTCTTTGTAACCGTGTGGGTGATGTTGATTGTTAATAATTATAGGTGAATTGAACAGAGAAAGTGTCGAATGCTGCGAACTTTGTCCATGTTTTTGTGTCTGGTTCTTCTATGTTACATGTTTACTTTTGAGTTTGGTGTATTTCCGTTGTTTTAGTTCTAATTGGCGAACCATGGTGTTTATGCCGTTAATTATTGCCTTGGATATGGAACTAATCGTGATATATAGTAGTATTTATGTATGTACTCACGGCTTTTATTTGGAAGCTTTGCTTTTGATTGTTATGTTTTATGCAGATTCTGCTGATTTGTGATTACTTTATCTCAATTTTCGGTGTCTCTGGGTGAATGTTTGCATATTTGACCCTGGTTTTGCTTTTCTATGATTGATTTTGAATGAAATTGATTCTGTTTGTAATCGATTTTGTCGTGAAATCTGGGGGAGTGTTTTAATCTGAGTTTAATGTGCTATGGTATAATACTGTTTAGTTAATGTGATTTTGAATGGCTCAATGCGAGCTAATGATATTTCAATGTGATTTTTGATGACTAGACGAGAATATTGTTAGTTGTCTGGTGGAAAGGGTTTAATTCTGTGTAGAGGTTTTGGTCTGAGCTGGTATAATATTCTTGAGTTAAAATGGTGCATTGGTTACTGTTCTTAAGTGGGTTGTTCTTGTTCTCTTCCGTGAGCTTCTTCTGCATTATTTTGCATCCATTGAATGATCTATGATTTTGTATTTTTGTATTAATATTGTTGATATCATGGAGTTTCTAAATTCTTGTGTATTTTCTGAATGTTGATTCTTGTTGGTAGTGCTAAACTAATTGAATTGTCAAAATCAATTCACTCGGAGAATTTGTTCATTGGGGCTTAAGTTAGTACTTTGTCCTGTTCAACGTAGTGGAAGTATTTGCACCAAGTTAGATTACAAGATGATAATGTTTGGTAAAAAAGATTGTAGATTGATTGTGGTAGTATTTTTGCCTTCCATGTATCCAGTTTTGCTGAATACTTTGTGTCAATATCAGCATCTTGAAAATAGTGCAATCAATATTTATTTTAGTTTTGGTTATATTGTAGTTATGAGGGAAACTGCAGCCTTGTGTAAAGCTATTGTTGTTGTTCTGTTCTTCCCAACAGTATAGGAAATCAGTTAAATCTTGGGTTTCTAAGGTTTTTGTAGTTGATATTTGGTTTTCTGCCAGACTTGGAATGAAAAGCTGCAATGATAAATTTTATGTGTTACATTTTGTTTGGATGAGTGAGAAGAGGCAAAGAAAAGAAAACAAGCGAATTAGAGTGAAAAGTAAAATTGATTGAATTATATAAAAGTGACTGAAAAATACTGAAAAGTGAGGTGGTTCTATTTATTATTGTAATAGTAAAAAAACAGAAAGATATTCATAACCGGTCATAAATTATCATGTTCTTGATTTTCGAACAAACTTATTTAGAATCTTTGAAATATAATTGATTATGATCATAAACACGATCGGTTATGTAATATTCGGAAACATGATTGATTATGAAGTTATTCTCGACTAATTAGGTGTTTTGCTTTCTATTTTGACTGGAAAATTTTTGTTTCCCTTTCTCGTTTGAAGTATTTTCTGAGCCTTCCAGCTGAAGCAAAGCACGGTGCTTCACTAACATTCCACGCGTTTCTTTGTTCTTACATCAACACAAAGGCTTAGAGAAGTAGTGACTAGAAAGAAACTGTTACGACAACAAAAACATTGTGAACATGAAGTCGATTGCTACATGTATATTAGGTCATTGGCCTCTGACGCAACTCAGTACTCGAAAAATTGGACTCAATGGCGTAATGATTTTAATATAGAAGTTTGCTGATTTTAAATTTGAACCCTTCCCTTCTCAGAAGCTATGTAGGCAGCACTGCAGTTGAATTGTTTATTATGAATTTGTGTGTGAAGGCCCTCCCTTTTTTTCAAATGTGCAGCCTTTTAGAGTCATTTAGTTTAGGGGTTGATTAGAGAATTTTTTGAGAAGGTATAGAAAGATCTTTAATATTAGAAAAACGTTTTAGCGTAGATATCAGATTGAAAGATAAAAGATTGCTTTTATTTGATATCAGAATAGGAGTATGAAATTCTTGCAAGTCGGTTTTTTAGTGATCAGACCGGTTTGGAGGTAACTTTAACTCATGGGTTTTATACAAATCTTTTATACAAATCTTATGAGTTCGTTTATTCAATTTGTGATCACTTCAGTTCGTGACCTTCCAATTTATGGGGGAAGCTGTCATGATAATAGTCTTTCATTTTAAAGTTTCCCTTGTGATCCTGGTGCACTCTCATATTCTTCAATCATGTCTGAGTTGATGCAAATTCCTTTGTGTGAGCTTGAAGGTAAGGGCAACTTGGTTTTGAAAAAAGGTTCACCGATCTATTATTGGTAGTACCACATCCGTCTCATAGTTAAAATTAAAAGATGTCTCGTGTGTGGTTGATGTGTGGTTGATGTGTGGTTAATCGTGAGGTAGTGTGGTAAGACCATAATATCCTCCGTACTAGTTGAGTCTAATATTCTTTTTAATATTTAGAATATTACTTTATTTACGATTTTTGTTTGTCTATTAGTTTGAGAGTGTTTGATCGAAGTGAAAACTTGTTGTATCCCGTGCTCTTCACACATTTGTCGAACATTATTGCTCGTAAATTTTATCCTATTGTCTAATATAAGAGTTTTTGAGACTACAAATTGGTATATAATATTCTTTTATACGAAGTTCTAAATTTTTGATGTTGTAATAACAATTAGAAGTTTACTCTCAATCTACTTAGTCAAATATTCAACCGCTACCACCACATACTTCAATTGACAAACAGCTTGTGGAATAACTTGAGGATGTTGATGCCTTATGTGTGGAATGGTCACAAGGTGCTTATGGAGTGTTGGTTCTAAGAGGAGCTAAATGTTAATCGACATGTCTTTAGCATTTGTCGCATGGGTATTCCATGTTGTCTTGTCTCAAGATCGAGCAATAGTAACCAACATAGATGATTCTTTATGCAAGGGTCGTCCCCTCATGTGACTGTAAAATATGCCTTTATGAAGCTCGGTTAGAATAAAATCGGCTTTAGTCTTATTAAGGCATCGTAACAATGGCCTCATGTCGAAAGAGGTAACCATCCACCGTTGCGAACCCATAAGTGATTTTTTGGAACTCCTTGGCCATTTACGGGTCCGTAGGCTCTATTTCGTCGACTAAGAACCGTATTATAAGGGTCCTCCATGTTTCCTTTTTAGAGACTTGCAAAATTAAAACATGATTTTGTTCTAGACCCCGTCGTCACTCTTGGAATGAACAATGTTTCCTATACAACAAATTGGTGCCACTTAATCTTTTGGTGTTGGCACAGAAGATCTGCTCGAGCATTTTGATTCTTAGGAACATAAAGCAATTTAAAGGACAAAAAGGTTTCGGTATAACTCAGATACTGAGCTAGGTGGGGGGTTCCTTTATAAATTTCCTTGATACTTGCCCTGTCGCCAATTGTGAATTGCTTTTGGCCGAGTTCTTTAACTCACATTTCCTAACCAAAAGCATTCTAGCTATCAACGTTTCACATTTTGTCTAATTATTACTAGCTTTGAATGAGAAATGCAGAGGTTGTCCTATAAGGACACAATAGAGCCCTTCTAGGATGATCTTGCACCGCTAACAACCCATTCATCGACAATATCCATCCTGCTACTATCGGATCTGAGTTCTTTAGAGGTGGAGTTAGCTCTGTGATGAAGTCAACCAAGATTTAAGTTTTAATTGTTCCATGAATCTCATATTTGAAGTCAAATTTGAAAAAATAGATAGACCACTTTGTCACCCGTCTAACAACATCATGCTTTCGCAGTACCTATATTATAGGGAGGTCGATTCTTACAATGCTAGTTTAGCTTGGAACATAATGACACAAGCAGCGGCCAGTCACCATTGTTTCCAACGCTGCTTTTTCCGACTTCTAGTATCATATCTTAGATCAGACCTTGGTCACAAAGTACACAAGCTTCTAGATCGGCCTTATGATTTATTGTGAAAGTAGAAGATACCACCATGTTAGCTACATATGCCTCCACATTTCTTCCCAACACGGGTTGGAGAATTTTGTCCATCAATCATTGATAAGTGGTCCAACATTCTTTAGTACGAATGACATCACATGATAACAATAATTCTCTTCATCATAAACAATCTATCCAATGGATGCAGGTGGATTTGGTTATAACCCAAATAAACATTCATAAAGTTGAGCAACATGCACCCCAATGTATTATCCACTAGTGTTCAATATTGACAGTAAGGTAAGAGTCCTTTAGATAGATGTTGTTCAAGTGCATGAAGTCTACACACATCCATCATTTTTTTACTCGTTCTTTTGATCGTAACTGCATTGACTAACCACTTCGGATATTGGTTTTCTCGGATGTGATTGGTTGTCAACAATTTATTAATTTCTTTTATGATTGCTTGTCTTTTCTATTCTCCAAACTTTCTTCTTCTCTAGACCTGTGTCCTCAAGTCGAGGACCAAATGATGACAAAGAAAATCAAGATATATTCCTGATATCTCAAAAGTCATCCAAGTAAAGACATGAAAGTTTGCTTATATTAACTTCATTAATTCGTTCTCTACCTAGCTAGACAATGCATAACCAATCTTTATCTTTTGTCATTGCCTAACATCTATTATTTCTTCTAGTTATAATTGTCGATCATCAAGATGATTCGTGGATTGAGATCCAAGTTATTGACCTCATACGAATGAGCAACCAAATAAGTGGTTCAACGTGTGCTCATACTACACTCATAGCACTTCTTTGTCAAGGTCACAAACTTCCCTTTCGATATTGGGAACCTAACCTTAAGGTGCACCTTCGAGACAACCACCGCTAATTTGTTCAAAGAATATCACCCAAAGAGAAGGTTATAGGAAGAATGAGCTTGAACTATGATGTACCTTATCATGACAATACTTGTTGTTTCTCCGTCAATTAAGGTTCAAAGATATACATATCCTTATACTTCCAACCTCGAAAACATGTCCCTAAACATGACATCCTTAGTCTACCAAAACTATGCACGTCTTGCCCCATCATCACTATTGATATGATTACTAGGTCGTTCTCGTGGGGTGCTACATCTTGAACGATTTTGGAAAGAGATTGTAGGAGGTGAAAAGGTGTCGTTTGCATCCAAGGACAAAACGGCTCGAGCATACCGTTTAAACGGCTCGAACATACCTCTCCTCTTGCAAACCCTCATGAGATAATGTTAAAATCACCTCTTTCTTGTAGTTTTATACTTGAACCAACGTAAATGACCTTCATTCGTAGCAAGCCTCGGTGCCATGACCATGAGTTCGATAAAACTCACCATTCTTCCCGATTTGGCCAAGGATCCGCTCTACTTATTTTGGTGTCCGACAGTACTTAATTATTAAAAGGATCAAATATTTGTAAGAAACTCAACCCTGCAAAAACCCTGTTGCAACATGGTAACATTTAAGAGGCATCTCAATGGATTATGGTGGGTGATGATTTTGATGACAATATTGAAAATACTACTCAAACAAATGCAATTGTAGATTACAGAGACAGTTCAAGCATAAACAGCCTTCTCTAGTTTCCTATCTAGAGTACATTAGCTCATGCAAAGTTTAATCAAATATTATGCTAAAATAGCAGCAACACTAACTCTAGCTTGCAGTGCCCCATGTTCAAATTGGCACACAAGCATGTCCTAAGTTTTTTTATCATAAATATATATTTTCTTCAATGCTGATAAACCATAAAAGGTGGTGAAATGGGGGAACTGATCCTACACAACATATTCCAACCACAGTAATAAACATGAATAGAAATTCTCTAGACAATGGAGCCTAGAGGAATACATGTTTCAATTATCTCAGTACTCAAGTGAGCCAATTGAAGGTGGTCCAGAAACAATGTCCTGAGACTCAGCACCAGTGCCATTTAGCCTTTGTCCTGAACCTAGAGCAAGGGATTCCACGGCTTGTTCCCCCATTTTCTGAATGTCTTCAGGTGAAAGTATTTTGATATACCAAACATTATTGACGAATGATCTACAAGATGTAAAACACACACCATTGAAGAAAGTGTTAATAAACATAAGCCAAGTGAAATAAATTAGAATAGCATGTTTTTTAATTAAGAAAAAAGGGATGAAATATTTCAATGACAATGCTAGCTCATTGAGTAAAAAACTAGTACAATTGAAACTGGTACTTACTCCCACGGATCGTCTCCAAGGAGAAGGACATCATTCTCCCTGTCAACGAACACAAGCTGCCAGCCTGATCTAGGAGGGTCTTCCAACTTTCCCTCAATTCCAAACATCTGAGCCAACTCCTCACGCAGTTCATGATAGCTGCTGAACCGGGATATGTCAAGTGAGCGCCCAACTGACCCTGATTTGTATACCTATTAAATGATAAGATTAAACAACTTGTTTAAATATAAATAAGGGCTGAAAAGGCCACAGGATACTTCTAAATCATACCTTCACAAAGGTTTGAGTCTGGTTTTGAGGGTCAACATGCCCTGCATTTTGCAACAACTCTGACGAATCTTGCATGCAACCAAATAGAGAACCCTGGAAACCAGACTCCCCTAGTGGCATTGTTGATGAATTAGTATCCGCAGATGAGGTGCCGTAACCAGGGACTGTGGTGGGAAGAAGAAGGCCAGATGAATCGATATTGACACCAAAGAGTGTAGAATTTTGGGCATCTGAGTTAAGATGTGGTAGCACCATTGCAGAATCTTTTCCAGAATATTGCGTCTGCGACACAGTGCTTCCATAAGCATTGACCTGCACAGGTGCATACTTTTGAGTCCATTGTTGTTGAGGTAGCTGTTCACTCAGCAAAGACGGACCACTCCTTGATAAATTCAAGAGATTCGCACTTCCTTCAGGACAAAGTGAACTAAGCATGTTTTGTCCGGGGGAAACTGAAGCAGGCAACTTCATGCTCGAATCCAAGAAATCTTGTTTTGAATATGACGGTGAAGGAACACTGGACTGTTGTCTCTGATGGAGCTGATCACTTGGAATTAAGAGCGGGTCTTGATAAGAATGTTGCTGCTGTTGCGCTTGGACTTCTTGATTGTTGTGTGGTTTCTGAAGTAGGTGCTGAGAGAGATTCTCTGTCAATACATGGGCTTGTGGCTGCAGCATGTTAGAAGACACAGATTGTTGAATTGATTGCTGCGTCTGAAGTTGCAAAGGAGAATTGCTGTTTCCTGATTGCTGAAGATAGTGGAAAGGCTGTTGAAAATTCATCATTTGTTGCTTCATGAGATATCCACTACCTAGATTCTGCAAACCAGCTGCCAACATGGCTTGGTACTGTTGATTCTGATCACTTCCTAGTAAAGTGGGATCCATTCTCTGCTGCATCCAGGGCAACATACCAGCTCCTTGAAAATTTAGGGAATTGAGACCTTGGTCTACAGGTCCACCCCTCAGCCACATTAGCCCATTACTTGCTTCATCTCTACCATCTGTAACAAGATTTAGTAAAGAAAGGACACAAAAGTAGCCGCTCAATACAACTGTGTCATTTGCTAGGAAAGATAAGGGATGAATGAAACTACAACACCAAAAGTTGGATCAAGTGACTAAAAGAACAAAATTTAATCATCAGGGGTATATATGCACACACACGTGAAGAGTTGAAGAAATATGAAAGCTAGAAAAAACTAATTTATTGGTTAACTTGATTTCGATTTATAATATATTATCATAATTTGAACATTTCTTAACATACATACAACATTTTATCCCAAAAATATAAAAGTGAAAATAAATCACATTATGTTTGGACAGAATGATGACACTGTTGAAAATGAAAAATTTCCGCATTATGCGTAGAGGAAGGAAAAGTTGTGCAAATAAACTTAAAATTTAAATGTTTACCAAATTTGTTCAGTTCAAACCTAAAAGCGTAGAGAAAAAGAACTAAGTATATTTAAGGCTGTCTCAGTTTGTTTAAGCATTTAATAATCTATAAGTTTTGAATAGATAAGATCCAACAAAGAATAGGATGTGTATTGGATATGTAACACAATACAGATAAGCACATGCAACTAAAATGTCATATTTAGGATACTTGCTTTTTATATCACTAGGAATTATTTCATTTTTTTCTTAAATTTGAAAATTTCCCAGTTACATAAGGTACAACGCCAATTCATGCCCCCATCAAAGTCCCAAAAAATGGATTTCTTCACTGTTTTGGGAGGATTCACGCACCTTGCCATCCTCCTTTTGGGGATAAAATTAAAAAAAAAAAAATCAAGTCCTGTCTCACTAACAATCTAGTGGGTAATTAGAACCAAAACTATAAAAAAATAAAGCATTGAGAAAATAAAAATACCCTGCAGAGATGAGGAGCCAGGATGCCATGGACGTTTCAGTCTAAGGGGAAATAATGACGGATACATAGGGAATGTTGTTAATGGCTCAATTTCCCACAGAGACACTCGTGGTTGTCTCTCCCCAGCTGTTGATTCATCCCAACCAACCTAGGACAGCAGAACAAAGATTAAGCAATAGCAAATGTTTTAAAACATCTAATGAAATCAAGTACTGATACTTTTAAAATGCTATTGTCATAGTGTTATATACTCATGCATAACATTTCCTTATTTATGGAGGAGGAGTAGTAGTAGTAGTAGTAATAAAAGGAATCAGAAAGAAAACACATGATAAGAGAAAATGAGAAATAAAAGCTAGATAGTCTATAGCTCCCTTCCCTGTGTACCAATCATGTGTAGCAATCAAGCAACAAGAATCTAAAATGGCTCTTTAAAAACAAATTAAGTTGTTCACACTTTTCCTAATTGAACCTTTGTTCGTTAAAGTCATACATAAGCCTTTGATTGATAGTACAGTTTTTTTTTCTCTTTCATTTAATGGGGGGTACGGTAGGAGGAACCACAAATATTAATTTCAATATTCAACATAAGCTCTGATGCATCGAAGGGTTATTTCAGGTGATAGATGAAGAAAAAGGGAAACTAATAAACTAATACTACAAAAAAGATGGAGGCGATATTACAGGCACTGCAATAAAACTTATGGTTTGATAAGAAAGAAATATCAAGTTATATGAAACGGGATTGGATACTATAATTAAATCTGGTCAGATGTCTAAAATGACTGTATCCTCATGCAGTGTATATAACAAAGGAGTATAATTGTGGATCAGTAATTACTGCTATATAGTCTTTTGACTACAGTGCAATGTTTTCTTCCTTACCTTGACAGAGCGCCAATGAGAATTCGGCCACCGAACAGAATCCAAATCACTTATGCCAGTTATTGTACCCATATACCTTCAAAAATAAAAATGACACATTGATAAGTAAAGGAAGCAATTGAATGGCATAGCATTACCAGAGGATAATATTTTTCCACTGTCTTCAGATTAAAACCCAAGTTTTTTGGCTCATATACTAAAATAATAATAATAATAATAATAATAATAATAATAATTATTAAAAGTAAACTTAAAGGCAAAACAGTACAGTTCCAGACTCCCCAACTTTAACAGTTGCTGCTAAAGTTTTATCTCTCACATTCTAACTTAGGGCTAGCCAACTATGCAATTGCCCTCTATGATATTGCTCAACATGTCATTTGCAACACAGCTTTTATAACTGGGCAAGAGTCAAATTACTGACTAGTTCACCAAGAAACTTGCATCCATATACTATACATCCATGCAACATATCAACATCTTTATAGGCAAAAGCAAGCTATTACTATCTTCATTTATTTAAAAGGCACAGATTCTGTATCATAAGTATGTCTATCTCTGAAAAATACAACTAACTGGTCTAAGAATCAGACCCTAGATTTTCAGGAGCAAAAATACTATGGTTGCTTAAAGAAAAATAAAAACTACTAATGTGTGCAAGTACCTGCGGACACTTGACTCTTCAGTCTCGAAAAGCATCCTGAAACGCATACCGACAGAAATACGTGTATGGTACACAGCTTTGATATATTTTGAAAGTGGTATGACGAACTCAGATGGACTTGCCCTGCCAATGATGTAACTATTAATAAAAGCATTATAATTACTTGGAAAAGAATTTCATGAGAAGAAACTTAGACAACATTCACAACCTTGGATTATAAAACACGGTAAAACAGCTATTAGTCGCTGCAGCATGGGCAGCAGCTGCAAGAAGTCCAATGTGCATGCTATCACTGGATAGAACTGATGATGGCATTACAGTTTGTGGTCTATTGGCACGACGTATTCCCAAAAGAAGCTGATTCTTCTCATTCCTAAATGTAAAAATACAAAAAAGAATCAATCTCCAGCATTCATGGTGGTCAAGAAAATATCACTTAAAGAGGTTAAAGTACCATATGAAAAGCACAGAATCTCCAGCCACAAGTCTCTTCGCACTAACAAATATACTCCAGCCTGTAGTAAGAAGGTGTCGTTTTGGCTGTCCTGAAATAATATGAATGCAACATATGGTGTGCTTGTAATCATGTATAAGTAGTAAAATTAATAATCACACAAGTACACATCTCCAATTTTAACAACTGTGTGCTTAAAGTTTAATGCTACTGTTAAAGTAGAATGAATGACAAACCAAAAAAGGAACAGGCAAATTCATGACATAAATATAAAAAGGGAAATGAAAAAATAAATCATTTGAGAAAGTAAATCATTATTACATTTACTGGCCCATTTTTCTCTTGCATGGAACAACTAGCAATTACCAAAATACTAAGAAGAGGATTGAGATATGGTCATAACAGTTGTATTGATACAGTTAATGGTTTGCATGCACATCAGTTAAACTCGTGAAAAATATAGAAGAAAAAATCTAGCAAGTAGCAACCAAAACATATCTAACACGAGTAAAAACAGGTGGATTCCCATCTCTTATGTCATTTATGATAGGCTACACTAATCTGTACTTCCTTGTAATCTTACAATGTTTTTAAATAGGTCCCCCTTATAGTTCAAATATTTTAAAGGAGTCATTGTAATTTCAAACATTTTTAATTCAGTCTTTGTAGGGACCTGACATAATCTAGATCAGGGACCACATTGCAGCTTATAACATACAAGAACTTATTTAAAAACTACTGAAAACAAGTATAGGGACTTTTCAGATTAAAAAATATTAAGATCTGCTAGCGAGTGATGACTACTAAGGTGCCTTGTCCCAAAGTCTAAGAGTACCTAACAAGATTATACACTTGAATCAACAAAGAACTAGAATCCTACCCCGAAAAATATGCCTAAATTTCCATTCAACATCATGGAGATCCCTGGCAATCAGTTCCTGTGCTGGTGGCTGCTGTGAGAAATCCTGCATGGTGCACAGATATATGATAAATGCATCTATACCCAACCAGAGTCAAACATAAAGGTAAAGACTGAACCCTACCAGTGGAGGGAAAACTTTTTCAGCAGCACGACGAGGAACAGAGAATCCTCCATGTGTACTGGTATCACTGGCTGTTAATGTCTTGCAAAAGTAATTTGATGGCTGCTTGCTAGGAATGCCCAATTCCATAGGAAGAAATGTATCTTTCTGCTCTTGCTACATCCAAAGATAAAAAAGAAAGCTCAGTTGCGGAATCATAGAGGTTAATAACACATACAATGAGCTCCTCAAAGAACAACATGATACCGGAGTCAATGGCTGCAATGTCATTTGAGCATACACTTCATCCGTTTCAACATCTGCCTGAAAATTATCACATGTGCAGTTAACCGAGTTTACTCTTAAGAGCAGGCAGCCATACCTCAAACATCATACATATCTAAAAGGAAAAACATAGTATACCCACATGCATTGTGACATTGTGCAGTTGACAAATTAACTGGGGTGGCAAGCTAGGATAATTGGGAATGTGTCCATCAATTTCTCTGTTAGTTGTGGCAGCAACCTGGAATCAACATTCAACATATCCATCTCAATTTCTATTTATAGAATCCTTTGAATTGGTTCCAATTCAAGTTCACATGAAACACTCTGTTTCTTCTGTATTATACAAATTGACGCAATCTGGAGTAGGGTAAGTAGTTAAAAAAAAAACAAAAACCTGCTCACTATGACCCTGAGGGAAGTAAACCACACGAGTCCCTGCAGTTGGTAGGGACACCAGGGGCCCCGCGCATGCATGCCATAGCTCAGAATTCAGACACTTCTTCTCCCCTACTAACCATCATTACTCACACATCAATCAAATTATCAAAAAGGGAAAAGGAAAACAAAAAACGCACAAGCATGTTCAAGCAACACAAAAGGGGAATGAAAGGGACACCTTACATTAATATACAAGTATGACAAGAAGCCACACTTAGAGCACAGAATGTTAGCTCAATTTAACAAATAATAAAAAGGTAAAAAGAGAGAATTGGAATAGAATGGATACCTTCAAGTCCCTGCTGCCCCAAACCTGATGTTGAAAGCTTCATATAATCA
>Ga0099824_1007581_pt1 | contig 14312 bp, 7 predicted proteins | sample SiratrowhiteBW_FD_76837 | JGI IMG/M metagenome (GOLD analysis project Ga0099824, IMG submission 76837) | Root nodule microbial communities of legume samples collected from California, USA - Siratro white BW | ecosystem: Host-associated > Plants > Roots > Nodule | place: USA: California...
ATATATATATATATATATTATAAATATTATTATCTTCTTTTTTAAATATTTATAAACATATTTTATTTATTGTTCTAGTTGCTGAGATTTTTAATTACTCTTGGCCAGGCCAAATAAAGGATGTTTTTTCATACCCAACACCTCATATTTATACCTTCTTTGTGAGATATTCTAGTACCGTAAATTAGTTATTATTAATATTGGTTTACCAAATCTTAACAAATTAACATAAATATCTATAGTCAAATATGGGTGTCGTAACTAGGATCACGACGCGAGACAACGACCCAAAAATAAGAAAAATTTGTGAAAAGAAAGAGATAGGGTCGTCACCATAGTTTATTATGGAAAACTATGGAAAAACCAAGAAGAAGGAAAAGGAAATGGTCTGCGAACTAGAGATGAGTTCGGGAGTCGGTTACGCGTGGGGAAGGTATTAGCACCCCCACAGCGGCTGTCCTAAGACAGTACCTTTAATCAAATTAGTAAAATCAAATGTGGTTTACTAAATATTTATTTTTCCAAAAGTAAAAAGATAAATAATAACAAAATAAAAATTTTTTAAATAAAGGACCCGACAATGATTGACCTTGCTCCTACGTATCGACATCTGTAGAGGTGAAGAATCAGGGATTACGTAGTTCTAAAAGACAGTTGAGCTGTTTTGAGAATTTTATTATTTTTGAATTTTTATATATTTTTGAATTTTTATATATTTTTGAAAATTGAATTTTATTTCAGAATATCATAAACGCATGCAGCCTTTTTATAATCCAAATTAAAATTAATATTCCTTAAATTAAGTTTCGCATGACGCGTGCGGTCATTTAAAACTTAAATTAAAAATTATTATTATTTTAATTTTTTTTTTTAAAAAGGGAATCCCGAATGACGCGAATGGTCATTTGGAATTAAAGTTTATTAAAACAAATTTTATGTAAATAGGTGAAGTAAACTTAAAAAGAAATAACTCAAATGTTAAATTCTTAAAACTTTCTGTTTAAAGGAAATTAGGGGCAGTTTTGTAATTTAGAAAATCAGTGGATGCAGCTCTAAATTAATGGGGATGCGATGAATAATTTTTAATTAGTGATCTAAGAGCGTTTTGGGAATGAGGAACAAAATAGAAGTGCAGGTCCAAAAATGTGGAGATGCCGTAAGTAATCCTAATAATTGAAAGTCCATCCTATTTCAGGGGCGTTTTGGGGTTTGTGAAAAATGTGGGGTGGAAGACACGAACATAGGGGGTGCAGGAAGCACCCCCACTATTTAGAAATTGGGCTAGGGGCTTTAAGAGAATTTGGGTCTATTTTGGAAAAATATAACAATGAAATCAAGGTGGCTGAGTTGATCTAAGGTACCAGTTTGCTTCGGGCATGGATTCAAATCTTGGGCATGGATTCAAATCTTGGAAGTGTTTGGGTTTGTCGTTCATCAATGAGCAGCCTCCCTCCTCTAGAATATTCCCTAACCCATTTTTCCTCCACCAATCCTAGCTCGTGGCGATCAAAACTCTCCATCTTTAAAAATTCAATTAAACTTTAATTAATTTAAAAAAATTCTTTAATTTTTTCCCTCTTTTTTATTTTTAACAAGAAATTTCAATCAACTTAATTTAAAAACAATTTTATTTATTATTATTATTATATTTTTTTAAAGCAACTACAAAATTTGAATAAATTAATTATTAGTAAAAAAATTTATTGATATATTCTTACCCGGACAAAATCGGGTATTGACAATGGGTATAGAAAATCACAATTTATACGTGGGCGGTGTATTTTAAGAGATAAATTGAGCTCCTAATTAGACATTTCTTGATGGGTGCATAAATTTTTAGATAATAAATGAATTAGTTTTTACACCCTCATAATTTTATTTTAGGCGTAAAATTTATTCTTGGGCCATGCGGTACATTTATAATATTCAAAAATATCATATATAATATGCATTCATAAATATATTTTATTTACAAATTATATATATATATATATATATATATATATATATATTAAATATTCATAAATATAAAATAATAATATTCACAAATTTATATCTAGAAAATTTTAGATATTACAGTTATAGTTCAAGTTTTATTTTATTTTATTGTTGATAAAATTTTTAGATTAGAAAACATATTTTATATAATTTTTTTAATTGACATGTTTAATTTTTGTTATTGAAAATTTTGTGTATTTCAAATTTTCGTTTCAAATCAAAACCAATACATAAGATCATACATGACTTAATATAAATTTTATTTTATTTTTAAGTTCTTTAATGCAAATTTAAATAAGACTATGTTCTGATGAATGTAAAGTAAATTTTTTTATATCAAAGATTTAATCTAATATAACATTCACGTTACCAAACATAAAAAAAAAAACTTAGATAATATAATAAAAAAAATGTTTTCAATTGCGTTGCAAGATTTTTTTTTACGAACACGAACGCATTATGACAACACTAGTTTTACACTGTTTATTAAGAAAATCGAAACAAATCATCACTCCATTTGGATTAAAAATATTAATAATAAACATAAAAAATATTTAAATTAAAAAGTAGCTGTAAAAAAATTAAATTAAAGTCATGCATGAAATCATCAATTAATATAACCAATAAAATGCAAGTTGTGTATGTTAAAGTTGTGTTTCAAACATTATTTTCTGAGAAAATTTTAAAAAAGAATTTTCAAAATCAAAGTAGTTCATAATAATCCTTTTTCGTATGTTTGCATAAAATGTATCTACCAAGCCGACAATCAAATTTTGTAAATGTTGATGAAACACGTGCCAAGAAATGTGACATCATTCCAAACAGTTTCTCTGTTCCAGTTGCTTGGAAAATAGTTAGGTTTCACACATTTTGACCTCGTCGTCATGATTTTAATGGCTGAAATTTTTTCCTTTTTATTTTTTTTAATTTTATGAAAAATAAAATAAAAATATGATTAAGAGTTGGGAACCAAGTTTCTTTGTTTCTCTAACTACAGCCTGTTTGGTACAGCTGGGCTGCTTTCATGCTATGCTACCTGGAAAGAAGGAACAAGTTCTGACATGAATAATATAGTTTAGAAAATTAAAATATAACTTTCATTTCTCAAAATATTTTAAATTTAATTTTAGTCCTTACAAAATTTATATCGAATCTTTGATTAAAAACATGTTCTATTAAAATTTGGGGATTGAAAGGTATTTTATAGGAACTAAATCTATTTTTTAAGATATTTAAGGCGCTAAAAAACAAGTTTTAAATTGCATATAAGTTAAAAAGACCAGTTTTTTTTATGGTTAGTCTTTAAATAAATAAATGTGTATTTAATAATTATTATTTTATTTTTTATGCTGAATAATTTTTCGTGAATTATTTTAAATACATATTTATGAATGAGAGTACTTATTTTTATTTCATAGTACATCAATTTAGAACCAAGTGTCTTATATTTTATCTTTAACTTATTTTATTTCTCTTAAATATTATTCCATAAATTTAATTAATCTCAATTTAAATTTAAAAATTTTAAATACCATATCAAATTAATAAGCATAAAATGTTATATATTTTGATTCAAATAATTTAATTTTAAGATTTTATTTTTAATAAGACAGTGTTATCTCATCAATTTACTCGTATGATTAAGTATAATACCGATCATTGAGAAGAAACACATTTAATTAAATATTTATATGACGAAAATATATTTGCCTCTTAGTTTTATTAAATATCACTGAAATATAAGAAATTTAATTATAATGTATTAAAATATTTACTATAAATAAGATTAATTTATAATATATAAGTGAAAATAATAATTATTTTATAAATTAATTTTATGATAATAAATTAAACTTAAATTAATTATTAATATGATATCATAACTTATTTTTTATTAGACCTATTGTATGATCTTAGATCGCTATCAGACTATACAGATATTATAAGGGTGTGTCGGAAATCCTAAGTTTAATAAAAGTATAAAACTAGTATATTAAGTGGGGATAACTTTTCCCTTATAATTAGATTTTGCTAATATCAATTAGATTTAATCTCTCTTTCTTATCTAACTTTATATCATCTATCAATTAAAATAATTTTATATATTACTTTTAAAGCAATTTTTATAAAAAAAAAAAAATCATATAACAAAAGCTATGAATATATAATCGCGTTTAATCTGAAAAGTGCCGATACTTCGAAATTTCTTACAAAATTATAATCAGTTTATAACCACTTGACTTTAAAGAATATAATTAAAAAGTAATTTTTACTGTTAAATCTACTTTTAATATCTGTTCTTAATAAAAGATGGATTGTGAAATGTGAAAAATACTTTTTTTAATCTAAAATCATGTTTGCAATCTACACATTAAATATCTTAAGAAAACCTAATGAGACACGTGGTCGATGAAAAACACAACAGGACCCACACGTTCTGGAAGTTGAAAAGCAAAATTGGCATGCGCGTGTTGGCTGAGTAAGTTTCTTAGTCCGGCGTTCAAAAGTTCTGCATGTGTCCAAAGTGACCCCAAATATGCCTCGAATCTTCGCTCTAATTGGCGTGCATGATACATGCATATATATTCGTGGTATCTATTAAGACACTTTTGTATGCCAGAAAATTTCTAATACCACCAAACTCAATTCAGTTCAATGGCAACCACTAGAATATTGTTGCGTAACTCTAGGCCAATTCAACTTCCTCCTCCTCCTCCTCCTTCTTCTTCTTCTTCTCATTCTTTCTACATCAAATGTGTACGGCTCCACATCAGGGCTAGTTTGGATGGAGATCTCAACATGGCTAAGGGAGAAAGAAAACCAGTGGTAACCATGAAAGCAACGATGGCTACCACCGACCCCATAACCACATCACAACCAATGCTTCAACAAGGACTCTCACATTTAGCTGCTTTCTTCGCTAGTATTCGCTGTGCCATTCTGGTTCTTTTTCGGGCTACTGTCAAAAGGAAAAAACCAAGCAATTTACAACCGCAGATGCAAATTGAAAAGGTAAATAATATTATTATTGTACTTAAATAATTTTGTCCATATTATTTTGTTCTTTTTTCTACTCTGTCTTACCACTACTAAATTAGTGATTAAAATGTTCGGAAGAAATTTTGTATATGAAACAATCTTGCTATTGTGCTGCTACAACGAGACTGGAGATATAGTGGCCATAAGTTATGTGCTTGCATATCCTTATTATAGGAGAGAATCTTAATGTCTTAGTTCTTTTCCTTTTCCTTTTATGATATCATGTTAAAAACCAACTTTAAATCTAATTCATTTTCACATACTCAAAATCTCACTTGTATATTAAGGATTATTTCACCTGTGTACTGTAAATTAATATTATTTTTATCTTTAATGAATGTGAAATTTCTAACATATTTTGTTATTCTATTATATTCTATTATTAACATACATATAAGTAAATGGGTAGTTCAATTACGCTTAGGTTGTACATGTGTGTACCTAAGGAAAGGTTCAGAGTCTACACAAGATATGTGATTATTGTTAAAACAACTTTCCTTGGTGCAGGCAATAATCGACTGCAGATTCTTTACTTTGTTCGCTGTTGCAGGATCTTTACTTGGATCGGTACTGTGTTTTGTTGAGGTATATCTATGAAGCTTTGTGCACTGTTTTTCTTTCCCTTTTGTTTTTGTTATTTGAAGACAAGAAAGAAAACTCTTATGAACAAATGTGCATGCATGGCTTCACATATTACAGGGCTGCCTTCTTGTTATGGAGTCATACGTGCATTATTTCCATACGTTATCTCAAAGTTTGGATCAAACACATCTGATGCAACTACTCATCGAAGCCATAGGTTTGTCAACCACCATGAACTTGTCCACTAATACAAATTTATATATTATATTTCTGTTTATAAACTTTTTCATGACATAAGAGTAGATTTGATTTGGCGTACTAAGAATTTCATGCATTCACGCAATTAACAGATGAAAACTGTGAGATAAATATCAGATGTCTCAGATTTCAAATAAATTCGGTTTGTTAATTGAAAGTGTTGTGTGCAGACGCATTTCTGGTGGGAACTGCCTTGCTGATATTTGGGGTGGGAATGTACGTCCTGTTTGTGAGATCAAACACAACTAGTAAAGAAACAGAAGCACGTCTTTGTGGATCAAACTTGCTTATGAAGGTACAATATACATATATTATGCATTTTTGGAACTTGATTATTCTAATAAAAAGTGTAAAACACAAGCTAAGACATTGATGATGAATATTGTTGGTGGAATGAAGTTTGAGTCACCCCCAGGGTGGTTAGGGATGCAATCAATTGCGGAGGCAAAGTCGAAGATTGGACATGCAGTGATGATGATTCTTCAAGTGGGAGTGTTGGAGAAGTTCAAGGACATTCCCTTGGTCACAGGACTTGATCTTGCTTGCTTTGCTGCTTCAGTTCTCACATCCTCAGCATGCTTTTTTGTCCTCTCTAGACTTCACCATCAATACTAATGTAAATGGAATCACTGTTTCAACTTCATATTTTTCCCATATTTTACAGAAATAAGCTATTCTTTTCATTTTTTTAGTTGTAACACTGATTGAAATATGAAGTTTAGAGGAGACGTTTACTAAATAATATAACCATGGTGGATGTTGGTCAACGTTTTAGTATTTGTTTTTCTATTCGTTTTTAAGTTGATAATTTGTTATAAAGTGAAACACAAGATTGAGTTAAACAGTAAATAGTTTCATTTGGAGAAAAAATTGCATTAGGCCCAGTTAGAGTTATACCCAATTAAAGGACCAAAGTTACGTTCTACACCCCCAAAATCTAAAACACTGCTCCCATATAATTTGAATATCCATTTTTACCATTTTAAAATTATATTTTGAAATATATAATTTGAAATATAAAAGATGTATTATAGAATGTACAATTTATAATACATTATTTTTGGGATATTTTTAAATGTTTTTATATTTTATTTAAATTAATTCAAAAATACACTTAATTTATTTCAAATAGTTATTTTTATATTTTAAATATAAATAATTTATTTAATTCAAATGTTCTTTTTAATATGAACTATTTTCACCTAAATTAAATGTAATCAATGATGATAATATCTAATGTATTAATGATCAAAATTCTTTTGTACAATATCATTGTCAAATTTAAAATATAAAACTTAAGTACATAGAAAAACTATCCAAGAACTAAAATTATGTCCATGTTACTTATCTAGGACACCACGCGAATGTTTGGTATAAACAATCTCCTCATCTATGACATTATGGACTAACGGTAATGTAGTAAAGATTTCGTCTCATGCTTGAGTATCCTTTACTATATGTTTATAATTAATCATGCTCCTAAATATACCTTACATTAGGCACTTGAAAAGTTAAAACAAAAAAAAATCATGATAATAATAATGGAAATAGCTCACGAGACAAGCTTGTTCCTACTATGATTTAAACTATGTGGTCGATGACACAGTAGTACATACAATCAATTTTCGTTTGCCTAAGGAAGTAAGTAGAGGTGTGACACTAATCTAAATTAGTACATCGGTAACAAGATGGTCGACAAAGTACAATCATCAGTCATCGATAATAACAATATTACACCTTCTTCGAAATGTGGAGGAGTTCAAGGAATCCTTTACTCATACCCAAATTAGTGTAAAACATGCTCAAGCTAATGGCGTTGTGAGCACGTCTCAAGCCAAATATAATCCAAGAACATGATTATCACTTCAAATGACTAACTAGGACGATGATCAATATAATGACTCTAGAGTACCTCAACACGAGTAAAACCATCAATCTAGATGCACACAACGTCAATTGTGCATATATGGCATTCGTTGAGGGAGAAACTCCTGATATGTAGAAGTGATATTCTTGATTCCCATCCTTAAGAAGTGTTCATATATTCATGTATAATCCATTATGAACTTAATATTATTCATATATTTAATTAAAATAAATCTAAATTACTCAAATTATGTGTATTATTTACCTATAACAGCATGACATAACTTCCTAATTGCTTTGTCTACGCAAAACAAGCATCCCTCAATTGGTTATACATGTGTGTGAGTGCGGCAGCTCATCATATATATCCACCACAAATCGTTAAATTGCTAAATGGTAGCAAGTATGACACGATAACCAATGTCACACATTTATTAGCAAACAATTATATACCCAACCAAATGCAATAAATAAGCGCGAGCAGTGAACTCTTATCTGTGGTGATGCATTCCTCATACATCTCACGCTGCAAACTTAGTCGGAGGTGATAAACACAATACTGCCTTAACTCAATCACCAAACTCTATCTCAAGCAACTTAACCAACAATGATAACGCTAATATAAAATCAACCAACAATGATGACGCTAATATAAAATCCAGTGTCACATTCCAAAAAAACTACCCCATAATAAAAGATGTAGCAATACGGAGGCATCATCTAAAATGATATTCATCTCATCAACATGATGAGACTTTTACGAATGGTTTGATAATAGTATTGCAAAGTAACAAAATGTACTTAGCTTGCGTAGTCCGTAAAAGACCAACTTTAGTTTCTTTCAATCCTCATCCTCTCATCCTCTCAAAGTCTACAAACTATGTGGATATTGGCTGGCCAATACAATTCCGACAGGACTCTCCCACTCAAACGGAGGAAGAAAATTTTGAACGGTTGCAATGTACGGGTGCAGTGTAGAAAATAAAATTATTGGGGAAAGAAAAGGTAAGGTTAATATAAATATAAGGGAGAGGTATTTTGGTCTTTTCACATACACTATGGGTACAAAATACAGAGCCCTTAAAGGACTTCGGCAATGTGAAAATTGATTAAAGCCCAAGCCAACCACCAACAACCCTAATTATTATCGTTTGAGTCAACATGCAACTCAACTAATAATACATGTTGGTACGTATATAAGGGATGTTTATGGACAAAAACTTGCTTAGGTTATTGGTTTTTGTTAAAGATATTTAAATCTAACAGAAAACAATTATCAATCATGAATTAATCTTAGTTAGATTAATAACATTAAAATTCTTTAATTTGTATGTATGAGTATTACATAAAATAAAAGGTTTCGTCAATAACAAAGAAACAAGAAGAGAAGAAAAGAAAAGAGAGAAATGGGAGGAAGGGACTATCAAAGAGTACAAGATCATATTTACAATTCCAAACATACATAATTAATTTTATAAAATAATTTTTAATTAATCTTTTTTCTTTAAAACGTGGTATAAAGTAGAATAAATATTTTTTTCAAAATAAATAATAATAACAGAAGGGAAAAAAAAAAAAAAAACTTAGGTTATACTCTTGGTTGTTGTGGTTTTCATACTTCCATAAGAAAAAGAGACGCAAGAAGCATTACTTGGCGCTCCTTGCTTTCAAGAACAGAGGCGAGCGCAACCAAATTGAATTTTGAGAAGAACAGATCCCTGCAAAATGGTGTTTACACAATGCACTGCACACAGATTTGCACCTGATGGTACAACATCCCTCCATGTCTAGCTCCTTCCATCATCATTGAATCCACAAACTCTTAACAATCGTGAAGGTGAACAAAGTATAAACCCTAATTGCAATTTTTGGTGCTTTTGGTTCGTTCTCTCTGGAGTTGGGGCTGTGTTTGATATGAATTTGGTTTCATAGTCATGTGGAAGTAGAAATTTTTTTACCTAACTTCATGTCAAATATTCTGGAAAAGAAAGATGATTAGGTTTTTTCTAATCAAAATATCAATTGTCTTCCTTCTCATTCTTTTCATTCTTCCTTTTAGTATAATATTTGTTCATTTCTTACTCCTCATTATCTCATTATGATAAGGTATTATTTAAGTTTCTAATCATCTTATTTATTACTAAGTCTCCTTAATACTATGATTAGTGTTAAAGTTGTTTAAATGTGTTAGTAATACTAGTAAGATTCCCCTATTAAACATACTTAAATGTCGTATCTTTTTATTAAAAATCACTCAATAATTTATCAGGAATATTATTAGGATTGGACAAAAAAATCAAACTTAAACCATAATATTAGACCGACCAATACAATTAACCTATTCTAAATATTCAATTATCTAAATTGGATCATGGGTTATCGACTAATAGTGTTATATTGATATACTGAGAAGTCAAAGTTGAATGATCATTAGGTAACTCGGTAGTACTATGTTTTACCGTTTTCAACTCTAAAAAGTAAATTTTTTATTGAAACAACATGATGCATTGCAACATAATGATTCAAGTTATATTATTATTAATAAGAATCATACTTAGATCTTTTAGTTCTGGAATATAAGTATAACCAAATCCAATATGAGTAGTATTATTATGAGGGTTGTATTGATTTGTTAATTCCTCTACACCTTGATATTGTTGTTGAGTGAATTTTATATATCCACTTTCATTGTCATTATAATAACGTCTATTTCTGTCCAATACAGAGGCATTGATATTTCTATCCGTTACAGTGGCATTGATGTTTCTGTTAGAATTTTTATAACTAAATGGAAATCTGTGTTTTCTGTATCATACGGATACAGTATGACCTGTTATTTCACATTTAATTCCTATTTACAGATTAAAATCGACTATTCCTATTCTCGAGATCACATTGGCATATCATATAGTTATTTATTCGTCAAAACAAGTTCAATTCTGTATTAAATAAATACACATATCCACCAAATAGTTTTACTTTTGTGTAATTTCTCACCTCTTCTCTAACTTTCTTTTTTATTCTTACAACTCCTTCCTTGAATTCTATGTAATTCTATTGAGCTAGAACCTTATTTCTCTCTTTGCTTCAAAATCCCTAATCTTTCATTAATAAGTGTGACTTCAAGAAATCATCATCATACCAAATAAGTTCTTTTCATTAACTTTTATCTTTTATCTGAGAATACCCTCAAACATTTTTTTTTTTATTTCACTGTCCACTGACAACAGTCATGTTTATATATATATATATATATATATATATATATATGAAGAAAGCATAAAATATATTTGTTCCCATTTTTTAATTTAACAACTTGTATTTGAGGATGGATTTTTTAAAATTAGAATGGATCTCAAACATTCCACATTTGAGATACCTTCTACTAATTACATGTTTTTACCAATGAAGTTTTCACTTATTTGGCTTCACTCGTTTAATTTAACAAATTCTCTTTCACATAATTTATTTAATTTGATCTTTGTTACGTTCAACCTTTATTGTTTTTGCCAAAGTTTTTGTCTTATCTCATTTTCATTTTTGACTCCAATAAATGCGTGCTCAAATCTTTACTCTTTCTCATTATGGTAAAAATAAAATAAACAAAGTTATTTATTTTACTGAATAAAAAGAAAATAAAAGGAAAATTATAAACACCTTTTTTATCAGCCATATAAGATTAATAAAAAAAACTCCAGCTAAACTTTAGGCTCAAAAATTAACATTATAATAACAAATACATACAAATAATTAATAAACAGACCCAGATATGTTTTTATCTTTAAAATATAATCATATGGTACTTCGGCCCTAATTTATTTTTTTTTTTAAAATCGATCCTTACTATTTTGTTGTAATCTTTTTAATATATTTATTTTTTCCATTTTAGTCCCTATAACATAGTAGTACATTTTCTTTTAGTTCTCTGAAATACTTTTAGAGGGAATAATTTAAAATGAACAAAACACTATAAAGACTAAAAAGATTTAAGCACCAGAAGTCAAACAAACTTTATTTTGAAATAAAAAGAGAGATATAACTATATTCAAGGACAAAAAAAACATATTTAAAGCCAACAAAATTAAAGCATATAAAAGAAATGAGCTAGAGAAAATAAAGAAGTCAAACAAAAAAAAAACAAAGAAATGTGTCTCTCCAACTTTCCCTATGTTCCAAAATGTTTATGCATTTCTTTCCCTTCCTCTTCCATATACACCTCCCAAAACCCTACATAAGGCTTCTCATATTTTGTCATTGCTCCCACTTACTTCTTTTGACACCACCCTCAGATATTGGTGAGCAGCTCCACAGACACTTTTTTTTGTGTGTTTGTCTCACTTATTTCCATGGTCATTATGCATTGAGGACCTATATTGTAGTAAGGGTGATCTTCTTCAATTTTTTTAAATCTGTAATTTATATCGAGTTTTTATTTTTTTTTCACCTCCTAAATTTATATATTCACTTCGCTATCCGTTGATAAATTTATGTATTAAAGACATATATTATTTGATAAAGATATTTGTTATTTTCTAACTAAATTGTCCCCTTTATTAAGGGTCTTCCATTTATCTCCTAACTTAGTATGTTTTTCTTTTCTTTAAAATTTGATGCAAATGGAAAATTTCTATTTTAAGGAAAGAAAACAAAAAGACTCAAAAGAGCAACATTATATACCAGATGTAATATATATATATATATATATATACTAATTCAATTTATATTTCTCTAAAAAATACTATTTTTCTAAAATTTAAATTCACTCTAAATTTATGTTTGCTCTAGAAAATGGATTGAATAAAGTTTTTAAAATAATCAGTAAAATTTGTGAAGCGGTTAAAATGTCTTTACACTCATTTTTTCCCCAATAGTACTTAACATATTAGGTGTTTAACAATTTTAATTCTATAAATTTCTTGTAGTTCTAAATATGTGAAATTAAGCATTCAAACTTACTGAGTTAGTTTTGTAGTTTTGTTCGGAATAAAATTATGGATGTATAAGTGATTGTTTATTAGCAATTTACGATTTTATAATGTGATTTTTTTGACTTCTTTGTACAACTCCTCTCATACATGACGACGTGATCTATCAAACCTAGGTATATAGTTTCTTTCTTCTTTTGTTACACTTTTTCATAAAAGGTTGTTTTTATGGAGTATCTTTCAATGGATTTTTCAAAAGGTTATGAGATCTTTTTAAAAAAATGAAGAAGTGAACATTTTTTAGAAGTATTAAATAAGCTTTTATGAGTTTGATGTGTAACATAAAATTATCAAGATTTGTGTTTGTTAGACAATAAGCAAGAATATTTAGGTTTGTTTAGTCATACATCTTTTAAGTTAAAATGGACACTTTCATCTAAAGAGACCTAATACTTTTTATATTTTGTTGTTTAAGCACATAATTAAAATAAAATAAAAGAATTTGTTAAATTATAATCTAACAATATGTCAATCTCTAATAGACGTTTTCAATACTTGTTATATAAAAGTTACCGTGAATCAAATTGAATATTTAATTTTAAGAATATAAAGTAAAACTAAGAATATAAGTTTATAACTTTTTTATTATTGTGTGTTGTTGGATACATAATAAATTAGGATTACAAAATATGGTATATATTCAAATATTTTTTTTATATTTTGAGTTAAATTACATCAATTTACCCTCTATTATATATTATATGCCTACTATTATAATAATATTTCGTTAAGAGATGAACTAACAATTTTGTTAGTAGATGATCAATACGAAAATCTACATAGGATATTTTACTTTATATGTATTAAGAAACTTAAGTGATATATTATTTTATTTTGTAAATTCAATGTTTTTTATAATACATTTTTATTTATGACTGTAAATGTATACGTGTATGTTTTCTCTAAGAGTTGGTTTTTAAAGATTTATTATTCGGAATTTGTTTAAATATGGTTTATAATATAGTAGTTATGATAACCTTTCATAATTGGATCTGTGGCGCAATGGTAGCGCGTCTGACTCCAGATCAGAAGGTTGCGTGTTCGATTCACGTCAGGTTCATTTTTTAATTGATTTCTCTCCTTTTTTTTTTATTTTCAATTTATTATTTAATCGATTATCTATTTAGTTGGCTTTCTTTTTAATTATTGATGTTAATTTATAGTTTTTTTACAATTATATTTATAGTTTTTAAAAATTAAAGTCTATAAATAGGTTATATGCATCAATTCTTTATTTCATTAAAAATACTATCTAAAAATACTATCTCTTTAAAGGTTAATTCTCAATAATGAAATAACTTTTCTTTTTTCTTTTCTTTAAGTGTTTTGTAAAAGAGAGATAAATTTAGTATATGGTTTATGATATTTAACACTTAACGGATCATTCTTTTTAAATCTCATTAAATCATCAATTTAATTATTTAAGTAAATTAAGAAATATTTTATATTTCTTTAGATATTCTAAAATTTATTTTTATGTTTTTTTATTTCTTGCAATATAGCAATGTAAAGGAAAAAAATTACATCCATATATATATATATATATATATATATATATATATATATATATATATTAAGTTTTAA
>Ga0099824_1007582_pt1 | contig 14312 bp, 6 predicted proteins | sample SiratrowhiteBW_FD_76837 | JGI IMG/M metagenome (GOLD analysis project Ga0099824, IMG submission 76837) | Root nodule microbial communities of legume samples collected from California, USA - Siratro white BW | ecosystem: Host-associated > Plants > Roots > Nodule | place: USA: California...
AAAAAAAAAATTTTTTGTTTTTCATAAAAAAAAAAATTAAAAAAAAAAAATAAAAGTTTTTTTTTTTTTTTTTTTTTCCATATTTACCACTTCATTATTATCCTCTCTGTAACACTCAGTTGTTTGTGTCATATACCTCTAAAAGTTTTGAAATTATATTAGAAAGGTAATTTAACCAAACCTCTACAAGCCAATCAACCAGTATTCCACGCATGCTTTGAGTGATATCTCGCTGCACCATCTCCATAAAATTAGGATAAGGCCTTCTTGCAAGCTGAAACGAAAAATATCAGACAAACAAATTAAGACAGGAAACAAAATCTACGAGAGGCAGATGACAGAAAGGTAATGGTAATTCTACAATTCATTTGATAGGACCAGTAGAAACTAGGAATCCCAGTATCACACAATGTTTCTCAATATAGCACATAGGCTTTAACATGTATATTCCAAAATTTGGAACAACCTTTTTGCTTATTCAAATCAAGGTACTTTAAAACCAACCATCCAGTTCAGCATTTTATCAGCATCCATTGTGATAATAGTTGGATGCTGCTCAGTAATAGACATTAGTATTAATTAGATAATGACAAATGAAAACTCTTGAATACATAAAGGAGCTGATTGTTAAGGGGTAGTCAGAAAGCAAAAGAAACCCAGTTCACAATTATTCTTAGCTCTGTAAACTTAAATTGTGTTTTCATTGAAAGATTCAGTGTCCTAGTCATGGAGTTAAATGGATGCAAACATTTATACATTCAAAATCTGTTCAAATTGGATGCATAATCATCTAGAAGACATGCTCCAATCAGAGCTATTGAGGAGACTATTTCTACTTATCAGCACACCATTAATGCGATGAGTGGAACACTGATCTTCTAATACTAAAGGCTCTTGTTCTTTCCACTGTTGAAAGAAATCAATACTTAAATCCTCAACATGGAAAAGCTGGCAGAAATAGTTAGACATTTGCTTGCTTTCAATGCTAGCAGAGTTGACAAGAAATTAAGATCATGCGGTAAAGAGACGACTACAGCATACAAATTACATTAAATTTATGGCACAAACCTCAACAACACGCATGGTGTCATAGATATCAGCAGCATAGAGGCTGCACAACAGAGGATCTCCAAGATCATCGTCTATGCTAGTGACTTCTTGATCCGTCAACGCAGTCAAAACTTTCAAAAGGTTATCCTTCTTATCTGCAAAATAATTATATATGCATGTCAATAGTGATCAATATAAATCTGAGAACACGAAAAAAAAATCAACTAAGAAATTATTTATTTTATTAAGGTAGACAAATTCAAAAACCCAGTGAAAAGACTTATAAAACATATGATGACAGATTATGGTCAGTTAAATGCTTCCATGCAACAATTGATTATAACAATAAGAGGAAACAGGTCATCTTTAAATTTCTCTGTACCAACGAGTTGGATCCTCACGAAAATTTATAGGTCAGCTGCTGTAGCAACAATTTGCAGCCTTATAAGAACTCACTTCATGTAAAGGAGTATAACAGACAGATAAAAATGTTTCATTGAACTTTGAAATTAGGTTCACTAACCAAATGTCTGTCTCATTTTGTTAATAAAGCAAATATCATTTTCTTATGACATTACATTTGCTTGAACACCACGATAAACAATCTCAGACTTAAGAAACTGTTGATAGTCCTTTAAGAAACTAAAAGTACAAACAAAGTATGAGTCCTATGAGTATTTGAGTAACGCATAGTTAGGAGAACCTTTCTTCTGAGAAATCAAAGGCTGAGCAGATATTCCAGACATCTGACTTTCAGGCAGTCTAACATCCATGTTACACTCATTGGAACTTGGCCGTAAAAGTTCTTTGGTTTCCAAATTATTTGAGCACATAGTATCTTCTGATTTCAATGCTGCTTCCTGTAAACTCTTTGCTTTGGATTCAGCTTCAAATTGCAGTGAGTCCACAGCAACAGAAGGAACCACTTCGGACACATTAACTTGACTAGCCTTAGACAGCTTTCTTTTCTTAGCCTATCAGACACAAAAAGTCAATGTTAAGTGAGGGGCTTGAGAATAACTTTCCATGATGTTACATTAATCCAGCAACAAATTTCAAGAAAGAAAGTAAACAGTGAACAACGAGAGATTGGCGCTTTGTCATGAAAAAAACCTGAATTTTATTTGAGTTGCAGCAACTCTTGTACGCATTTTCACAGCAAACATTAGTAACATCCTGAAGAACAGTCCTTCTTTTACGAGGAACACATGTATTATCAGAAGCTGCTCTTTTTGCATTGACTCTGGATAACGGCTTCTGATTTTGTTGTGCTCTCTCTTTCAAAGGGGGTAGCTGTCCTGATGAGCAATGAGCAGCAGCTCGAGCCCGTGTCACTCGACCAGTAAGCTCCCCAGTTTTCATTGTAACACTGCTTTCCTTCTTCATCGCTGCAAAGATTCTGAGCAGCAGGAAGAAGAATAATCTTGGTGTGTCAATCCTGCAACAAAAAGACCGAATCACACGAAAGCAAAGCATCTGGAATAACACTAGTGTTTATTGTTTCTCATCACATGCAACATTTTGTACTGGATCAGCAACTTCACATCAAGAAAACAAACTTCACTTCAAACTTCCAAGTACTCTCTTCAAATTTAGTAATTTCCTGATGGACCAAGTCCATGATTTCAATGCAGAGTGCGAGATCAAATTTGTAGGTTGTTGGTTATTGGAAATCAAGCACGCAATAGGCACGCTTTGAGTAAGTAGCAAGCTATTTGAATGGTCAAAGTTCAATCTAGCTTAAAGACAATTTAGCATAAAAACTGCGTAGTAACAAAGGAAACAAGAAGTCCACAAATCACATTTTTCAACGCACTGTCTAAATGGGGAAAGAATGTTAAAAGGTTTTACAGACAGTAGTGAACGTATGAGATCAGGAACTAATCCATGGTTTCATCACGCTAATTCAACTTGGTTCATGAACTCTTTGTGCAGGGGAAACATCAATTAAAGTTTCTTAGCGTGGCCAACAGAACTTCTTGTCACGAAAGAAATTTTGAAAAACAAAAATGCTTTCTGCATACCCACTCTGCTGAAAGATACAATTGCTTAAGAAAAAAAGATATTCAAGTTGAAGCAAATAACGTGTAGTGCACATCAAAGCTTTGAACAGCTAAGAGGGAATAAAAAGAACCCCAACAACAATTTGTCAGTAAAATGGTACAGAAAAGGGAAAAAAATATTCTTCTGCGAGTGGATATTACAAAAAGAACTATCTTTGTCCGTGCAAATCAACATTCCAAATCTTCAACAAGTTCAAAAGCTTTAGCACAAACCAACCCAATCTCAAATCAAAACGTTCTATGTCTCCTTTTAGTTCACTTGGATTCCCCCTTTTGAAAATCATACAAATGTGCCCTCTATTCTTCACAGAAAAGCAATCAAAACTCAATCTTTGTATTATTGCATTCTGTTTTAAGACATTCTCGTACAAACCCAACCACACAAGTATAAATAGAAACCCAAAAGCAACATTACCAACACAAGAGACTCGGGTATCTTCAAAGACGTGACATTGTAAAAGACAAGACAAAAAGAAAAAAACATTGATGTTCTGTTTCAGTATCAATGCAAGAAGAATGACCTGGTCTATCTTGCAAGCTCCACCACCTCCATTGAAGAGAGAGAGGAGCTCACAGACAGAGAGAGAAAGAAGAAGGGTTCCAAGCCTTTCTTGGGAGGAGCTTCGGACAAAGGAAGAGACTGAGCGGGATGTGGTTGTTTAAAATCTTGGTGAAACTGTGCAGGAAAAAAGGGAAAGGTTAAAAATTTATTAATGATGAAAAAGATTGTTTCTGAAGAAATAATAATATAATATATGTGGCTCAGTGCCATTGCATAGTTGACTATTGACTCAAAAGTGAAAACCAGTTCATCACAGGTTAGTGAGAAGTGAATGAGTGATGTTTTTTGTTTTTTGTTTATTTATAGGAACAGTAAATATTTAAACTGGTACCCCGAAAATTTTATACACATAAATTCTTAAAAAATTCATCCTTTTACATATAAGCGTTTCATATATGTAAATATAGTATTTTTTATATTTAATATGGAAATTTGAGTATTTACTCTTTATAATAATAATCTTAGATTCATGGTAACATACTAGGATGCTTTGTGAGACTGGTCGTGTATGTTGTAAAATACTTTCATACCCTTTCCTTTACAACTATTATGTTATGATAGAGACTAATGTTTTGAAATAAGATAAAGGGTAGTTTGGTAATTCAAAGGTTTAGGTCAAGCATTAACTTTGTCAAATTTGTTGGAGGGTGGGTTCCTTAAAAGTTGAAACTGAATTAACATATGCCCATGACATGTGGATTTTTGTAGGGTACTTTTCTAGTGATATGTGAACTTTGAACCTACAATATTTATGGCTCTATTAGTTCAAAAGAAAGAGCAATTAAGAAGTTGGAGTTATTGATTCAAAAGTTAACAGTTACAACTTCATAAATTTTTCATATCATCATTTCATATTTACCTGTAGTGTTTCAAAAATATTTAATTTAATTTATTAAAAGTCACTAATTATTTTTAAAAGTATTTAATGATATTTTAAAGTTAAGAAATGAATTTTAATCAAGAAATTATATTATTTTCTTAATTTACATATATAATATTAAATAATATTTTCCTCGTACAAATATTTCATATTTTACCTCCCTTTATAAATACACGTGAGATCTAAAAGCATATATACAAAATTTAAAAATAGAAGCATATTGTTTTATTTATCGTTAAAGTATAAGAACATGCGCTTAAATAATAATTCAGTGTTATTTAGAATTGTTAATGAAAATCTCACTGCACTTAGTGTTAATTAAAAATGAATTGACTTAAATAATTAAAAAGATATGATTTTATTCAATAAAGGAGAAAATGTTTATTAAATTATACGGAAAGTTCGTTAAACATGTGTTACATATGGAAAGAAAAAAATAAATAGCTGTCGAAAAAATAGATAAATTTGAGTTAAGTTGTAGTATTGATCCCCAAAAAATGTATAATAATATAATATGTACACTTTAAGCATTTTAAATTCTACCTCGTACCATATATACATATAAAATTAGTGAGAAGAAAAAATACCCATTAAATGAGTTTGATTTAAATTGTAATATTGATCCATAAATTTTTATAAAATGTGTACTACTTTAAGCATTTTGCATCCCACATCGTACATATATAATTTAATATTTAAAATAAAATATATTACATTTGTATAAATGAACATTAATCGAATCCTTGACTCATATTTGTAATATTATTCTCATTTATGTATCTTACTCATTGGTCATTCTTTAATCCAAAATAGCATGTATTATAAATGTTGGTCATACCTTTATCTCCATTCTCTTTCAAGACAACTCATGTTAGGTAGAGACACTTGTCTTCATCTAATTTTTGCACCAATGTATACCTAGTGGTCCTTTGTGAGAGTGTGAGAGTGTGTGTGTGTGTTATTTTAACTTCAATATAGCCATATGTAATGTGATTTTAGGTAGGGTTTATGACTCAAAAGAGTAAATGTTTTGACAAATCTTGAAAAAAATTCACCAAAAGATTTCAAGATCTTAGTTGTTTCATATTGTTTACTATTTCCTCACTGTCATCAATTGTTTTATTTACTTTGGATCTTAATTTAGTTGTTTTTATTTGTTTGTATATTTTTTAATTATACTTAAAAGTATTTCTAATTACCAAGTTTTGTTTTAATGTATTTTAATAGTTAATTTTGACATTAAAAAGGCGTGCTTGTTTTATTAAAATGTTGAAAAGAAAGTGCATTAAAATTAAAACATGTTTTAATTAATTAAAATATATAAAATATGATCTAAAATATAGACATTAATTAATACGAGGATGAATATTAAAATTGTAAGGGAAGTGTGTTCATACGAGTCATTTTGTGAACAAATATTTTAATACTTAATAAACTATATCTATTGTCATTTTTAATAATCGGTATCTTCTTGAATCAAGATTTAAATTTATAATAAAAACACAAATAATGGATTATTAAAATTTAATTATCACTCGTTAATTTTTCGATCAACAACTCGTAATTTCACATTTCATTTTTAAAATATACATCTTAACTTTAGATTAGTTTAATTCAACAAGTAAAAGTTGTTTACAGCGTGCTTAGATGACTTGAAAAAAAATATTCGTTTACCTTTATTTTAAAAAATCGTAGGAGCATTAATGGTTTTAAAGTATAACACTTTAAACACGGATTCAATAAACTTTGTTGGAATGAGACATTTAAAATTGAATTGAACTTTATACATACATGAAAAGTGAAAACAAGCTAATTATATATATATATATATATATATATATATATATATCAATGTAAGATAAACTGAATGTATTACACAATATTATTCAGTTGAATTAAAATCTAAAGTTTCAAAAATATATTTTATTATGAGATCTCCCTTGTATAAAGACTTTCTCACTTAATAATAATAATAATAATAATAATAATAAGCTATTAAAAAAAATTTAGTGTATCTCTTGTTATCACAAGATTAAAAGTCGCGTAATATACATATATTATTTTTGTCATTTTTTCTCGATCAGTCTTATATTAATATTTTCTCATATACTTATATTCTCACATTCATTTTAACATTTATTTTTATTTTTATAACTCTATGATTGTTTCTTTAAAGTCCAAAAATTATTATCATATGTATAATATTGCCGGAGACACAACGCTATCCTAAAATCTGTCTTTAAATTTTAAAATTATTTGCTATCGTCACTCATTTTTCTAATGCTAATGTCATTTTTCTTTTTTAATTATATATAGTTATTCAACGTGTCTCGATTATTTGCCCTTCGTCACCACTGTACACTGATTGGTTAATTTAGTTCCCATTAATTAAATAACTTATAAAAAAATTAATGCATGTCTACAACATGGGAGGTTCCTATCGACAAAATATATATTTTTTATATAAAAATGTTGACAACCATAATATTAGTAAATTTATAACCAGCATAATATTAGTTTCTGAAATATTAAGGTATACGTGTTTGATCTTATATGTCTCATAGTTTAATGTTTGATCCATTTACATGAAAAAAATGGCTAAGGGACTGCAAACGGTGAAAAATTACCTTCTCTTCACCAAACTTTCCAGCTAGGTATATAGTAATTGAAAAAAAAAAGCAATTTAATTTAGAAAAATAACTAATTTTATATTAAAAAAATGCTTTATAATACAAATAAGAGAATGTTAATGTGTATATAATATAAAAATATTTCACCATTCTTTACCACATTATTCATCCAATTAACACTTTCTTTAATACAAGAAATAACATCAATAAAATTAATATTCAATAATCAATTTTCATAATAAAATATTCATAAATCTATCAATCAACTTCTCAATCTTCCAAAGACTAAATTTAATATTTACTCATTCTCACACCTCTAAAAAAAAAGAAAAAACTCAAATTTATCATAATTTCTTTTAATATATTCACATACAGTGAGTATAGTGATATGCATATACCATTGCATGAAGATAGTATTGCTAACATCACAGTCTTTATTTTTTATTTTTTTGGTAAACTTGGTGTGACTTTTATTTTAAGATATTAAAAAACTCTCATTCTTAAAGATGATACATGTAATTTATCTTTAAAAGGTTTGAAATTGATTGAATAAACCTGAATATATTTTCCTGCAACATGAATTCAAATGTTGGAGCAGAGTTATGAAGGGTGGTTCAAGTACCAATTGTGGGAATCCAAATTCAAAATTCTGAGATTCTGACAGAAGGGAAGAGAGTGGGAGGGGTAGATGGAACCATGTTAAGAGTGTAACAGCTAGACAAGGTAATTAAAAACTTTGGAATGTTTTCAAATTTTTTTAACCATAAGGGATAATAAAATTAAACAAAACAAAGACAATTTAATATGATAAGCATGTGACTTAGCAGCTTTGGGACACGTATACTTATATGTGAGGGGCATGTGGCTCCTCTATGCCCCACAATAACTCAAACTACCCTTTCTTCATAAGTCATGAGTCCTAAACGATCCATTTTAATATATTTTATTTTCGAGATAACATTTAAATTATGGTTATAGAGTAGTTTGAAGTGAGGAGATTTATATCTGTTTTAATCTTACAAGATTTGATCTGTTTCTCAGATATTATTGTTAATTTTTTCTTAAACTATCCCATTGGTCCTATGTTTAATCATAGTTACAAGACTTGCACGAGAATTTTTTTTTAATTCTAAATGCATGGTTTAATTCCAAAATATATACGATTATTTTTTTCACATATTTTTGCCTCTTGGGTTATAATAAGTTCTATTGGCTAAGTGTTCATAATGCATCACATGATAGTAACCAGTGGACCCTCCTATTGGAGACAAATTCAAGATCTCCTTCATGAAGTTTAAAATTCTTTGTTGACTTGTCAAAAAGTTAACTGTTATTGGTTCTTTTGGAGAGACGAACATGGCCATGACCAATAACCTAAAATTTTAAAAAGTTAAGTTCAATCTAACTTAATTTTGTTTCAATTTTGAATGCGTATATTTGCCAAACATTTTTTCTTTTCTTTGGCTTCACAGTCACAAACAATGATGAAGGAGCTTCCTTTTTTGTTCAGATTAAAGCCACCAACACACGTTCATTATTTTTCACGTTTCAAAAGAATAAGTAATCGAATAATGATAATATACAAAAAAAAATTACAAAATTCATCACGTTAAGATTGAGTTGAAATTGGCGTGAATCTGGATATAACTTATATTTCATTATTGTGACATTTTTTAAATAAATTTTTTTTATTATATAGATTTTTATCTTGTTTTTCAATATTTTCATACATTTTGACGTTGTGATAACAAGATACCAAAATTAACTTTAAGCATGAAAGTAGAAAATTGTGGAAAGAAAAAGCCATAAACAACACATGCATGTTCATCATTGAAAAGGGAGAAAAAACAAACATGATTGAAACTTTGTAATTGCCTGGATTCGTACTTTGAATGGATTGGTTGAGAGGGAAACTTCGTAATAATAATTGAAATTATAACTATATTTGGGAATTTTTTTGGGTTCTAGCAAATTAAAAGAAGAAAGAATACAACACAAAGGACAAAAAAGGAAAGGAGTAAGTGGAGGAATCATCACTCATCTTTTACTAGTATTCAATTAAAAACAATTGATACTTTGATTGTTAGCAGAAATAAAATAATATATGGCGTGGTGTACAAAAGTTACTTCCATCCACTTTCTTTCGAATTGGAGATGAAAAATTATAGAAGTAGGTAAAAAAAAAAAAAAAAGTTAACACATTAATAATAAAATATTACTAAACAATAAATGGCTTCATTCTCTTACAACCCCTTACTTTAACTTCCTTATCCCTTTTCTTAGTTAATTAAAAACAAATAAAACCTTGCTCCTATATTTCATAGTTAATTTTTATTTTATTTTTAACTATTACTTTTTTTTAGTTTTTCTTTTTTTTATCTTTGTCAATTCTCTCGCTACCATTAATTCATTTACATTTATTTTTCTTTAAATCAAATCAAATGTTATTTTAAAAATAAATTCCACTCCAAGTCGAACATTGAGTTTGTTCGATTAATATTAAAAAAATTGTTCTTTTTACTCTAGGATATTAAAAAAAATCATTTCCTCGTGCTGTTAATTTAATAAATCATTGTTAATTAATTAAAAATCATTTTAATTGACATTTATAAATAATTAATGTATAATTCAATTAATTTGTTATATATTGTGACTTATAATTAAATAAAAATAACAAAATTATTTTATAATATTAATCAATTCTTATCAAAGTGAAATTTAAACTTAACTTCACAAACCGATGAGATTTATACTAATTATAAGTTATAATTTGAATATTTTTAATTTATTTAAAATCTCTAACATACTTTCTTATGTAAAGTTACTGAATTTTGGTAATTAAGATATCAATTATAAAAATAGAGAGAATTTAAATATAGGTGGTACGATAGATCTAATTAATTTCTTGTATGATAGGCCTTTAAAAACCATTATACAAATGAAATATATGTCTCACTCAACTTTACGTAACTTAAATTCAAACATAACTCAATCTCACATAATTATTTAATAAAATAATATTTTTACCTACTTATGTATTACAATTTTAAAATAAAAAATATATAATAATAACATAAAAATAAATTAAGAAGTTTTTCAATTAGACATGGTTCAAAATGAAATCTTACTACTCCAATCAATTCTTAGAAGAACATTATTATTTTTTTTAAATAACCGAAATAGATAATTAAAAAAAAACAGTTGAAACGAAAAGGCATTCTTTAAAATACAACACAAACAATAAAATATGATTTCAAACATATTTTTAATATATACTCAAATTTTTTGTATTTTCAGTGATAATTACTTAACGAATTTTTTTGGAACAGAATGGTCATTTTACTTATTGAATATAAGAATTAAAAAAATGCGTTGTGAGACCATGTGTGAAGTTTGACACATGCTAATTAAACTACTTAGTACATAAATTACATATAGGTTATCAAGGTAAAAGCTTGCAACTTGGGACAAATAAATTTGGAAAAAAAATTATTGGATGAACCTCCCTTAGATATTTTTATAAATTGAACGCATACATATAGATTAAAAAAAGAACATTAAATATTTGAGAAAGTTGTGATTTGATATTCTACTGCGACTAATTAAAAAAATAATAAAGTTCAAATTGTGTTGAGAATAATAAGTTCTACTTAAATTTAAAAGTAAATAAAACTATCGAAAACTTGATTATAATTGTTTTAGAAAAATATTACCCTAAAGATGCACTCCAGAACATGACTTCTTTACATAAATTAAAAAAAAAAATGTGTTTAAAGTAAGTTGGTTTTTAATTATAAATTTAATCTTCATTTCTTTAAGTTGAAGTTTAAGTGTATAAATTATAAATTTTATTATTTTATTATTTATAATTGTATCATCTTTCAATTTCATTTCTTAAGAATTCTTTTTACATGTTTTCTAATTTTTTGAGTGAACCACTTCTCAAATTTTCGATAAGATCTTGCCTGGTCAAAGGTGTTTGGTTGAGTTTTTTGAAGTTTTCTTCTACTTTGAGATTTTTTTATCCTTGTGTTTAATTTATTAGTAGCATGCATGTGATGTTTTTTCCGATGGCATAATAAAAAAGTATCTTAGTTACTATGGGATTGAGTGATATAGTTGATTTATGAATTAGGTGTGTCTTAAGAAAAACAGAGGGCTTGTCTGATACTTCTTCTTTGGAGCTAAATTTTAAAGAATTACCATTTCCTAAGTTAAGTGATTTTGACTTAAATTCATAATTAAAATAAAAATATATTATTAAAACTTTGTATATTATTTTGGTACGAGAGTATATAAAGGAGAGGATATTAAGAATGTGAATAAAGGTGCTGATATATAACCTTTGTATTGATGTATATGATTGTGTTAGTGTTGAAAATTGATTTATGAAATTTTTGAATGTTATAATTAAAATTGTTATTTAGTTTTTTTTTCTATAACTTTGTGTGTTTATGTTTAAAAGAATGTGAGGTACAGTAAACTATCTTCAAGTTTTATGGTTAATAATTTAATTAAGTATTATTTTAATTATTGCTATTAAACTATTGTAATGTTTTTATTTGTATTGAGAAGAGGATCTTTAAAATTTATAGAAAAAAATTATATTAGTTCAATTACATTTCGTATTTGATTTGTGATGATAAAATATGTCGTTCAATGAGAGAGTTATTTTTGTGAGCTTCAAATCATGGCATTTAATATTATGAAAATGTAATATCTTTTAAGTATCAATTATGTTGTTCATATTATGAGTTTTGTTAATGAAGTTATGAAATTTGTTAATCAAGTGATGAACTTTATCACTCAAGTTACATTTGATAATGAATCAAGACAATTACTTTTTTTAAAGAATTTGGTTACTTAAATAACGAAATAAATATTTGAGTGTTAGTAGTCTTGGATGTTGAAACAATTTTTTTTTTTAATTTTGAATAAATCATACTCACGCAATACATTAGTCGCTTAATGACATTTTTCGGGTGTGAAATTATGTTGTGTTAAAAAAAATATTTCTTAAAAATATATATTATAGGAGTTCATTTTGAATTATTTATTGATTAAGCATGTAAATATAAAATGAGTTACTTTATGTCGAAAAAAAAATATGGCAAATTAGGATAGTAACAAAATCTTGGTGTGCTCGTACTGTTAAATATAGGTCTTGGTTGTTAATAACAAGTATTTTGATTTCTCTAGTGATTTAAATAAAGTATATTAACATATAATAAGGTAATTAAAATCAAAATTATGGTTAGAACCGTAAAAGATTCACTTGTAAATAGTGAAATTTTATTTTACATTTTACATAAATCATGTTGTTTTCATAACTTTAATTATATCACTGTGATTTATTAAAAACTATCTTAGTTGAATTATATTTTAATTAAAACCTATTCCGTCTGAGAACATGAAGGGTGTAGTGCAACAAAAAGATATTGTTACATTTTGAATTGGACTTCAAATTTGTTTCAATTAAAATTTAATTCATACAGAGAAAAAGTAAACATGTATTGTAAGGTTAAAAATACAAAGTGAAATAATTATACCTCTACGAATGTAAGGAAGATTCTTGACATATGAAAACATTGTTTCTGAATATTAAAGATTTTGCTTTTAATTATGATTTGTTTAAATTAAATTACCATGGTTTATGGTTTTGTATTCATGCGATAATTGCTGTCATCCATCATACTTCATCAATTAAAAATTAACCACTTTGTTAAATTTTTTTAAAAAAATCTTTAACATAATGGTTTTCCCATTTTTGCTTGTCGTTACCCAAAATTCAAAATTCAATATATACTATGTTTAGATAATATATATAGTTAATGTAATTCTATAAAATCATAATGAAATCGTAAAACAGTACAAATAACTATTTATTATTTCACTTTCAACGTACTTTTTTTTTGGATGAAGTTATTTTAAAAACACACACACTCAGGAAATTAAATTGAAATAAATGAGTGACCTGCCCCTTTCAACTAGATTGTGACTGTTCATATTCAAGATTGGGTAATAACAGGCCAACCCTGACACTCCAATTGGAACTGTATAAACCAAACGCATTGTTTTTTTTTCTTTTTTATTTAACAATTATTTGTCAAAAAAAGCATAATCGTATCCTTTATTTCTCTTTCATTTCCTTTTCGTGTAAAAAGAAAATAGAGACATGTTTGGCTAAATTTGACTTAACAACAATTATCCTTTTAAAAACAATTTGGATTTGTTATCCACGAAAGCTGTAAGCAAAGTGAAGATAATTTTGTAGAAGTTATGGGAATTCCTTAGTCTTGATAATATTTATTAGAAAATGACATTTTTATAAAATATTTATTAGAAATTTATATTTATATTTAAATAAAAGTGAAAAAAAAAATTTACATATTTTGAAAAGAAAAATCTATGCATTCAACCTCCCTCATTGGAACCTACTTTCTTGCTTCTTTTTTAATGTTATCAGAATGACTTCACCCTATTAATGGCTTTCATTCTGGTGGTCCAACTTTCCTTTATTCAAATAATACTCCAATGTTTAGATCAAGTTATAAAAAAATTGTTCAGATCAAAACGTGGTTTTATTAATTTCTACGTTAACTCTTCATACAACTCATCGTGAAAATATTTTATCATGAACAGTGGCATATCACCAAGACATTATAAAACAATATTGGGTAACTTCTACTTTCGACTTCTAACTATATTATTTTAAAACATTACAACTTTTTTTTTCACTTTAATTTTGAGATTAACAGTGTTGATAGTACGAAAATTTTGGCATAATGTTTTATTGGATGAAAAATAAATAAGTTGTATATTTTTGAAAATAGTTTCCTGTGAAAGATTGGTATTTTTTTACGTAATATTCTATCTAATGTTATCCATCCAAATTTATATGCAACTTGCTTTTTATCTTGCTATTCGCACAGATCACAGACCTTAATTAAAATATGAGACTAATTATTGACTTTATAAATCTAGTCAACTTTAAATGCAACTTTAATGAATTTGGTTCGTATTCGTTAATAAGCTGGCATGTTTTTTTTTTTTTTTTTTTTTTTTTTTAATTTTTTTTTTTTTGAAATTTTTTTTTTTTTTTTAAATATATTTTTAATTTTATATAA
>Ga0099824_1007585_pt1 | contig 14306 bp, 6 predicted proteins | sample SiratrowhiteBW_FD_76837 | JGI IMG/M metagenome (GOLD analysis project Ga0099824, IMG submission 76837) | Root nodule microbial communities of legume samples collected from California, USA - Siratro white BW | ecosystem: Host-associated > Plants > Roots > Nodule | place: USA: California...
TTTATTTTTTTTTATAGTTTAAATATAAGATATAAATATATATATATATATATATATATATATATATATATATATATATATATATGAACCCTATTATTATATTATTTCCATTAAATAATATTTATTATATCATCATAAATTACTCTTCATTAACTAATTATCGTTTCATATTTTATTACTAATTTATTTACTTATTTATTTCTTTAATCAATAAGTTACATAACTTCCATATTAAACACAAAAAACCTTCCAAATATATGAAAGAATCATATTAACACCAAAACATATCTGCACTGCAATTAATAATAAGTCATAACATAATAAGTTATATTTTAAAAATAGGTACAACCAAAATATTCATTATCAACTCAAATTTCCTAAACATTATATAAATTATTATTATAAAATATTCCATTATCTCTTGTTTAAATAACCCATAAAATATTAAGATACAAAAGATAGATATAATATAATTTTAATATCCGTATTTATCAGAGGAAAATCACTTCAAATTACTTTATAAAAATGAGAATTAAAACATTGTATATTATCATTTTATATAAAAAATAAAAAGGATAAAAACTAAGATGAAATGAAGTTTTATATTATTTATTCTTGTGGATATTATCACCTACAATGAAATTTTGAGGGTTTGTAAAGGAAAAATGATGAAAGCAATGTAGGGCATGGGTGTAAGGAAGGTAATATTTGTTGTGATATATTAGTAGAAGAAATTGAGAATTGTAGATTTTTTAGTACATTCAATAGCTTAAGAGTCAAAGATAAAGATAATTTAAGTAGACCTTTCTTCTTTAATCTTCTAATGTGCCTTTTAAGCAAAAAAATCATAATACAACTTCAAGTTTCAAAAGAGACAATACCTAGATAGTGATTGATTTTAACAATGTTATCTCAATGAACTTAAGATTGGAACAACCTCCATTAGGAAGGCTATGACCTAGATGGCGTATTATATAAGTGAGATATAAATTATCACAAACAAAAAAGTATGTTACGCATGAGATAGGTTGGTGACACTTGCGGGTAGTGTCCTTAACATAAAAGAGAGATTCATGAAAATTCCTTGACTATCTAGCAGTAGCAAGAACTTCAATGAAAGACAACCTTAAAGGAAGTCAAGTTATTCATTGGAGTGGTGACAACAATACTAAAACAATCACTTGGAAGAACTCAAACTTAAGGAAAAACATATGTTAGAATTAAAGGTCGGGATAAAAAAGAGGGTGAATTGAATTATCAAGAATTTTAAAAAAGAACTTTTAGAATGAATCTTTAAGAGTTAATCATTTTCATAATTTGGTTTACTTTCTTGTAATGTGTTAAAAGAAATGAACAAAAATTAAAGAACAGATTAAAATTTTGAAAAACTATAAGAGAAAAAAAAAAGATGCACAAAAGTTTTATACTAATTTACTCTTAAACAAAAATTACATCTAGTTACTTGATTACACTAGTCAACCTTTCAATAAACTTAAATTGTTTACAACAACAAAACAATACAAGAAAACACTTAGAATACCTTGAACCCTACAATAAAAGAACACTACACCAATAACACTTTGTACTAAGTTGATTTTGAAAACCTTATTTTGAGCAACAACCTTACAAAAAATGGAAAAATGCAATTGAAACAATACCACCTAAGATACCACAGGTACATAAACAAAAGAAAATTCCAGATGAACACAAACATTTCTCCATTAGCCAAGATAATTGATTCTGAAAACACCAAAAAAGAAAAAAACTCTAAAAAAATATCCTCTTCTTGGTACAAAATCTCTTGTTTTTTTAAAAAGGTACGAAAACTTAGATTTCAAAATTCGTATTAAATAAGACCAAGATGAGAGAATGATACAGAATATACTTTATTAGTTTTATAGATTAAAACACATTTTAATATGTTTATTTCACTTACAATTAAAATGACTAATTATATTCTTCTGAAAGCATAAGACAATTTTAATACGTTGAAAACTCATTTCAATATATTGAAACAAACCTCTATATTATTAAAGGTTTTTAAATGATTTCAATATATTGATTTGATAAAATAATCTATTAAAATATTAACTAGTCATATTTGATATTAGATAAAAATATTTCCATGAATTAAAATATTTTTAATAAGTTAAAATTATCTAGTCATCAAGATAAGTTATAAATTTCTTTAAATCATCTTTCTTTTAAATAAGCAAGAATAAGATGATCTGAAAAGAAAAATTTACATACGAATCAAAGATTAAACACATGCACTACTCCATATCTAGGTCTTCAATCTTCTTTTCTAAAATTTCATTGATTGAATTCTTCAAATACATCAATAACAACGACTTCAATAACAATATCTACTACTAAATCCACTCAAATACATGACATTCTTTTAATTATTTTGAGAAATTTGAATATTACCGTTTTCCATCCTTGATGCATGAGATTAGGGATCGACCAGGTAGTCATTTTACCTTGTATTTTAATTGCTTTTTTTACTATCTTAAGTATCCTTCTATGCAGATTTTATTCTTTAGGTGTTTTAGTTTGTTTTGAATTCGTAGAAGTTGCTTAAACAGAGATACTTAAATGAAGAAACAGTACTATTAAATATAGTTGTCCTTGTCCAGTAAAAGTAATATTCACATCGTTTTTTCTCAAGTAAAAATTTTAGGGATGAAATTCCCTAAAAGGGAGAGAGTTTTCCCAGTACTAAGTTTTTCATTGTAAACAAACTTCTAATTCTAACTTCCCAAAATTAAAGAAATGAATATTCATTATAGTAAGATTTAATAAGACTAAATTCAGAGTGAATGGAACAACAAAACCAACAGAGAAAAAGACAAAAAAATGGAGAAAGAAAAAAGTATATGTGAAAGATTAAATCTCAATTTATTTTGTAGAATTTGTAATTGAGTTACCTCCCGTTTTCTACCCAATATTAGAATATAGATCTAAATCTATCAAAAACGAAAAAAAAAACACCATTTTACCAAAAACATCAAATTCATTTCACACCCTCAAAACCATCAAGACATAAATACTTTTTGTTTCTAATACCCAAATGAAATGCAAACTTATCAGGAAAAAACCGTAGTAGCTAGAAATTGGTCAAACAATTTGGAATAAAAATCTCAAATTGAATAGATATTAACAAAAGGATCATTCGTCAGGAGAAAATGGAAGAGAGAAAACTTACCTATGTAAAAGCAAGAAAAGAAAAGGAAATGAGATAAATAAATGTTACAGTTTAAAAAGCTCAAACAAATAATTTCTGCACTGAAAGACAATGCTACCTACCTATGGAACAGAAGTAACAGTAGTTTGTAAAGAATTTGAGCACTGGGAAAGCACAAGGGGTGCTTCAACCTGCATCTTCATTTGACTAAACTTTAGTGCTAGTAAGGGTTTTGATAGCATCACACAAGTGCTGAAATTTTGTGCATCAGTTTTATGATCTTCAGCCACAAGGCTACAGCTTCCATGATCTTCTAAAATTTGTTCAGAGTCATCATTTGTTGAGGTGAATGATCCTGAAACCTTCAATGGCTTCAATGCTTGCACCCTATTCAATATTGAGAAGATACTTTAGACTATAGACAGAGTCAAAAGGCATAATATTGATTACTCTCTTTGTGCTTTTTGAAGTTTAAAAGAAAAAGTAACAAGTGCATACACGGTCTGAGTTTTTACATTATCATGATGAGTTTGTTAGATGATAACTATAGCAACAATGATTTATAATTGGTTGATTGTATAGAACTTTTTCAAGTGTAAGAAGTTAAATTCTAGCCTGCATTCAATCTGGCAAGAGTATTTGAGGAGGTTAGGATTATGCTCTGTAGCTCCACTGCAAAATTGAAACAAATTGATGATCATTAGTCAAGGAAAACTCAAAACTCTGGTAACATGATGTGGATATAATGGATTGCTGCACTAATTTACCTAAAACTTGGAAGTGACATTCTTATTGTTGGGCCTAACCTGTGGCCAATGCTCAAAGAAGGCACTGCAATCAACATGGTTATCATCAGTAAAGTCCTTAGGGTGTCAACTATAATTAGAGGGCAAACTATATAAATCAAACACAATGAAAAACTGTTATGAAATATATCAATTTCAGCCTCACACTATGGCAAGCCTTTTTGAATAATTCTATGCACAGAATTATAGTCTATGCTGGGGGAAATGTTTGTTAGATAGTGATCCCAAATTAGTGTACACTGAATTACTCAATAGTTGTTTCAGGAGAAGAACATTGAAGAAAATGTATACCAAGAACCATTTGATAGCAACTAAACCAAGAAGAGACATTGACATGAGTACTATAACCAAAAAATGTATCTTTTTCAAATGATATTAAGGAAACTCATTGAGGCCAGTCAAATCAAATAAAAGAATCCACTCACCAGGACTGGTGAGACTGATGTTAATATTGCATGTCTCTTCTGCATCAACACATTTGATTTTGGTTACTTGAACATTCAGGGGATCCTTTGGACTAGAGAACTTGGCTCCAATTCCAATCCTATTAAGAAATCCACTATTTCTGCCCCTTGGTTGTCTTGAGATTGCTGTAATTGTCTTTTTGAAGAATGGCCAAATTAAATATGCAAATATCCAAAGTGGCCTAGACTTAGAGAATTACCATGTTCAGTTTTATTGATTAGTACTTTATCAAGTATCATGTTATGCACACAGCTTGATTTTTAATGTCTAAACTTTAGTTTTAGATAAAATCCTCATAACTGAGATACAACATCATAAGCAATGTTCAAAAAGATTGAACTGCAATGATGCACCAGGTCAAAACAATTACCTTGGAAAACCTAGCCATCTGGCTTGGAAGCCCCACCTCCTGCAAAAAAAGTGGGAGTTACACCAAAATGGTAAAACAATATCATACTAGAATGTTACATATAGAGGGTGAAACCAAGGAAAACAGAGCATAGCAATTCATTCCATTCCAAACTATAGATGAAAATTTTTTAAGTGCAATTGTGAAAGTTAAAATCAGTAGCGATTTGTTTTTTTCACAAACCAATCATAATGAGTTTGATTTATACATGTAATATCATCATCCATGAATTATTTTGCAGAACACATAAAACTTAATTTTCCTCCTCTAGATAATGTGAAATTCAGCAATTTTCTTCTACCTTTCTTCCGTGACAACAAGCCTCATAATTGTTCACGTACACCCTCGTTGCCCATCTTTTTTGTCAAAAGAAAAATACAATTACAAGAACATGTTGATATATCAAAATGGGAAAAAAAAATACTGCATAATCGATCCAATGCAACTGCATGTTTATGCTAAATAAGTGCTTAATCTTATGCAAACAAGAATTTGGTCTAATAAACAATTCTAAAAGAAAAAATGTTTAAAAATAATGAAGAATAAGACACAGGCCTGAGTCTACTGAATCACCTCAACAAGTTCTGACATCATGGCTAATTGAAATATAATGTACCAATATTTAATGTACTCATGCAATCGTCAAGGTTTTATTATAAAGTATTTATGATCTATGAAAGTTGCTGTGTCATTTATTATATTTTAGTTAGATTAGTATATTAACATGTATAGAACACTTTGGTTAGTAGTTAAAAAACTATTAAGAAAAAGAGATAAGATGATGTGAATTATTCATTTTTAATATAAGAATGTTTATAATGTTTTAAGGAGTATTAAATACATTATTACGTGGACCTTTAAACTTAAAGGTTCATATTTTATGTTTTTGGTAGCAACTTAAAGGTAGTGCACAAACAAGTGGTTGAAGGACATTCATTAAGAAACAGGAATACAGAAATTTTTACACAGGCAAGTGTATAGATAATATTAAATATTATTTTATTTTTTATATATTTTTTATATGATCTTATTTTAATAAGAAAACACATAGCCACACATTAGAAGAACAGATGTAAGAATAAAGTTCCTCCTTTCCAAGGCATGAACCTTACCTCATCCCATCAGCTATCCATGTTCTGATTGGGCACGCTACTATAGTACAAAAACAAGGCTGAATTAATTATCAGGTACCTATATTTATCTCAATCTTTTACTTTGATTTCTATATTTAAAAGTTTAGATTTTAATTTTTAGAGTTTAGTTCTTATGTCTCTCCTGTTATACAGTTAAAAAGATTACAGTTTAATTATGTTTTTATTCTTTAAAATTTAGACTAAATTCCTTTTCTATTCCCTTCAAATTAAAATAAAGAAAGAAATTAATACCTTAAATTTACTATAAAATGATTTTAATTAACCATGTAAATATTATAATGTGCTGCCATAGGCTTGTTTGGACAACATGGCTAACACAAAACAGACCAAATTTGAGTGGGGAAGCAGTAGTAGGTAGCAGAAGCATCACATGCAGAAAGCTACAAGATCCACTTTGGTTAAAAACATCTTTTGAAATCAATTTTCATATGACTTTGGAACTAGAACCACGTTCCATTTCAGTGCTATTCTTCTCCATATTTATTAAATAATATGCAAGAATGAAGAAGTTTAAATTCAACAATATGCATAATCATCATAGATGAAAAGTGGGAACATACGCGCAGGATGTTGGGCGGTTCCATACAAGTCCTGCAATCACAACAAGCTGCTATCCATCACAAAGTTCTAATGTCAGCAACAAATTGCACCAATCAATAATTTGCGAAAATATGTTTCAAAAAACATCTGAAGCAAAAGCTGAGATTAAAATAAATATAACAGAACCTCGTCAAAGACACCAACTGGACTGTCCTCATAACTTGCTAGAAAGAAACCACCAAGAGTGTATCTGCATGTAAGAATTGAATTCAGAAATCACAAGTTTCAAAATAAACTTTTATATTACAATAGACAAAAGTCAGATACAATTTTGTCAGTGTGTGTGTGCATGAATTGAATTGAAAGCATCATGACAAGTTATGTCAACTTTTAATACAAAACTTTTTTATGGTAATTTATAATTGCTGATGTGAAACTTGAATTATGAACAGTACAAAGATATCTAGGAAACTGAATCTAAGTTTTGCCCTCTTGCAATCACCTCCACCTTACTCTTCACCCTCATTTGTGTTGAATTCTTTCATTTTTATGATTGAAAGAATTCACATTTAAATGTAATAGTTTGCAAATCCCATCAAAGTGTTGGAACTTACAAGGCATAAAATAATACACATTATAAAAAACTGAATTCTTGAAATAATTCCAACCACACAATTTTTATTACTTCCTTTGCATATGAAGTCAACTGTTTCTTCTTGAAGCCAGGAGAATATGACTAAATTAGGAAATAAAGCAGAAAATCACATGCCTTTTTAACTCACATATTGATCAATCTCAGGAGCAATTGGAAAACTAATCAGTGTTAAAATCTATTCTCCATTTTGTAGCAACCCTTCTAAAGCAATTACAAGTATACCTACCCAAAAGCTTCAACCAATTTGAATTCTCTGGGAATGTATGCACGAGCTTTCTCTGCCTTCACAAGATGGAGTTGATACCAGGCACTGATATATATCAGAAACAGAACTAGTTAGTTAAACTTAAACCCCCACTCTCAGTGACAAACAAACACAGTAACCACAGAAAAAAAAAATGTTACACTTGCCTGCCTCTAAATACCCATGGAGGTTTGCCATACCCAGAAGAAGATCTTCCCTCTACAGCTTCCATTAACACTGAATGATAAATTGACAATCAAATTGAACACAAGCTCAAATTTGTCAGAAACAGATCAGAAATTGTGATAATCGATTGCCACAGGTAAGGTAAAAACTGTTTGATATGATACAGTAATTACATTTACAATATAGTAATGAATGCATTAACATTAGGCAGCCAGAACTTACATGATTGAGTTTGGTGGCTGAGGAAATGAGTGAAGGAAGCAAAAGGGAAGGTGTGGCTATGGATGTAACCCCAAGGAATGAAGAAACACAGAGAATGAAGATGGAGAAGAGGGTAAGGTGTGGAATGGTACAAAACCAAAATATTTGGAAATGAATGGATAAACCGAAACACTTCATCCTGCGTGTCCTTTTGTATGGACATAAACTACACATGGAAAACCTTTGGCGCCAACACAAAGTAAAAAAAAAACCACCAAAAAAACACAAAGTACATGGTCAAAACCACCTTAAATATGGTCAAAGGAGGCTTTGTTCCTTTAAAAATATCTAATTAAAAAATAAGCTGTAATTTGTTGGTGGATTTATTTCATATTATGATATTTTCTTATTTTTTTAAATATATATGTGTATAGAAAACATATATATCAATAGTATTGCATTTAATATTGGGGCCACTTGCCAAAATAAAAAATTATCATTCATTTCTTTGGATAGCTATTTTTTTTCTCTTTGTTTTGTGGAGTTCTTTGCCTTTTCTTTACCTATAAGGCAATGATACGAATGGATGAGTGGATCCACAAAACGAAATCTTTGTATATTTTATTTGAAGTTACTTACTGTAATAGTCTTAGCAACATTTTTGTGCCTCTACTTTGGCACCAGAATCTAAGGAAGATCGTATTTGGGCCATTCATGTATGACGTAATCAATTTCATGCGTGCATGCCACACCACTTTACAACCAAGAATTTTCCACTTTACCATAATCTCATGAATTCTTTTTTGTGTGAACACACCATACAAACTCATTCTCATATTCTAGAAGCTTATTCACCTCTCACAAGAGTACAAGAAACTTCCACTTCCTACCTTAAGCTTTGCAAATGATGAGTTTACACAAGAGTACAACTTTTTAATTCACAAAAAAATATATACAGATACCACAACCTTATCTTATAGATTATACATTGCATTTTGGAGCTTTATTCCATGAATTATAAGAAGAAAAAAAATCCATGTATGAAATGTAATGAAACAAGATCAATTATTCATTTCAGCTCAAAATCATGGGGTATTTTTATCTTGAATCCTTGTTGATTCAATTCCCTACCAACAAGAATGGAAAATATCCAAATCCACCACCATAAATTTTTTTCCTTTCAATCATCCAAAACTACAAAGGTTAAGAGCGTGATTGGAGTGATAAGTTGAGACATGATTTAATATGTAGATCAGGTATCGTGTTTGAAAGGTTAAAATACTAAAAAGAATGGTTTGTTTTATAACTTTTAAGAATTTCATGGTTTAATGATTTTATCATGATTGGTTGGATTGGTGGAATTTGACCTGGTTTTACATTTAATTGTAACCAGTCCACCCTTACAAAATAGACGATTTAATAAAATAAATTCAATTACATATTTAATAAATTTAAAATCAATTAAATAATATTTGAAACAATTCTATGTATGAAACGCGATCAAATAAGAATTGAACCTAGGAAAATAACCCACATGAGTAAGTTATGTGATATTAGATTGTGATGATGACGTGTCTAAAACTTTACATAATTTAAACAGTTTGAGACATATAATAAACAATATTTATTTTAAATTGTTGTTTATTCCTACATAAAAAGAATTCGGATTGTATTACACGACATTGAGATTTTCGTAAATATATTATTCGTCTCTAAGATACGTGGAGATAATTATCTATAATTTAAATTATTCAGATATTCTATATATATGATAACTGATTGAATCATCAGTATTTATTATTAAATTTATTTTTAGATATTTTAATTTAAGCTCAAAAATTAATAAATACATATTGATTTTTTTTAAAAGTACTCGTTTAATTTTTTCTATTTTAATACTTATATACTCAATGATGGATTTTGATCAATAATTTTGAAGAAGGTGGGACAAAATAATATACTTAAATTAAATATAATTTTAATATTTCTAATCTTCATAAATATTGAGTTTATTTTCTATCAATTTTAAAATAGTGTTGACGAGTTTTTGTTCTTCTTACATACATAGTGTACCATCCTTACCTTGCACATGAACAAATGATATGTTCAAAAGCAGTAGATCTAACAACGAGATTGGAGGGTCAAGATTACATCTTACCCTTATAAGTTCTATCAATGCATATATTCATATCTTTAAATTTTAATTTTCCTAGTTCTTATTGACTTGAGCGTTGGAGAATCTTTTACAGGTACATCTCTATTTGGTATTTCTCAATAGCTCACTGACCATGCTTTAGAGGATCTAGCTCGAATTCTCTGAAGTCTCACTAGTTCCACCTCGTATGATTCATGCTCCTTTTAGCACTATGGGGCCAAGGTAAAACTATCCACAAACCATAAGTCCTATCGTACTTACCAATAAAAAGGCTATCACATCAACATCATCATATTTTGAGATGGATCCATCAATCATCAATGCCCTCAAAGTCCACATGGAAACTCTCCTTTTGAAAAATGAGCAAAATATCCAAAATGTAATAATGATCATGCAGGACAAATTTGACAAGGATATGAAACTCTTACAAAATTAGCATCATGTCGAGTTGCAAGTCTTCTACAAGCAACTCTCCATGTTGTACCAAGATCAGACCACACATTAATATAAGCAGAATTTGCAAGCACGAACTTAACATACGAAAATGGTCATTAAGACTCACCCAACCAGTAATAATGCATCTTCCTAGAATTATTAACCTTCTTGGCTTTCTTAAAGACTACTAACCTTAAAAATGATGTATCTTTAACACTCTTAAATATATTAGGAAAATTTATTGTATAGAGATTATATAATCTTTCACTATGCTTAAAGAACTCACTAAGTTCTTGTACGAAGGCAAGAAAGAGACCATCAAAATTATTGTTGTATCTTTATTTTTTACCTTGATGTTTATGTATCAAAGCTCCATCAAAGTTAGATTGAGCTCATGAAGATGAATCTTAGGTGGTGTACCTCCTTCACACGGACGCCAAACAACCTCCTTTTCAATAAAATCTTGTTGTAGATGAACTTTATCATAAACAACTTCTCCAACTTCAACCATAGTATTGCAAATGTCTTCTCCTATGTAACATCCTAAAGAACTTCATTTAACAATACAAAAGGATCATAAAATGACTGTTTTCCTTTATCTGTTCCATAATCTATTTCTGTATGCATGACATGCTTTTGGGAAGTGATGCCCACACCCGTTGCTTGCTTGAGCAAAACTCCCATCTTCATCTTCATTTTCTATAGATTGGAACTATTTTTCACAATGAATTTCTTGATCTTAAATGTAATACCCATCTTTCGTGCAAGAATCTTTATCATACCGATTTGGTGTGTACCTAGTGTTAGTATAATATTAATTGTAAATTATATCAACAAAAGATAATAAACACAAAACTCAAAGTAGGATACATATGAAAAAATTGTCTTGTTTATTAATTTGACTAAAAGATACTTAATTGTAACTCAACCTATCCAACTTCTTAGTATTTTTAGGCTATAAAATGAATATTTGGAATTTGTAATCATGAATATTAAAAAATTATAAGGACAAAAATCGTATTATAAATACTAAATATGAATTTCAAATATTAAAAAAATAAAACGTTTTATAGAAACTAAATCAAATTTCATTTATTTTATAAAGACTAAAAATAAGTTTGAGTTAGAGAGAGATAGTAATTTTACATTTCATTTTTTTCATCAAAGGTATCTAAGAGGTTTACTACTAGCAGTAATACCAAGTGAGGAAAAAAAATACTCACATCGTTACATTATGATCAAAGTATCACACATTATGTGAGACTGAGTACTAGGACAACGAAATAAAATAAAATAAATGCACTTTTTTCTTTGAAATATTTAGTTGAACTTGATTCTTATAATATTTATTTTTCTATTTTCCATTTAACCATTGTTTTATTGAATATATATAATTTTGACCTTGCTATCAATTTATCCCTTACATGGTGCGACATAAATGAGTTATGTCACAAATGAAACTAATCAATGCATAGTTATTAGGTCAACTTAGCACATTAATAAAAGACTAAATCCAACCAAGTTTACAACAGTTACTCGAAAAAAAAAAAAAATATGACTGAAGGCCCTCACAATTGAAAAGGATGAATTTTATTAGGAGACCAGAAACTATTACAAGTCAACAATAAAACAATGGCAGTTACATATTTTCAGTCTTTCATGTCAGCAGGTACAGATTGTCTCCAAAATCCTGCAAGCATGCTGCCAAAGATTGCCTGAATCACACTTGAAACAGCACAAGGTACTGCAGTTAGGGGATCTCCAAAGTGTTTGGTAGCAAGAACAATTCCAAGGGCTGAGTTCTGCATTATGAAATGGAGAGATAGGTAAATTACTTTGTGCTTGAAGCAATGACCACAAAAGGGTGCATCAAACATTCTTGCAATTATACATAATAACCTGTGAATGATATTGTAATTATAGAGGGCTAACTTTACCTGCATGCCAACCTCAATGGATATGGTTCTTGATGATGACACGTCTATCCCAACCATTCTTGCAAGTACATAACCAAAGAAAAAGCCTGAAGCATGAAGAAGAGAGGAGGCTAAAATCACTTGTCCACCAGACATAAGGATGGATGAAGAGCTCTGAGCAATAGCATTTCCACATATAATTGCCACAACTGCTACAGCCATGGGTGGCATCAATGGAGAGACAAGTTTAACAAGTGGTTGGAAGTACTGATTTAGAAATGCACCAGCCAACACAGGAAAAAGCACAACCTGTTGAGAGGGAGGGGAGTGAGTGACAATGACAAGGAGCATAGAAACAAATTAGAAATGGAGAAAACTTTAATTTGAGAAGGAAAGCTTACTTGCAATGTTGAAATCAATAAGCCAGAAGCATCCACATTGACATATTTACCAGCAAGTGTGGAGGTCAGAAAAGGAGTCATGACCTGCAATGTTAATTTTTCAGCCAATGTGAGAAAAGTTTACAAATTGTCCCCTTCAAACAAACTTATGTTTAGAGCTTTCTTTCAAGAAAAATACTTATATACAATAGTAGATTTCATAGGTGTTTCTTTTTAATCAAATTTAGAGTTTTACTTTAATAATATGTTATAACCTTTAATGAAAATATTTATTATGCAAATTACCTGAAACTGTGTTCTGATTGAAAAACAAAACCAGCAACACCTATATGATGCTGTGTCTAAGTTTTATCCTTACTTTCAACTTTTATTACAATACAAGGGAGCCAAAAGACTGTGATAGAGAAACTTTTAGACTGCACAACAAACCTGAGCAGCAGCAAAATTAGCAGTCCATTTACTATCAAGATAAGACCTGATGCCATGTTTCATGCAAAATCCTATTCTTCGGAATAATTTTGTCTTAAAATGACTTATTCTAACCAACCGCTTCAGGTTAGAGAAATAGAGTTCATCAAAAGTATCATATTGAGCTTCAGAAATCTGTATAGTGCCACCTGTAATCGATTGTAATGCCTTCCACTATCTTTTGTCCTCAAATACAAGGAAATTGACAAATTCTTCATCAATTTCTCTTGGTGTTCTCATTCACCACAGTGAAGTATATATATTACAAAATATTGCTGAGAATCTTACTCTCCTAAAATCCTCCTAATCACATATTTTTACCTAAAATACAAAGACTAAATTAAGGAATAATATTCTTCAAAGATATGCATACAATACACTAACCATGGCACATATGGTGCTTGCAGCTGTCATAATCACAGAAAGCGCCACATTTCCACTAGCAAAACAAATAGTTAATCAGATTGCCTAGCTCATCAAATCCATTAAAAGCATTAATTGGAACAGCAGTTTTGAGGGCCAATATACCGGGCAAGATATGTAATGATATTACTAGCAGTGCCTGCAACCAAATAAAGACTAGTTAAAGTACGTAAAGTGTGGACAGAAAATTAATGCATATATTCACCAGATTAAAATTCATACCACCTGGACAGCACCCAACTAGTATTAAACCTGCTGCATAATGTGATGGAAGATTCAAGATTTTGCTTACAAGAAATCCTGATATTGGCATCACCTGAAAAATTGTAAGCAATTCATACAAAGATGCTTCATCAAGATGAATGGTAATGCAAATAAATAACCATTTTTTTTAGTTTGAGGAAACATTTTCTATTTTCCGCAGAAAAAGTGAAACAGAAAACATTTTTTTTTTTAAATTTTTTGAAAAAGGTGAAAAAGTAAAAAAAAAAAAAAAAAGAAAAAAAATTTTTTTAAAAAAACAAACCCATAAAAAAAAAAAAAATCATATTACTTAGTTGATATATACAAAAAAAATAAAAAACTCACATCCCCATAAAAAAAAGAAAAAAAATGTAAAAAAAAAAACTTAAAAAAGTAAAAAAAAAAAAAAAAAAAAAAA
>Ga0099824_1007586_pt1 | contig 14303 bp, 13 predicted proteins | sample SiratrowhiteBW_FD_76837 | JGI IMG/M metagenome (GOLD analysis project Ga0099824, IMG submission 76837) | Root nodule microbial communities of legume samples collected from California, USA - Siratro white BW | ecosystem: Host-associated > Plants > Roots > Nodule | place: USA: California...
CAATGACTTTGATAGCTTTATTATACTTTGAGGGAAGAAGTTGGATATCAACACAGGGCTGAGGTGTGGTTGTGTTGGTAAGAAGCATATCCTGCGTAGAAAGTACAGGGAACTTTTCAGTTTGATAAAAACTAATTCTTTGTTTTGACAAGACACTATTATTGTCTTTATATAGAATAAAAAAGTAACAATAAACTAATAATTTTCTTAACTAAATGATACTAACAAGCCATGAAGGTAATATTGAAAAAACATCTTGTGCAAAAAGTGTATTGAGAGAGAGAAAGAGCACTGAAGAAGGTACTAGTGTTGTGAAAAACACAATGAATTATGTTGTGTTGTCAAGTCTTGGGCCAGGGTAAATGAATATGAATATGATCACAACCACTAGGCAAATGTTTAAAAGCTTGTTCCTAAACTGCGTAATCAAAAGCCACACATTTTCTTTCCCTTATTCTTTAAGTTCTTGAAAAAGTGTGTAGGGGAATACAAGGAAAATATTTTAAGAATACCCGTGAATCCTTGTTTTTCTAATCTTCAACACTCCACTACTTTTTGACTTCACTGAATCCAACTTAGGCTAGAAAGTAGGTACAAAAATAATGGCTCTGAGAATCTGAGCCAAGCTATTCACCAGATTTTCGTTTACGTTATTCCTTGGTGCAGATAAAAGTACCAACCAATCGAGTTTTCTGCTTCAGAATGTCCTCAACATCTGCTTCAGAATGGACCAGATGCCACCCTCATCACCTCCTTAACCTATTCAACACCACAAATTTTCATTATTATTATTATTATTATTATTATTTTTGATTCCCTGAATTAATGAGATAGCTCAAAAGAAGAGAAATGACACACGTATCAAATGCTTGAACCAAACACTGCACAACACGACAATCTAACTCACAGCGAAACACTCCAAATATTGTATCATAGTATCTGTATTTATGTTGTATTTTGTATCCTGGTCAGTTTCCCTACTTCACCCCAAATGCATCATACTTTTTAAGAACGAACCATGCTAACTTAGAAATTATAGCTATAAATCATTCGAGCCAACTGCAATTATCAAAAGGAAAAAAATGAGATTAGTCTTTAAAAAACTACTGCCTCGATTGAATGATGAAAATTGCGTATATGGCAAATGAAATAACATTTAACATTTGGTTCACCAGTTTCAAGAAATCAAACATGGCTAAACATATTTGATGAATTTACATTTATCGGAGATTCAACATGGCAAACACACCACTCCAATGTATAAACAGAAAGGAGAAATGTAAATGATAATTTCTCAGACATTTTCTTTCTAAGACTCTTTTGTGATTTGATTTTCATAATCCAAGAACTAACATGAGTGAAGAAGTGATGAAAAAAATTGGTTTCCTAAGACATTGGTGTTGAAGGATAAAATAAGAGAAAATAGAAAGGATGATGAGTTGTTGATGAAGAAAGTTTGTTTAGTTATAGATAATGAGATAAAGGTTGTTTGTTGGATGCAAATTGCAATGTGGCTTTGGCATGGGCGGTGGGTAATCTTTTTTCCATGGTAGTGGCAATGGTCAACTTAGGATATACATTATCTCTTGGACCTATATATCTCTAGCCCTTCTTTCATGCCTTAACTTTACCATGCATTATAGTTAATCTTCTTTTGTCTGCTCTTCATTAGCCATATACTTTCCACTACTTGCATCATTTCTATCCTCACTGCTTCACAGATTATATTCTCTGTAATCTCTATACTCCCTTCTCATCTTTCATTCTTCCAAACTCCAGCTATGTCTTTGCTTTTATATGTAAAAGTTGCATGTACTTAGGAGACATAGTGCTATCCATGTAAGCTTCTTTTGCATTGATGGGAGACCCGTTGTTTATGTCTTGCCTGTTTTTTTCTTCATGTTTTTTTGCCTTCCATTGGAATTTAGGGTTTAAAATATAACAACTTAAAATTTCAAGGTTTCGATTTTTAACTCCTAGATTCGAGTACTAAGAACATAGGTAACTTTTTTTCTTTATTTATCTCGTGACAAGTGTTTAGGGCACTTTTAGATTAGGTAACATTTTAATGTTTTAGTCATTTTGCTTCATCACCATGTCAAGAAAGTGAAAAGTGTTTAACATTTTAAACTTTCAGTCGCTTCTCCTTGGTGATCGTGTCAAGAAATTTTAAGGTGTTCATTTGAGTTATATTCTAATATAATTTATCACTTTTCTTTTAATTCTTCTAACTTTTTAATAGGTAAATTTTTTTAATTAAAATTTAAAAATAAAGAAATTTTAGCATCGCATTCAATAATATATAGTTTAAAGTATTATCTTGTAATATAATTTATTTCATCAAATTGAATGAACACATAATTTTTAATTTCTTGTCAACAAATACAATCACAATACTCAAATTTAAGATATAGTTTAATATTTCTCATAAAACAGTTTTTGTGTGTTTTTTTTAGTGACCTCCAATGTCACTAATATCATATTATTACTCAATGCTCATTAAAGTTTAAATTTGTTTCAAGTTTGTTATAATATTTCTTTCAATTCATCATCTTTTAATATTCTCAACTATTATGATGCAAATAAAAGCAAAAAGTGATTTTATATTTTAAAATATAAATAAATCGAATGTGGGACTTTTCATCAAAATATATATAATTTTTAAATGAATAATAAACTTCTAAAATATTTTTAACCGTATCTATGCACATACATATTTTTAAAATATATAATTTTGCTAACGAATTATTACAAATAATATGATAAAATGTATCATCTAATATTTTAAGTTTTTTAGAAATATATCTTAAAAAAACGTAAGATCCTAAGGATCCTATTCCCATCACTATATTTTCATTACTTAAAAAGTGTAGAAATATATCTTGGATGTAACTTTTTTCTTAGTAACTAAACTCCCCTTATTTTGCTATCATAACACAGTTCAAAAGAGACCTATTTGATAGTAGTTGTACAAGCCCAAATGAGTGAAACATAAATAGGGTGTCATAGGAACCATGTGCTTCATGTCAAATAGCTTTTGAAACCATGGGGACCATTTTTACCTTCTCCCAATCAGAGGCCTAATAAATATTAATTCATGCAAAAATAGTAACGAGAAGTCATGAACTTGGACAATTAAGTCTTTAATCCTATTTGCCCTAGGTTCTCAACCTAACTAACATTGTTGCACTTAGATTTGTTTAAAAGGCTATGCATTATTTTAAAATTAATGATGGTCCATGGACTTAATACATCAACTAGTCAATCCACTAATCTTTATGCTCTCTCTCTTTTTATGTTTATCCTCTTTCTATATAAACATTCCTTCGTCTAGTCATATCTGTCTTTTATGGAAATATATATATTTGAAAAGATATTATCTTCACCGATTAGGATAGCAAAATGATTTTCTATAACACTTTTTTAATAAAAAAAAGTTAGAATGTAATAATCCAACAGGTCAACCCAGTAAAATTGGTGAGATGATCTTAATCTACTAATTTACCTAACCTCTTCAGAGTTAAAGACAGGTCCAGTTGAAGTAGTTTTTTTTTTAATATTAAATGTTAGTGTAATGTATTAAAGTTTAATTTATATCTTACTATTTTAATGGATTTTTTTGGGCCTAGTATTAGATTGATTCGATATTTTTTTCACTGTTTTACAAGTTAATATGCTATTTTATAACTTCTATTTTTAAAATTTTATTAATTTAATCCAGAAGGTGTCTTAAGTGAGATGGATTATATTGGGTCAATTAATTTCATTTCGCTCAAATCAAAGCTCATTGACATTAAATGGAGGATAAATTGTGTCATTCAAACATTCCCTAAAGAATTACTTATACTTTTTTAGTTAAAAACTTGGAAATATTAAGTAAATGAATTCTAACGGAATTTGTTGGTATAAACAACTACAACCAAGGTTGTTTAAGTATTTAAAAAACATTTCTTTCGAATTCAAAAAATGAAAGGTTTTGTGAGAGTAAAAGAATTAAATGGATTCACTAAAATTAAGTTAAGAAGTTATATAAGATTATAGTAAAATGAACAGAAAATTTTGAATAAACTAAAATGATAAATTTTTGAAAATGAGAAAACTTTGAATTTTGAATAGAAAATGATTTTTTTTATTTAAAAAATATGAATTTTGAAAATGAGAAAACTTTTTCAAATTAGGTATGTAGAAACCAATCTGTAAAAAACTTATTTAATTTTTGTATATTTAAAAATATTTATGAAAAGACTCGTGGAAGAAGATTGTATATAGATGTTGTGAGTGGATTGTGTGAAGTGACAAGGACAAAGCATAAGAATGAAATAGAGATATTTGATCCTGAATGAGTGTGAAATGTTAGAAGAGTGAGGTTGGTCACATGCAGAAGTAGATGCATATAAAGGGAGTTTGAAGCCCGAGAAGTGTCTAAAAGCAGTGAGTTAAAAGAGTGTTGCTATAGTCACCTGAACAGCTGGAAGCAGTGTGAAAATATACAAAATAAACTTCGTGATTCCCAAGACTTGTGTCTCCGAGCAGCTTTGAAATTTTCTGTTATCTTTCACTTAGTTATTTTGTATAGATCCGAAATATTGAGTCCCAAGAGAGAAAAGAAAAGAGAGTGTTGTATTTTAATAGGCCACTCCATGTTAGAGCTAGCTGAGTGGTCATGGGCACAGTAGAAATGATCATTGCATTCCACATGAAGGCTTTGGTCTTTTTCCTTTGGCTGTTTGTCCCCTCATTGGGCAAAGACTTGCTAAGCTGTGAGACACCTTCACCTGATGCCTCTGGCTACCATTGCATTGAAAATCTCTCACACAACCAATGTGCAACATTTGCACTCTTTCTCACAAACTCCTACTACTCCTCTCTCTCCAACCTCACCTCTTACTTGGGACTCAATAAGTTTCTGGTAGCACAAGCCAATGGATTCTCTGCAGACACTGAGTTCCTCTCCCAGGATCAACCCCTTCTCATACCAATTCATTGCCAATGCAAAGGTGGCTTCTCTCATGCTCACCTAACCAAAACTACTATCAAAGGAGAGAGCTTCTATGACATTGCTCAATCACTAGAGGGCTTGACAACCTGCAAGGCTATTAGGGACAACAACCCTGGTGTCTCACCTTGGAATCTTGATGACAAAGTCCGTTTGATTATCCCATTGAGATGTTCTTGCCCCTTTTCATCTCAAGTTAGACCGCAGCCAAAGCTTCTGCTTTCTTATCCTGTAAGTGAAGGTGACACCATTTCCAATTTGGCCTCCAAGTTCAATATTACTGAAGAAGCTATTCTCTCTGCTAATAACATATCATCACAAGGCCTCAGGACTAGAAGTGGTCTTGCACCCTTTACCTCTATTCTCATTCCACTTGATGGTAAGCCTATCATTGGTCCTTTGGTTAAACCCAAGGAACCCAATTCTGGCTTTCAAACAGCCAGCATCCCTGTAACAAGTCCACACAAGAAGTCACCAATGTGGAAGACTGAATTGTTCATTGGGCTAGCTGGGGTTGCACTTGGAGTCTTCATTGCTCTTGTGGCAGCCTTTTTCTTCATGAGATTGAAGCACAAGAAGGGGGAAGAGAATTCATACAAAGAAGGAGATATGGAGCTGCAACATCTGAATCAAAGTGTGAGAACCACCTCCACTAGTGACAAGAAAGTTTCATTTGAGGGGTCTCAGGATACTCTTGATGTGAAAATTGTTGATGCCACATCGCGCAAGATGTTGCTGGAGACATACACCGTTGAGAATATTAGAAAAGCAACTGAAGATTTCAGCTCAAGCAATCACATTGAAGGATCAGTATATCACGGCCGTCTGAATGGGAAGAACATGGCAATCAAGAGAACAAACGCAGAAACAGTGTCAAAGATAGATCTTGGCCTTTTCCATGATGCACTTCACCATCACCCCAACATACTTAGGCTTCTTGGAACAAGCATGTCAGAGGGGAAGGAGCAAGAAGAGTCCTTTTTGGTTTTTGAGTATGCCAAAAATGGTTCATTGAAAGATTGGCTTCATGGTGGATTAGCCATCAAGAACCAATTCATTGCTTCTTGCTACTGTTTCCTGACATGGAGCCAAAGGCTCAGGATCTGCCTTGATGTGGCCAGTGCCTTGCAGTATATGCACCATGTTATGAATCCCTGCTATGTGCACAGAAATGTAAAGAGCAGGAACATCTTTTTGGATGAAGAATTTGGTGCCAAGATAGGGAATTTTGGTATGGCAGATTGTGTTGAGCATGACACTGAGGATCCACATTTCTATTCCACCAACCCCGCCTCTTGGAGTCTTGGTTATTTGGCACCTGAATATGTGCACCAAGGTATAATTTCCCCAAGCATTGATATCTTTGCCTATGGGGTGGTTTTGTTAGAGGTTTTATCTGGTCAAACTCCTATAAGCAGGCCCAATGAGAAGGGAGAAGGAAGCATTTGGCTCACAGATAAAATCAAGTCCATCTTGGTGTCTGAAAACGTGAATGAACTAAGGGGTTGGATAGACAGTGCATTAGGGGAGAACTATTCATTCGATGCAGCTGTGACCATTCTCAACATTGCAAGAGCTTGTGTGGAGGAAGATTCTTCTTTGAGACCAAGTGCAAGGGAAATTGTTGAGAAGCTATCGAGATTGGTGGAGGAATTACCAGAAGGGGAACAACACATGTTGATGAGTGAAAGCTCTAGCAAACCACTAGTGATGGGAGTAGAAAACAATCTTGAGTAGTTCTAGTGATCCTAGTTTTTGGACATTATGTAAAATCTTGTTGATTTTACTGCCTACAGGCAGTGCCTACCTAAAATATCTCTAGCTCTTGGCTCTTGCCATGGACCTGGTCCTTTTTTATGTATGTAATTACAATAACAAATCAGAATAAGATAAAAAAACTGTGTCCTTTTTCTATTCCAGGAGATAAAAGGAGAGTCTATGTAACAAAATAACTTATCAGGTACTAGCTACGAAAACAGTCAGAGAAGCATCTTCCATCTATTTTATCTCAAAGCCTCTATGCTTCATCAAATACAGCCATGTCAACTGATTCAGCCAAAGAATAGCAATTGTAGACGGAGAAAGAGGAGAAAAACGGGTTAATATGAAAATATATTGGCATTTTGACTGACATTTTTGTTATTATCCTGGATCACCCTATCTGGAGGCATAGTTTACTTGATCATTTAGACCAAATCTACCTGTGACCATGGTGTCATTGATATCCTGCTTTTGCTCTTGCTTAGAGAAAGATTCATTTTAATAGCATATTAGAAGTAAGTGTTCTTAGATTGGAATTAGGAAATCCGATCCTGGCCAATAGCCTGATGACCTTAGCAAGCAATCTGTTAGACCTTTCTATATGTGGAGAAGTTATAGCAGGAATGCTATAGAAGCGCACTCTAAAAATGCTGTTGAAATTATGGCAAAACAAAATAACGAAAGGGGCAGAAGGGAAACAAAATAACTTGAAATATTCTGTGCTGAAGCAAAGACTGATATTTTAATGATAATCAACGCTTACGTTTACAATTATTAAAGACTAAAAGCAAACCAACAATTTAAGAGAAGTACTTATTCATGGAAAACCATCAGGCCACAACATTCACATAATAAAGGGACAAAAGATTTAGAGCCCTGACCGGGAACATGCATGAAAATTGGATCTCTGCGACCTAAGGTTATCTGTGAAGAGGTCGACTCCTCAGTGAAATAAATTATATAGGGTAGGAATAAATAAACTTGTAATTGGACCAAATAGTCTACGACATTTGGATCTTGTATTTGGACCAAGTAGACTAGATATTGGGAGCTTGTATTTGCATCTTGTAGTGTAGGAGGGTAGACTAGGATAGAGTAGTCTTGCTAGGTTTTCAATTGCTAGGTTTTCAATTGGACTTATTTAAGTCCAATAGAATTCCTAAGACATCCATTATCTAGAATAGGTGCATGTTTTCCTCATTGTGTTCAAATGCGAAAAGCATGAGACAAGTGTTACTTGATTCACTCTTTGTGCCACCTTTTTAGGAACACATTGAATTCTTCCTCCCTCTTCATCCATCCCTGGATGTTCACTAGTTTCACTATAAGAAATTTCGTTATTACATACTAAAAATTAGATACGGATTTAAATTTGTACGTAAATAATGTTTACATACAGATTTTACATATAGAATCTTATCCGTATGTAAGATTACGGATTTTTCCGTATGTAACTTAGAATCAGGTTGGTGTGAGTGATCCGTACGTAAGATCTGTACGTAAATTTCGTGCATTGGAGCGGGAAAATTTTGTAGGAATATTTTCCGTGTAGTGATAATGGAGTCGGTAGATAATTAAAATAATCCTTTACACACGGATTTTTGATACGGAATCTAATAAAAGAATATTTTAAATTTTTTTAAAATTGAACTTTTTAAAATTAGAAGGTAAGTTTTGGCTCGTTCTTGCCCTGCTGAAACCACTAAAACCCTTGCCTTTTCATATTTTCTCTCATGCCATTTCCTTGCATTTTTCAGAGTCTCCTTTGCCTGTTCGCTTATCACGTTTGTTTGTTTGTTCGTTCTTCTTCTCCGTCATAGTAACGGTGTGCCCTAACTTCAAATCACCCAAACCCCAAGTCGTCTTAATGTCAAATCGGGACATACCCTAACCTATAGACATGGTTTTGTTAATTGTTGAAGTTTAATCGAAGAGATTGAAGTTTAATAGAAGAAGTGAAAGCTCCACAATGAAACCCATTAGCAAAGGTAACTATATTGAACCTATATTTCTTAATAGTTGCTTTTGTTTGCTTTTAACTTCTACGTTTTTTGTTTCATTGGCTTTTAATTTTTTCGTTCTTTGTTAATCATATCTTAATAATAGGTTTGGCCCCAATCTGCAAATTGACGTGTTTTTCTTTAGCAAAGGTAACTTTTCAATATGTTGTAAAAGCTATTTAATTTTTTTATTGTTATGCTTGTCACTATGCGTATTTTGATATGGTTTGTTGTGCATTCTGTCAGTATGTTTGTGAGTATTGATTAACTGTAATAATGTGAGGTAATACATAGCAAAATGGTTTATGGCGTTGTGAGGTAATACAATACATGGTATGTGAACTTGTCAACGTTGCTACCCTCACATGAGAAAAACTAGGAAGGTAATAAAAAACACAACACTTAGCCTCACCTCATTGAGTTCTCTGTTTCTTTCAACACTATGAATAGGAATTTCAAATAAGTTTAGATTTTTAATTACGTTTTGCATGTAAATTACTAAAATGAATATTATAATTTTTGTTTTATTTCAATTTCTTATTTCTTATTTTATATTATTTTGCATATTTAGTAATTATTTTTAGATGGATTTCTTCTCTATGGTTCAAAGCATGTTATTGTGCAAAGGTGCTTCATGTCATTTTGACCACCCTGTTTTTGTTTTCTGGTTTGCAATTTTCTTTTCTATTTTTTGTCATAGCTCTAATTTTTATTGCAAAACTAAATTAATTTGGTACCCTTCTTGTAAAGGGATTCTCTTTCTTATGGACTTTGATTTATTCTTTTATGACATTGACTAGGATTGTATATTTTCCCTCTTTTCATTCCAAGTGCTTATTTTCAACCCAGGACTTTGAGATGTCAGATTGCTCTCCTCACGAAGTCTTTATAGAAACTAACATTGACTAGGTTTGTATTGGAGCTAAGAGTGAACAAAAGTCTAAATTGACAGCCATGAAGGTATGCTATTGTTATTTGTTTTTTTTTTTTTTCTCTATCACCCTGTGGGTAATAATGATTTTTTTTTTCAAATTGAAGCCTTAGAGAACTTAAACATTTTCTCTATCTTCCTGTTTTAAGTGGACTGACGAGGTTGGATTTCTTTAATTTTTTACATTTGTTTAATATTGATCTTCAGGTTGCTCTCAAGTATCTTCAGTTGAAGTGTTTACTATTTTGTTGCTGCATTGCTTTGAGGTATTTTGAGTTATGTATCTTGTTATAAGTGTTTACATTGTATAAATTATTTTTAAGTCAATTTCTGGTGCAGTATAGGAATAGTATTAGAGTAGGATGAGTCAACTTTGTTATGCATAAGAGATTGCCATTATGAGATTATAAACTATATATGCTAATTTCAAAATAAATCTTGCAATTTACAATACATTTCAATTATGCATCAGATTGTAGGCCTTCTGGTTTGTAATTTTCTTTTCTATTTTTTGTCGTAGCTCCATTTTTTATTGCAAAACCAAATTAATTTGGTACCCTTCTTGTAAGGGGATTCTCTTTCTTGTGGACTTTGATTTATTCTTTTATGACATTGACTAGGTTTGTATATTTTCCCCCTTTTCATTTCGAGTGCTTGTTTTGAACCCAGGACTTTGAGATGCCAGATTGCTCTCCTCACCAACAAGTCTTTATCGAAACTAACATTGACATTGACTAGGTTTGTATTGGAGGTATGCTACTGTTATTTGTTTTTTTTTTCTCTATCACCCTCACTACAAGAAAAACTCAATTTACCTACGGATTATTACCCACGGATCTGTATCCGTAGGTAAATTCAGCATTACCTACGAATTATTACCTACAGATCTGTATCCGTAGGTATTACCCACAGATTTAAGTTCGTAGGTATTACCCACAGACATAGGTTCGTAGATATTACCCACGGACACATATCCGTAGGTATTATCCATGGATATTGGTATGTAGGTATTACCCACGAATTATTTTTGTGGGTAATACCTACAGACCTATGTTCGTGGGTAATACTTACAAACTTATAAATTACCATTATCTCTTATTAATGATGTTCATATTAATTTATTAATAATAACTTAGTAAAGGTGAATATTATTAAGAATATTAATATTTTTATTGATATTATTAATATTATAACTAATATTATTGGTATTTTTAACACTTTTATTACTATTATTAAATTTGTATTACTATTATTAATATTATTATTAATTTTATTAATATTATTATTATCATTGGTATTTTTAATAACATTATCATTAATATTATCTTTATCATTATTATTAATATTAACATTAATATTAATAATATTATTAATATTATTGTTTTTATTATTATTTCTAATATTGTTAGTTACAATATTATTAAAATTATAATTATTATTATTATTATCAGTATTATATTTTTTCAAATTATTAATGTTGTTTTTAATATTTTTAAAGTTTTTAATATTATTAATATTTATACACAAAATATTATTAATGTTATCGATAACATTATTATTATTATTATTATTATTATTATTATTATTATTATTATATTAACATTATTATTATTATATGTTTTTTAATATATGGAATATTATTAATACTTGTATTCATATATTTATATTTATATTAATAATATTTTTAATATTACTATATTATTATCAACATTATTTATATTTATATGAAAAATAGTTTTAATAGTTTTAATATTATTAATATTTTTTTACATTATTTTCAGGTTTATAAAAAATATTTGTGATATTATTATTATTATACTTAATAATAATATTATCAATAATGTTATTACTATTAATGTTAACATTAGTATTCTTATTTCTAATATTATTAATGTTATTTTTATTACCCGTATTAATATTATTAATAATATTAGTATTTTAAATTTTATTAATTTATTATTGTTATCATGAATCTTATTAATATTGTTTTTATCAATATTATTAATATTATTATTGATATTATTTATATTATTGTTAATATTATTATTGTCGTTTTTAATAAAAATTATAATAATAAGAATAATAATATTATTATTAATGATAATAACAATAATATTAATAATAATAATGTTATTAATAATATTAACAATCATTGTCATAAATATAATCATAATAAGAATAATAATAATCATAATATTATCATATAAATTATCTGGTGCAGTGGTCAAAGGCTCCCTACAACATTCAAAGGTCTTGACTGTATGTAATCTCCATTTTTCTTATAGTGTTCTATGAATAGGATCATCTCTTTGTATTTTCAACTTTTGAATGTGTAGAGTTATGAAGCACAAATTGTACCTCACTTTAAGTCTCTTTAGGATAGCCTTCCTAATTTTGACAATCCATACCTTCTTCCTTGAGAGTTGGTGTCACCTCTCTCTTAGGAAAGCCTTTCCACCACTTAACAAACCTAGACACTCCTCCTCCATCCAAGCTTTTGCAACCATACATTCGTTCCTCCTCTAATGAAGATGCTTGAGCTAGATGGATTTCCATCATGTAGTATTAGAGCATTGGTTCTTCAAGAGATAAGTGTCTAGTCTTTTCTTCTTGCTTGATCCTTGTTGTATTCATCTTTCCTTGCTTGTTTTCGTTTGTTTTCACATATTGAATTGTCTCATATTGCCTTAAACTTTGGTTCAAACTTATTTTCTTCTTGAACCATCCATTTGTGCTTGTAGGAGTTCCATGCAAAATCACGTGTGCTTTTAATTTCTTTAAGTCTTAGTTCAATTTTAATCGATTCATTCGGTTTATAATTGATTAATTTTACTTTTGATCATCCATATGTGTTGCTTAGAGTTTGTGTAGTTCCACTTGTTATTAATTGCATTAGTTTAGCCGTTTAACTTTGTAAGTTTTACAAGTCAAATTTATGTAGTTCATTTGCCTTCGAGTGCTTTGGTTTTTCATATTTGAGTTTAGACTTGTTATTATATCACTAAAAGGTTCCTAGAGTTAAATTTTTATCGTGTTTTATTTGAAATTTGTGCATCTACTTTATTTCCTTTCCATTTGACAACTATATTCTATAATTGTTCTTAATTCAATTTCAAGTTCACGTAAAATGCAATTGTTTAGTACTTGTGATTCATTGATAAACCAGTTTGAATATGCATTGAAAAGGGCTACACTCCTCTAAACAAATAAATGTACTTGAAAATAAGAAGAAAAAGTTAAAAAAAGGAGTAACGAGTTGAGCATTTGTGACCAATAAAATCGATTTAAAATATAAAGACAATTACTAAATGTCATTAAAATTGAACTTGGTCTTGGTATACCTTCACACTTATATAACCTCCTTGGTTAAATTTGTGTCTAGTGAGGATCTTCCTTGAGTTATTTGTTTCTTCACTTTTCAAACATAAAACAAAAAGGAACAAGTAATCATTCATCTCTTAGTTTTAATTTTGTTTTTCGTGATCTACTTTAGCACCTACCTTAGGATATTCTTTTTGTGTTTCAACTTGTTGGTTAGCCTTAATTTTTAATTTGTCTCCATCATGGTTCATGCTTAATGTTTCAGTTAATATGAATTTCGTGTCTCTATTCATGCTTAATGGAGTGAGTCACAGGTTGTTGGGATGGAATAAATGATGTATGTGAATGCTTAATCTGCATAAGGAAAACTTATGTTAATTATCGCTTAATTAATTAATTAGGGTTGGAATTAGGGTTCAATAAGTTGAGCATGAGTTTATATATGCTGTGATAAGTGAATTGCAATCGAATCAAGAGGGTAATTTAAATTTCGGTTGAGAAAATCTAATTCGGTTATTATTTTATTTTTATTTTATTAAATCTAGTTATTTCACAACAACCACCCCCCTTTTCTCTTTGTGTATTTAATCCTTTGACAGGAACTAGGTCCTTAGGAGACGACCTAGGAGTCACTTCCTAGTACTGCATTTAACTGCAACTATTTGACCGGATACGGCTTCGATCAAGGGTACAAATTCTTAAGACCTAAACTATTTTGCAGGTTAGTGTAGCAGCCAAGAAACAGACGTGGTATCTTAATAGTGGATGCTCCAAGCACATGATAGGGGATGCATCTTAGTTGGTGAATTTCAAGTGGAAACATGATCAGTATGTCAACTCTGGAGACAACATTAGAGGGAAGATACATGGTGTTGGTGACATTGGCAGAGAAGGGTCAGTTATTATAAAAGATGTGCTGCTGGTAGATGGTTTAAAGCACAACCTGATGGAGGAGCTCCTAGGTGCCTTAGCTTCTTGCGCAAGCTTCAATGGAAGTTGAGCTTGGTGAAACCTTGAAGCACTGAATGGAAGAAATGGATGAACTCCTCATGTTGCGGAAGCCATGGAAATGCAAGGAAGAATGTATGCAAGGAGGTTGATGGTGAAGTAGACGGTAAAAGCCTTGAAGGAGATTGGGCCAACCTTCAAGAGAGAGAGCTCCTAGCTTCTAAGAGAAGAAACTCAATGTGAAACTTTAGGCAATGTGCTGAAATTTGGGCAACATATCATTACTCAAAATCAAGTCTACAATGGAGGTTCCTAAACCTCTTATTTATAGAAGAAGAAAAAGCTA
>Ga0099824_1007588_pt1 | contig 14301 bp, 6 predicted proteins | sample SiratrowhiteBW_FD_76837 | JGI IMG/M metagenome (GOLD analysis project Ga0099824, IMG submission 76837) | Root nodule microbial communities of legume samples collected from California, USA - Siratro white BW | ecosystem: Host-associated > Plants > Roots > Nodule | place: USA: California...
AAAAAAAAAAATAAATTTTTTTTACATAAAATATAAATATATATATATATATATACAAATATATATAATAAAAATATTTTTATATATATATATATATATATATATATATATATATATATATATATATAAATTAAAAATAATAAAAACATCTATAATTATTGTTATATCAAATTAAAAATGATTAAACGGTATTAAAATAACTTTTTTGACATTATGTATTTTAAAAATTATGAGACATTTTAATGTATGGTTATTAAATAATAATTTTATTTTGTAATGGATAAATAGAAAATTAAAGGATAATCTTATGCGTCTATAAATACGTCAGGTCTTTTAATTGTATGATTTTTTTATCCCAATAGCTTAAAGGAGGATTAGTATTGCACGCTCGTTATAATAATTATTCAGCTTTTGTATGAAGATATTAAATAATTTTAAAGAAAGATTTATTATTTAATACGTTCTTTTGTTACCATTTTATTACTGTGTTGAGATATCACTAAATAATTAAAATTTTATTCAAAATAAAATATTGTATTATTAATATATAGCTTTATTTGTATTTTATTGAAAAGCAATGACTTGATAATTATTGGAGTAATGAATGTTGATCTTTGCATGAAAGGTAGACTTAACTCACAGTACCACTAACAATAAGAGAAGGAAATGGAATTGTAGTACAAGTCAAATTATATGAGCCTAGTGATTATAAAAGGGTCATTCCAGAATTCAGAAGCATTTTAGGGCACTATGAAAACTTATATACAACCAACGAGTTACTTGTTGTAAAAGTTTAAAAGAGGTTGTTTCGAATGAAAAGTTTTAGATAGGTATACTCCAAATCTAGTTTCAAATAATAGGTAAGGACAATACATCATGGAAATATTTAATATTATTTTAAAATTACATATATTTAAATTATAACTTTTTGAGAACTTACTCTATTGAGTTATTATTTATCTTTCAACACAATTTGGTTAGTTTAAAATAAGCTATAATTGTCACAAAAGACTTGATCACTAAATGAACTTATCTCACATTGTGTTTAGAAAGAAGAAAGTTTGAAACAAGATGAGATACAAAGTGTTCATTTTGCCTCTATTTCAATGAATAAGGGCAAGAGACTAAGAAAACAAAAACAATAAGGAAATGCAATTACACCTCAAAGAAGAAGATAACAAATAAAATAAAACGAATCTGCACGCAATATTTGTTTCTTTTGTCGAACTCTCGAGCATGTAAACAACTATGACATTAATTATCATGCATGACATCATAAGGAAGAGTTTCACTAGTTGTTGAAAACCAAGAGATGGTGAAAGATACATCTATGTTGGTGATGGCAAGATGGTTCAAGTTGCAACAATTGAAAAATTTAGATTATTATTAAAGACTATGTTTTATTTTGATCTTGATGGAACTTTTACTGTGCCAATTTTTAGATAAAACTTGATTTTTATTTCTTTTAGACAAATTTGGTTATTCTTTCATTTGGAATGGAAAATATAGTTTGTTTATTATTCAAAATTGGTCGGTTCTAGTTCTTCATGAAGTGATTGGTTGTTAAAGAAAGAATTTAGAGTAAACAATTGTTTGTAGTACATATTAACATAAACTCCATGGTTGCGAATCCGATCATTAAAAGATTAATCTCCCAATAGAGTCTAAAACTTGTTAGTTGTTCTCTCTCGATAAATATGTCGAATTGTAATACAAATAAAAAAAGAGTTGTCGAATCCTCATGGACTAAGTAATATATTGATAGTTCTAAATCCCTTTTATAAAGAGTTGCATAGATGCGAGAATAATTAATCTTTAGAGAATATTAACGATTTTGCAAATGTTGACTAAAGGAGAACTAAATACAATGGTTGTAGTTATTAGGTATGATCAAGTATTTGGGGTTGAATAATGCTTGAAAACTAGTATTTACCCCTTGTTCACACATAAAATTATATCACAATTTTCCCTATTTTATACCATCAAACCAAGTTAATTCCTTAATCATGATTATCTAATAATCCAATAACAATTAATCAATCTCATTATTAAAGTCATCTAGTTCCTATTTTAAGATTCAAAATAGTGACATCCAAAAACACAACTTTGTTGTAGTCCTTGGTTTATTTAATTTAGTCCAGAAAAAGATAGTATTTTCAATAACATTCAATTTCTAAAATCAAGTACAAAGACTCCTCCAGTGTCTAACATTGAGTATAAAGCTAAACCAAAGCAGAAAACTAAATATAGGTGCATATGTGAATCAAGAAGAAAAGAGAAGTTATAATGTCATTCAATCCCAACAAATTGAAGTTTAGCTACTCATAATGAGCATGATGTTTCAATAAGTACAATGTAAAGAGTACCATAGTAAATCATTGCACAATGTGTAAGATATTTTCTTTCTCCTCCAGTACCCTTGCGCCAATCAGTCTTCTCTCTATTTATAAGGCTAAACAGCTTTTTCTTCACTTGATACCTACGCTCAAAGCCTAGATGTTCCGCTTAGTGAATTGAATTTGTTCAGCTGAAGTTTTCCTCTGTGTTGAGCTTCTCTACATCTTATTCTGTAGATTGCTTCTTTTTTTTTTTCTTGAAGGTTTCTTCTTATGCTGAGTGCATCTCTAGCTTGCTCAGTTGCATCAAGTGCCAACTTACTTAGTCCATTTCGGGCCATTTATATCTGCTCATCTTTTGGAGTCAATTTTTGTATAGTTTTTTCTTCTTTGATATGCTTAGCTTTGGCTTCCTACACTCAACGGAAGCTTTTTGTGTTAGTCCATACTACTCGTCAAATTTGCTACTCCTAGCTTTTTTTACTATACCAAAATATGGCAAAATAAATCATAAGATCCAATTAACTTATTTCAATACAAACATTATGAATTTCTAAGTTGATTAGAGTTATATTTTTCGAAAGGAATCAAAGTTGTGCAAATAAAGTGGTTAAATCAAGTATAATGATAAATAATTTTGACACTTATCAAAAGACACAACCAAACTTAGTGTCTATTATAAATAATTGATTACTAAACATTACATAGTGATAGCAATTATTACAATTGGACCTTTTGTCCAAATTAAGTGTAACATTAAATTCTCTTTGTGTTGCTTCAATTCACACAAGTTTTATTAAAACATGTCAATACATCATTATATAAGAACACTTTGTATGCGACTTTTTATTTAATTTAAAAACTAAAGGTAAAACATGACTCCACATTGTTTTTCTTCTAAAATAAAAAAAATAATTATTTTACTTTTTTTTTTAAGAACAATGTGCTATATTTAAGCAAGGTGAAGTAACTAGTTATTTTCTAATTATAAACTATCATTTTGAGTCATAGTATGAACTATATGAATGAAATACAAAATGTTTTTCAAATAGATGGAAATGTGTCACATATATCAATCTTTCTCACCTAAATTAAATTTTAATTTTAGGTATATAGTAAACAACAATGCTCTAGTGACCAACACTTGTGGTGACCAACAATACTGAATCTTCCTTAGAATCATAATATATTTTTTTTCTTTTTCATTATCGTTCTTGTTTTGTTTCTCTTTTCTATGCCAACATTTAGAGGAAAAAAATGACCTTAATTTTCATGGTTGTAATATTATTCTTTTTTATCAAAACCTTATTCTTTCCTTGACTTTTTCCATTTTCTCCTCATCTTCTATACGGGAATTCATAATTATCTTCACTCTTTTATTACTGTGTTAATTTCTCTTTCTCTTGTTTTTATCCTTCTTTCAATCTTTCTTATCACCATTACCTGTTTTAGGATTATATCACCATTACCTGTTTTAGGATTATAGGATGTTGGATTTTTCCTTACATAATCATGTATATGTGATCATTGATGGTTTTACTTACTAACAAAGGCCATTTTGTTCCTAGTTGATATGATTGTTAGATTGAATTGACCAAAAGATATATTTGATAAAATATATAATTATATGGTTGCATACATAGTATGAAAGATGGTTGGATCCTTAATAATTATATATTAAAGAAATGATCAAAAGGTATTAAACTATTTTTAACAGTTATAAGTCATTTAATATCTAGTGATTAAAAGATAATTTTATTTTATAATGGAAGAATAAAATTGCTAAAGCACAATATCATCTGTCCAGCAATAGATTAGGTCTTTAGATCAGACTACATGCTTTTGATTTAAGTCCTGGTGTATCATTATAAAAAAATGATCAAGATTATTAGAGAGTTCTCTAAAAAAAGTGAAGAAAGTGTGATGATCTGAAAATGCATTCTTTTATTATTATAAATTTGGATATAATTCTGCTTTTAACTCGGTTTGTCAACCTGATAGATTAAGGGTTATAGTAATGATAGTTTTTTTTTTTTTTTATTATTAAAGACTTAAGTGATTGATTCTATCATAAATATTTAAATACATTTCATGTTTTGACATATTGTTCAGACTCTTTAATTATCTAAACTAACATTAATTAAAAAATAGTAATTTTTGAAAGTATATATATATATATATATAAAACACTATCCACGGTAAGTTCATATTTTAAAGATTATATTATAAGTAAAATTTTGATTGATTTAAAATACAAAATCTTTATTGGGATTCCAAAATAATGCATAAGAATTAAACTATATAAGCATTAATATTTTAATTGTTAGTTAGTCTTTAAAATTAAAGATAAGTACCAGTCACACTCAAAGAAAGTCGTCCCTAAATTAATAACTCTAGTCAAATTCGAGCTCCTGTTTACTTATAATTTCTAAAGGTCATCACGCTATTATATACAATTTTATAATCACCTCAATTATTTTATACTAAAGGTCATCCGTATTCGCACATTGTCATATTTGTAATTATTTCTGTCTTTTAGCAATTATTTATTTCTCTTTCTTCCTTCTCGCGTAGAAGCACATACGTAATATTGTTTTTTTGATATTACTCATCGAATAAAACTAATTCATGATTAAAAAAATAAAGCCAATCCTTTTTAGCTGAATTTTCTAATATTATATCCTATAACGAATGTAAGAACGGAAATATCAAATTAGGATAATTTTATTTTACGCTTACTTTTTTTAGTAAAGGAGCATAATATTGTTTTTTTAGTAAAATATATCAAAATTATTATTTTTTATCATTTTAGTGTTTGAAAAAAATGAGAGAGAAAAAAACTTAGTCCGATAAATTATTTTTCTTTCTAAAGTTTTCTTTTAGGCACTAAATAATAATAAAAAAAAGTAATTTTGATGTATCTTCCTCTTTTTATAATACAAAACTAAGTATTAAAGTAAACTTTTCTTTATATCCTCTTCTCTTTCTTTGAACGTTTTGATTAAATTAACAAAATCTTAACATCATTTTCTTTTATGTTGCATATTCTTCCGATAGGTTATAATAGGATCAATTTCATATAAACTTACTAGTGTTGGTACACTTTACAATAATATATATAAATTATAATAAGATCAATCTCATATAAACTTGTTAGTGTTGATAGACTTTACAATAATATACTAGAGTTGTTAAAATGGAACAAAATTTGTGGATTGACCCAACCAACCATAGGTTTTATGAAAATAAAAAATACAAGCTAATTATAGCAAAATAAAAATTAGATGCATTTATAACACTATAAAAAAAATATTTAAACGCCAATTTTAGTTATCAAATAAAATAGTTGCTAATTTTGACTAAAATAACTATCAAATTAGGTTTTGGTTGCTAAATAACTACAAAATAAAAGTAATGATTGAATTTAGTGACCAATTAAGTCAAGACAATTGATATCTAACATTAGCTACCAAGGTTTTAACCATTTATACCTATTAGATTCTAAATTAGTCTCTATAAGTGGCTAAAACCTTGATAGTTAATGATAGATACCAATTATCTTGACTTAATTGGTCACTAAATTCAATAATTATTTTTATTTTGTAGTTATTTAGCAACCAAAACTTAAATTGGTGATTATTTTGGTCACAATTAACAACCATTTTATTTGGTGACTAAAATTAGTGTTTAAATAGTTTTTTTTCTTGTAGTGTGAGTCAACTCTCCTGAGTTAAACCTATAGTGAGTTGGGTGAACCCATATAACCTACTAATTTCAATAAAAAAATCCAAATTTAAATAGGAATAAATACACAGTGAAGCAAATGAGTGTCTTACTTACGAAAAAACACAAACTCTAGCTCCATTTTCCTAGGGCTTTGTCTTTTCCGCACACTTTCTTCTCTTTATTTAAGTATTGCGGTGATCACACTACATGATCAAGTAAAAACAATTAGTTTTAACTTTTTGTTGTTAGGTAACACTATTTTAATTTTTTATTATAAGTATACATAAAATAGATATTAAAAGTGATGAAGTTGTTATAGGTTTATCAGATCAAGATTCTAATATTATTTAATATTGATGTGTAAAGAACTCTAACCCAATGAAGTTATTTTTTTTTTTATTTTTTTTTATTTTTACTATTTTGTAATGTTGGTGGATAAGGAATTAAAACTTATATTTTGTTTTAGAATTTTACTTTATGACCATTTCAAAGTTTAAGAATTAGTGCGAAATGATTATCTCATTTTGTTTGAATTCTTTTATAAAAACTTAACATTTTGAGAAAATTTATTTATTTTTAAATTAAGTTAGTTAACTTATTTAATCCACCAACTTATGGATGGCTAGTTTGGGCTAACATTTTTAAAGCTCGCCAAGAGGTGGACTGGGTTGTGTTGACCCATTTTTAATGTGGATTAAGGTGGGTTACATGGATTGAGTCCAACAAGGAAGACTGGCCCATTTTGACAATTCTACTATTAAGTTTTCATTGGTATAAATCTTTTGCATATTCATACTTCCTTCCTTTACTACTTTTCAAACAAAGTGCTAGTGTACATAAATATTATTTTTGGATGATTTAAGTTGAATTGGAATCTACATTTTTAGGGTTTCAAAATAAACATATCGTTTACTGAATTTGAAGTTTTCTACTATTTTCTAAGATTTTTTTGAAGTTAAGGCAAATTTGATGAAATTTTATAAAAAAAACCCTGAGGATTTGCCTTTAATTGTTTTAGCTTACATTTTTTTTTTTGTAATTGGCCTTATAAACCTATTTATATATCATATTTGGGCTTGTGTGTGGTTTAGGCTTTAGACTATTTTAAATAACCTAATTGTTGTCTAAACACACTCACACATAGAGAACTTATTTAACAAATTTTAGGGTTTTAGTTTTCTGTCTCTTTATCTTCTTTTATCTTTTTAATCTTTTTTTCATTCTTTATCTTTTCCAATTACGTCATATTGCATTTTGTGACTAAATTCCTAGGAATCAATTTACAAAATCAAGATCAAACAAGTCAAATTGAGTTTTACATTAACTATTCTTTGCTTTAAGTTTGCTCTTCTCTACTCTAATTTCAGTTTTGCTCTTCGTGATATCAATTTGTGTTTCTGATTTTAGAATCGAAATTAGGAATCAATTTAACGTTGATTTGATAACTAAATGTGAATTGAATTGAATGATGTTGAGATTCAATTTGTATAATTGGTAGTTGATTGATTGAATCTGCTAATTGTTCAAACTAGGATCTAAATCTTTAGAGAATTATGATGAGAAGATTGTTCAATTCTTGAATTTGTGGGTTGATATGATTTTATCTTCTTGATTTTTGGTTTTGATTATTGTTTACTTTTTAAATTTGTCTTTTAAATCTCTACACGCCAAATTTAATTTGTATGGGAAAACACTAAAGATTAAATATAATATACATGTGTCCTTTGAGAATTTACCTAGGTTATGCTCTATATTGAAAAATTTTAGAAATTTAATATCTTTGATTTCGAAAACAACATTGAATATGATTTTGTAGTAGACAAAGTTACAACATATTGTAACTTGAGTAAGTGTAAACACACAAATAGTAGTATTTCCCCCTTTTGTCAAGATCACTTGTAAAATTTAAATTAACATGGTCTTTGATAGCTAATTTTGATCCTCCAAAACATAATACAACACTTATGGTTCTTTTGATGTATCTAAGGAGCCTCTTAATAACCATCTAGTGCTCTCCACCAAGATTTTTCATAAATCTACTAGCTGCCCTCACTGCTTATGCAATGTTCAGTCTTGCATAGATTATGACGTACGTAAGGCTTTCCACCATTGACGCATATAGTATCCCATACATTTCCATCCTCTCTGATTTATTTTTAAGACTTCTACTTAAGGATAACTTACAACTGAAAGGAATTGGGAAAGAAATTTCCTTGCAATCTTGCATGCTGAAGTGTCACAAGACTTTTACTAAGTAATTCTTATGAGAAATATTTGTTTGTTACTCCCAAGTCTTTCATATCAAACTCCTTCTCCAATTATGGATTCAATTATTGGATTTGAGCTTTGTTGGGGCCTATCACCAACATGTGATCCACGCACAATGATAAGATGATAAAATTATTCTCATCAAACTTATTGTAATAGGTACAACGCTTCTAAAATTAATTTGCTGCAACTAAGGCTAATAATGAAGGAATCAAATCTCATGTACCAACACTTGGGCTCTTTATTTATATTGTATAAATATTTGGTTAACCTACAAACAAAGCTTTCTTGTTCTTTAAAGCCTTCTGGTTGGAGCATACATACACACACATATGTATGTATTTGTGTGTGTATCATATATTTAAGTTCTCCTTTCAAAAAGCATTTTTTTTACATTTAATTACTCAAGATATAAATCAAATGCAACACACATGGCCAAAACAACTTTGATTATGGTTAATCTAACTATTGGCATTGAAGTCGATGCTTTCTTTCTGCACATATCCATTTGCTACAAATCTAGTATGATATCATTCAAAATGATCTTTGTCATCTTATTTGACATTATAGAACCATTTATAAACAATATCTTTTTGACTTGTTTGAAATTCAACAAGTTTTCATATCCTATTTCTATAAAGAACCTCCCATTTCTTCTTACATTGTCATCATCCACAAAGAAACATTTGAATAACTCATAGCCTCTTCAAAATTTGAATGTTTTCCTTCTTGATTTAGAAGACAATAACATAATGGCTTGCCATAACATGTTGTAAGTGTCATTATATTGTTTAAATTGGTCTTGTGTTGATTATCAAAGTCCTTAGTTACTAACCTTATTTGGCTCTTGTTCTTTGTGCTCCTATTTTTAACCCAGAAGAGCTATTCAAAGTTTTCTTCTCTATCTGTACTATGGCAATGTGTTTTGTAAAGTTATCATTTTTTTTCTCATTTTGTAGTTCATTCTATGAAAAGACTACATAGCTACTAATCTAGGTCTTGAACAAAGCCGTAAACCTCAATTGAAGGAAATTCAATTTGTATGGAAAATTTATCTTGTAGAAGTGCTAAAGAAATGTGGACAAAGTTGGAGGAAATATATAGAAACAAAGAAATTCCTGATGAAAAAAGAGTTTAACACAAAAAGCATACATGTAGAAGAAAATTACTCATTAACAAAAGGTGACTCTAAATCTTTAAGACTAATCTCTTAATGTACCTTAACAACAGTTGCTAAAGGCATATGACTAAACAAAAAAGCAGTTGCTCAAGGCATATGATTAAAATAAAAAGGGAAAAGTTAGATCAATCCATAGAGAAGGAAAGTGGATTTGTCACTTAGGATAACAACAACATAAGTAATATTCTTAAGTATGACAAAACAAGCGTAACTGTTTGTTTTCAATCAAGGATGAGCTATTAGTTGAAGGAAAGAAGTAAGATCTCCTTTATGTAAGCCATCCATGTAATAAAAACCTAAAGGAAACATTTAAATTACAATGATGGATGTTAGATATGACCTACTATGATAAAAATGCTTGGAATAAAAAGAAATATAACAACATATATGCAATGGATTTAAATCATGCATCATCCAATATTTTATGTTTAAAAGAAAAAAGATGTATGTTCATGGTTATAACATAGAAAAACAACTCATAACCATATGGTTCAGCTAGGAAAAGTTATTTATTTATAGCATAGAAAAGTAGCTTATAATCATATGGTTTGACTATGAAAAGTTATTTAAAAGAATCTTGTAAAAAAATTTGTTAGATCTTGTTTTTCAATAACAAGATTTGTGTTGCATGATAAAAGTGAAAATATGTTTGAATCTCCAAAGGTAGGAGATCTCCCACTAATATGAGAACCCAAATTTGTCTTGGGGACCTTACTATACGTTGATTTTCTCGTTCTTGTAGGGGTGGAGCAAAAGTGGTTTGAAATCTAAAGGCTTTTACAAATTATCCAGGTGACAATGTTCCTTAACATGTAAATTTTTGTTTGATTCATTAAATATATTCTTGGATGTTTAAAGATAGTAGTTAAATTGATAATATAGTTGGATGAGTAAAATGCATGATTTGAAAATGTTTCAAGTGCAATATAATCTATTATTTTGAAATTTAATTGATTATTTGCCACAAATTTGTACACAATGTTGCAATTTAATGTATTAACATTCACCTTAATTGATTATTTTATGTCCATTTTGTTGTTGTTTTGTCAGTTTTAATTAATTATTTGTGAGTGTTTTGTTTTGAGACTTTCTATTTTATTTGATTATCATAAGTAATAATCAATTATTCACCTTTGTAGTCATATGATTGTATTTCAAAAGCAATTTGATTGATTACCTAAAATTTTTATCAAATAAAATTACTGTTATAGTATGTTATAATCTATTAAATCAATTATATTTTTCTCATTAATTCATTTTAATTTCTTGTAACTTGAATTTCTGTGTAAAAAAAATAATGTTTGAGCCTATAAGTATATTTTAAACATAATCAAATACTACAAATCACTATTTGCAAATCAAACGCTTGTGTGAGCATTATTCTCTCTCTAGTTCCCTACTCTCTCACAAACATTACTTTAGAAATAACTTCTCATTCTCATCTTAAAAGATTTAAGAGGTTTGTTATTAAACGAGGTAAAACCTCAACATCCTTAAGACTCTCAAGATCTATAGAAGGATGATTTAGTGATGAAGATCTAGAGAGGAGTACAAAAGATTTTGGAGTGGTAGGAAGCGCACTCATAAGTTTCCCATTTTGGATTTCTTCACATGTGAAGGCTTCACTTTTCAAGAATTGCTGAGAAGCCAAGGATTCTAAACATTTGTTGAGATGCAGGGTAAGTATGATATTGAACTTATTAGGGTTTTCTATTCAAAATTATCTTTTGTAGGGTTAGTTTTACACTCTAAAGTAAAAGGAATTGAAATTATTCTTGATGAATACATTTGGCTAACATTGTTGGGCTCAAATTAGAGGGTGAGATTGCATATTTTGATTTAGAAAACTTCTATAAAATTGTTGTTTATCTTGATTTCCTAAGAGACCCAATTATGATTCAAAATGGGTGGCAGGAAAATGAATGAAAGGTTGCTAGCCTTTATGATTGTGGGTGTTGGCTCCAAAAGGGAGCAACCTTGTTCAACTTTCTGATGATGTTGAGGAAAAATCCAACATTCTATGGTTTAATTAAGTGTTGAAAACATGAAAGTTCAAACAGATCATACATCCTTTGTAAGACGTTTGATGTTTAACAATGAATAATGTAAAATGTAAGTGTTCAGTCTTACAAATAAAACATTGTGTGACATTCTCTTACATCTTATAAGACACATATGAGATCACATGAAACACTCATAAAACATCAAATGATCAACACATAGACTAAGTTAACCTCATACTTCAATATATTTATTATATGTTGCAGATAATGTCCATTATCTTTTGTTTGACTATAGAGATTTGTTCAAGATAAAAATACAATACATCTCTCTCTAAATCCAAAGAGAAAACAATAACAACATCTTTTGAAAAATAAAAATACAACTATTACGAGAATTTTATAAAGAAAAATTTCCATCTTAATTATTCTCTCATAAAAGAAAAAAAGTGATTTTAGTACATCTTACTAAAAAAATTTACAAAAATAAAATTATAATGAAATAAGATTTCTCTTCTCACAACTATCTTAAAAATATCTCTCTCTTTTATATTTTTAATAGCAGTTCAATCAAAATTAAAATTAAGGAAGCTTAATGAACACAAAAATAATTGTATTAATTAAAGATATGTGAATGATCCTATTATTATTAAATTTTTAATTAAAACTAAATTTCTAAATATTATATTTTTTCAGTAAATTGCATTTTACTCCTCCATTTCTACAATATTACCTTCATAACCTTTCATTTTTTGGCCTTTCAATAAACTTCTTAAAATCCATAATGTTATAACATAGGCACCAATATTCCGTTAGGCAGCTATTTCCATTAACATAAATTTGTTAAGTGAGGTGCAAATGCTTGTTTAGTGACCTACTCTTCCTTATAACTAAAATAGAGGACAAAGGACAAAAACAATTTTATGTATTTGTGTTAAGTCAAACACCCATAAACTATTATAATGAGCATATATGAATACTTTTAGATAAGAAAGTGCATTAAACAAGTAAGTGCATGATTATGCTAAATGGAAAATACTTCACTAGCGAAACATGTTGGTGAGTGTCTATTTGAACATTATGAATTCTTTGTAGAGTCAAAAAGCAAAGAAAATGGATATATAATCAATAAACTTGTGACTAAAGCAAATCCTAGTGAATGACTTGATAAAAGTGGTTATCATCCTAAGGTATGGAATATTGTTTTTGGTGTAAATAACGCGTAGAATATTTACTCCAAAAAAATAGTTAGGTAATAACAACATATTAATAATTTGTTAATTTAATATAATAAAAATAAATGATGAAAAAGAATCCATTGAAACATTATTGATGCATAGAATAAATACTAAGATTTTGACATGGTTGTCGCCATTACCGGGCTTAAGTTCTGACTTTGTTTTGTACCCTCACACAGGGGCGCGTGGGGTACTCTGCGTTTTGGAACCACTCAATCTCAATGCCTAACCCAATTAAGATTAGTATACATCATGACACAAGCTACTATGCAACACGACAAGACAAGTAACACAAAACAAAAAGGAAAAAGATAACACACCAAATCTAACTTCAAAATCTTTTCGAACAGTGTGAGGATGTTTTTGTGGAAATTTTGACTCACATGGCATGGCTTCTAAAATTTTTTAACTGATAGCATACTGTTGAAAATAATTACATGGATAACACGGTTTCGCTTGAAGCTAGAATTCGAATTTTGTCATGTATTTGGGCTGTTTTTCATCGGAATATTACTCAGAATTCGGGTTCTAAAGACTGAATACTGAAGAGTGTTTTTTTTTTTTTTAAAAATATTTTTCGTTTTTAATTTAAAAATGAAGTAAAAGTGGAAAACTTTTGAAAAATAATATAAAAATTAATAAATTTGGATAAAAAATATTTTAAGAAATTAGACAAAGAAATATTTAAGAAATAGATATATTTTAAAAAGTTAGATAAAAATATCTATATATTAAAAATAAATAAGCTTTTAAACAAGAAAAATTTTGTGAAAAAATAAAGGATTGTTGTAATGACTTAGAAAATTGTTCCTTAGAGTAAAAGTGGTAAAAGTGGAAAAAACTCTTAGATATTTCAATATTTAACTGAAAACGCGTATATTAGAAAAAGTGGATATCTAGGTTTAACTTTTCACTAAACCATCATCTCTCTAGAAATAGGTTTTATGTATCTCTTTATCTTTTATCTAAGATTTTAATTCCATTCCTCACCAACAAAACAAGAGTGTTCAATTAGATCTTTTGACAAAAATGTAAATTTATTTTCTACTCATCTTTCTTAGAGTTAGTTTTAGGTCATTTCTTTTTTTCTTGGTTTTAATGGTTTCATGTATGCTCTAAGGCATCAAAATAAGCCTTTGCTAGTTCAATATTCTAGTGTTGTAGTCTGATTATTGATCAGAAGGTGATCCTTGTGATTTTTGACTTTTGAACTCTTTTGATAGTGTTTTAATTTAAGTCAAGTAAGAGAAGTTAATTGCTATGTTTGAGTATAAGTTAGATTGTATTTTCAATTTGAACCTTAGGATAGGAGACATGAATGAAGATATGTTTGAGTGTTTGTGTTCATTCGATTTGGTAGGTCTGAATGTGCTTAGTTCTTTTAAATGAGTTGAACTTGTTTGAATGATTAATGTAACTTCATTTGCTATTGTGAATGTATGCAAAAACTTATTTTGCATGGGTTAAAGTGATTAATTAATTATATATATATATATATATATATATATATATATATATATATATATATATATATATATATATTTTTCTTTTTT
>Ga0099824_1007590_pt1 | contig 14296 bp, 15 predicted proteins | sample SiratrowhiteBW_FD_76837 | JGI IMG/M metagenome (GOLD analysis project Ga0099824, IMG submission 76837) | Root nodule microbial communities of legume samples collected from California, USA - Siratro white BW | ecosystem: Host-associated > Plants > Roots > Nodule | place: USA: California...
GGTGAAGCCATGACTGAACATGAAAATAGGATGGGTAAGGACTCTGAGAAGGTCAAGAAATGGAGGTCAGCTTTGTTTGATGTCGCCAACTTGAAAGGATGGTACATGAAAACCGGGTACAGTCATAGTATTCTGTTACTTTCTTTTTCTTTTTTTGCTTATTTTCATGATTATGTCTACTTTAGTCCTACCAATAGTCGTTGATAGTAATCACTTCATGCATGCATCGTTCTTGAAAATCTACGAACTGTTAAATTTGACATCCATTTCTTAATTTGTTTAAAATATGACTTCATTAACCAGGAATCATGTGGGAGACACTGGGGAATGGTTTATGCTGAGGCTTTGATTTTTGCATTTCGTGTTTTGTTGTGTGGCAATTACTTGGTGCAGATATACTTTGATGAGTATTAGAATGAGAATGAAAATTGTATGAATGAACTAAATGGCCTTCTACTTTTGCAGGTACGAATACGAATTCATTGAAAAAATCGTGGAAATGGCCAGTAAAATGTAAAATGTTTTCAACTTGAGTGGGGGTGTGAAGTTGAATGTAAATTTGGGGAATTGTCCGTTGAATGTACTATGATTCAAAGAGTAAAACCCTCATTTCCTTTACTTTCTTAATGTATTAAAGATTCTCATCACTTTCGTTCTTTTTACTCTTTTAATCGAAAGTGTTCATAATAAAAGGGTTGAGTGGATAATTTATCAAATTTATGATGCAACCCAATTAAAATAGTTTAAATCAAATATATGCCATTATAATAATCTATCCTGGGATTTTCCTAGATATATAAAGAAAATGAGCAAATACTCCATATCTTACTTTTTTTGATGAACAGTGTCATAGTTTAGGTGATTAGTAGAAGAAAGGTAGTTAATGACTATCATCGATTCTTCATTCCAAAAAAATAAAAAGATTTTTGCGTTTGTCAATATAAATAAAAGCAGAACATTGATGGTAGTCATTAATTAACTAAATTTGATATCAACTGGCCGCAAAAATTGATTGTTCATAAAGCCTCTCCTTTAAAGTTCCAAAATTTGATCTATTTTTGACATGTTTTGCTGTCACAAAATGCCGTATATTGTGCATATCCTATGAGTGCATGGAATTTAACAATTTCAAAGCCAGAGCTTCTTGCTCCTCCAAAGTAACCGCGCCTGTACTTGTACGTGCATTCCCTGCGATTTCATTTCTTTCACCCTCGTCACTGTCACTGTCAAAGTATACTTTACTCTTTTTATGCCGTCTATTAACAGTTTCGTCTCCTTCTGACCCAGAAACATCATCTTGGTCGTCCTCTTCTTCATTCCCGGCTTTCCATTTCATCTTCTGCTTTATTCTTTTTTCTCTGAGCCGCTGACGCTCTAGAAGCTTGTCTTCCTTGTCAGCCTTCTTCAAATCATCGCGCATCCTTCTATAGTATTCAGCTTTTTGTTCTGTATGATGACATAAAGACAGATGTGTCAAAAATCCAAGAACACACATTTGAGTTAACTATTTCAATGCTATCAAGTACGACAAGATCGTATGAACGGATGCAATCTAGCCATGGTCAGATTCTTGAATTCAAGAATGATTGCACAAAATATAAAAGAATTTTCTAATTGATAAACGAGTAGTTATATAAGGAAATAATTTGTAGCAAATTTTTATTAAATTTCATAAAACTCTGAAAATAAGGAAAGAAAAAAATGACAAGTTTACACTAAGATGCTGGTCTGCCATTATTGAAAGAGTGTGTGTATATATATATATATTAAACTGTAGTGTAATATAACTGTCTACTGACAACTGTCACTAGTTAGAGTTAATTAAGTACCAGCTGTCTACTAACATTTGTCATTAGTTAGTTAGAGTCAGTAATTAAGTACCATCTGTCTACTAACATTTGTCATTTGTTAGAGTCAGTCAAGGTGCAGCTATCTGCGACTGAAAACTGTTACCAGTTAGTTAGCATATACAGATACCTTTCTATAACTGTCACACTCATTTCTTTCACTAACTCAACTTCAAAATTAAAGAAAATACCATAACATGAAAGTTACATTGTACATTTCCTGATTTATAGAAAAGAAAAACAGAAATATTGAAAGCCATGCATTGAGAATTTGAGGTCCTAGCTGGCTTCAATTGATAGCCTTACAAATGTACAAGCAGCAATTTCACCATGCAAAATTATTACTAAGATTTAGTGCTTAGAATGGATATACCTGGGTCAAGCAGCAAAGCTTCTTTGCCACTTTGTGTGTCAGCTATCCTGGCTAGCGGAGGAAGTGTGTTGCCTTCATCGTCAAATACCACCCTGGACCCCACTGGCCTATGTACATTAATCTTGAGCTTCTTTTTCTTCAATACACGAGTTGCTGGTCTGCACAGGAAAGAACACAATTGATAAGAACAAGAAATTTTAATCTCCACATAAATGGCTCCCACCAAGAAATGTGACGAAAGCAACTTTATGCCTAACAATAAATTTGAACTTTTTATTAGCCATCATAAGATCTTTTATTTAAAGGTCATTCTGCCTCAGCAATTCAAAACCAGTAGACTTGTTGAGCCCCTTCAACAACCGTATAAAAAGAAACCATCGCATAATTATCAGAAAGTAATCTACTATATAAAAAGAAAACACATAGACATACATTATTTCTTCAATTTCAGATGACTTCACTACGTCTTCATTTGCAGGATCCGCTAACTGAAAAAGATCATTTTCGATTTTTTCATCCTTCAAAGGATCTGTGTCTATCTTGTTTCTTGAAACCTCCAAGACATTATCCTTACTTGAATCTTCTGGTTCAACTAAAATTGATTTTGTTGACACAGCCTTAGATTTAATTTTTTGGTTAAGAAAACGGATTTTGGGAGTCATTGGTAAACCTAATGATGCTGAATACTCGTTAACAGGCAGTTTCGTAACATCAAATATGTCTTTATCCTTTTGTATATGGATGGATCTCAAATATGTGATGAACGCCCTCTGAGCCCGATGCTGGAGGTCTGGGTATTTAACCAGTAAAGATGCCAACAGACTAGAAACTGGTTGCAGTAGTTCTTGCCTTGGCTGAATAATCAGCAATTACAAAAGCATGAAAAGAAAATGTCAGAAAAAACACAAGACAGAAGAAGAGAGCCGGATATAAAACGGAAAACTTGATCTTCAAATGAAGATTGGACTTGCGTGTGTACTAATAATTTTCAGGGCAAGTGTACCTTATTAAAATGCACTGGAACCTTTGCTGCTTTTAACTTTTCAAGCATTTGCATTTCTGAAGGCAACAGAAATAAAACTGACTTTCCACCAGATTTATATCGAGCTGTGCGACCAACTCTGTGTATGTAAGAAGCTACATTTTCAGGACAATCAACCTACAAATGCAAGAGAGAAGTGAGACTTAGGCCATAAAAACCAACTTTCTGCTTCCAACATTCCAGTCAAAGTCCTAAGACGTGCTACACCACACAAAACACAAAAAGGATGAGACTCACCTGAACAACCCAATCAACTGCCTTATTAAAATCAAGGCCTCTTGCAGCCACATCAGTTGAGAAGAGAACAGAGCGCTTCTCACAAAACTCAGAATATATTGCCATTCTTCTTTCCTGTTTCATCCTCCCATGAAGGCACTTCAATGGTATGCCAGGGTGCAGCTTCTTAAATGCTTCAAAGACAAATTTTACCTATTAAGAAGGGATGACAACATTATGGTAGATAGTCAAGCTCAAGAAGTTTGCACCCAAAAATTACAAACATTGAATCAACCAAATCCAGTTATCAACAGAAATCCTTTTAAACAGAGAATTCCTCCCATTTCCATTTGAAGTCTTATGAGCACTTCATCCTAAAAAACCTTTAAAAGCTTTCTCACTGCAATAACCATAATCAGCACAACTGAAAACCATAACAGAAGCTCTACGAATGTAGACTATATCCTTTGCAGTTACACATGCAACAGTGCATACATTTACTAAGTTATTGAATATGACTCTAACAAGCTAACTTTCAGTTTCAATGATTAAACAAATTTCAATATCACATTCCCTCAAACTGCATACAATTCTTGAAAATTATGACTAGCTAGTAGCAATGCATTTGGCTAATCATCAACAGGTGCAACTTTTCAGGTCGCATGACATTAAAATTGTAATAGAAGCTTACAAAATATGCTTCCTTCAAGTAAAGGAACTTCTTTAACAGGACGGAAAAGTGGAGCTACCTGTTTACAGCTTGAAAGAAAGACAAGTATTTTTGACTGTAGATGAGTCTTTATGAAACTCCACAGCATATCTAACTTTTGATCAAGGGGAACAATCATCACAATTTGCTTCAACAGAGAAGGAGTGGCAGTCACCGATTCTTCATGCACACTCAGATACTCTGGATCCTTCAAACTTAGTCTGGCAAGATCTTGAATTGACTTTGTTTGAGTTGCAGAGAAAAGCAAGGTTTGTCTGCGCTTTGGTAGTTGAGAAATGATTGCATTTAGTTCTTTCTTGAACCCACTGTCTAGAATGCGATCAGCCTCGTCTAGCACCAAAATCTATACAAGAAAAGAAGACCATTCAATCATCATTAAATAAATACTTACATATGTTGTTTATATAATTGAAGAGGATCCAGGTTAAACTATTTTGTTATAAGCTGTTTTCATAAGTTATTCTAAAAAGCAAAACAAGCTTATAGTACCTTATTATGAACATGTCATAAGCTATTTTCATAAACTCTCTCATAACACTTGCTCAAAAATTTATGTCATAAGATAAGCTCAAATAAGTTATAAATAAATTCTTCCAAGCACACTCCTCTTGCCCAAAATAAACCTAATGTGGAAGATAAAATTTAATTGCACAAATACTCCACTTCAACCATTGTTGCTAAATCACCTACTAGTGTAGTGTCTACCAAGGAAGCGAACTTTTCTGAAGGTTATCAAGAAAGGCAGCTAGCAAACCCGAGTACTATATTATAAAACACACAAGGAAGTAGAGTATGAAATAATAAAAAAAAGGTCAGAATTGCAACTCTAATTTAAGAGTCGAATTGGGATTAAACTATTAGATGTAAGAAAGGAAAGGCTACACTGACCTGCATTTGTGAACAATCAAAATTGGGAGTTTCATCCATGTGTTGCAGCAGTCTACCGGGTGTGCAGATCAATATGTTGAGCTCATTAACGCGTTCTTTCTCCATGTCAACATCCTTTCGACCACCAATGAGAAGGCCAGCACTAAAATTATGGTGTTTTCCAACATCCTTCAACACATCAAATATCTGACGAGCCAATTCCCTTGTAGGCGATATGATTATGCTGCCAACGCCATCTTCAGGTCCCCATCTCTCTCTATACAACTTCTCCAACACCTATCATTCATAATCCACCATAAACAACTAACCAAAAGTATAAGAGTAAATTACACTGACACCCCGATATTTCATGAGATTGCACAGAACCCTTGTATTTTTTTTTTCTATCTCATCACTAATTCTCTTAATTGTTTGAAAATTGAAAAGCATTACACTGACACTACTTGTATATTAAATTAACTCTCCTGAATTATTTGAAAAAATCTCACCATGATCTCTTAAAAGGAAAGTTGTGGTAAACATTAGAAAAAAACACAAGGTGTTTATGCAATTTCACTAAAAACTTCAGTTAATTTAAATTTACTCCAACTATAAATATCACAATTCAATATCCCGTTGGTTTACTATAACATTTTCTCACTCTTTATCTAATGCCGTGATTATATTATTATCACAATATTTGAATTAGTTAAAAAAAAATGAAAGCAACCCTAATTAAGTGAATGGAGAAAAAAGAAGCACTTACAGGGATAATGAAAGCGAGGGTTTTACCGGAGCCAGTTTTGGCGGCGCCGAGGATGTCTCGGCCACAGAGCGCGTGGGGGAGAGAAGCTCTCTGGATGTCGGTCATGACGACGAACTTGGCTTGCCTCAAGGCGTCCTTGGTTTTCTTGGAGAGCGGGAATTGCTCGAAGCGCGACGCGCCGGCGTAGCGCGAGTAGGTGTTGTCCTCTAGGTGACCAATAGGGGAGTTTTTGGGCAGAGGTGGAAGCGACATTGGGTTGGAGCCGGAGTCCGGTGGCAGAAACTGGATCCATGAATTCAACAGGTTTATCTCTTCCTGCTCCGATAATCTCTGTTGCTTCCGAAACTCCTTCGATTTTGGTCTTCTCATTGCTCAAGCTTCAAGAAGAAGAACAACAACAACAAACGTTGGGGTTTAGGTTTACGTTGGGGTTTAGGTTTGGTTTGTGTTGTGTTGTTGCGGCAGAAAGAGGAACAGTGTAACGGAATACCCCAATTTATGAGAGATTGGGCTGGCCCAATTAAAGACCCTTTTTTTTAAGAAAATACACTTCCCAATTTTGTTTTTGCAAATTTTAAGTTTTTATGTAATTATTAGTGAAAACACGAACCGATATTTAAATATCCAAATTTTATTATAATAAAAATAACGAATATAATTAAAGATAATTACTATTATATTATAAAATTATTAAGTTAAAAATAATTGTGGGAGACCGTTGGGGTGGGGTGAGGGTTCAATTCCGATGTTGTTCAACGACACGTGGCTAAAAAGCACCTACCCACAGTCACTTCTCCATAACTCCAGACTGTTATAAAAGTCAAAATACGCTACCATCAATCCAACAGTTCTTAATAAATTCATCACTGTGTTTTTATAAAAAGAAAAAATATTTTTAGAAAATAAGAAATAGTAATTTCTCAAATTAATTTTAATCTGTAAAAGATATCTCTTTTAAAAATACCTATGTGGCCCAGAGATATCATCATTGGTTTAGATATATTATAATTTATAGAAACATCTGTGACTGTATTATATTTATTATTTGGGCATTGTTCTTATTAAATTCTGTTGAATGTTTTAGAAGAGTACAATAGTGAGAAGCCAGATGTCACGTGTAACATTGTGCCCTGCTAATGAGTAGTTTCATTTCAATTCCAATGTCTTCTTCTTATCTTAGTTCTGCAACACAATTTCTCTACCCTCTGTTTTCTTCCTCTTCTCACTCATAAGCGTTACCATACATTTTTTTTTTCTCTTCTTGTCTTCACTCTCCCTCTGAATGTGTGGGTTTGCTTTTTTCTATTTTCCCATCAATCGTCCTCCGAGAAATTGACTTCTTCTTCTTTCCTTCATTTTCTTTAGCTTTCTCAGGACCCAAAGTCGCTTACTTGGTCACAACTGAGAATTGCTTGTTTGGTGGGTCTTCTTCAAGCAATTGTTCTGAGACTGATAAATAAAAACACTAATGGTATATAAACTCCCTTCAAAATGGAGAAGAAATCCCCACCATCTTTAGTGCTTAGTTTAAAGTTTGAAACTTTGAACGTTTTTTGTTAACTGAAGGGAAATTGTACGTTCTGGGTTTTATCCATTCAGTTTTTTGAGAAAAAAAGAAACTGAATTTTATCGGTTGCTGGTGTTAGCTTTTACGGGGATCTTTTTGTAAGAAATTCCACTCTTTTTTCAATTGACCACCGACCCTTGTGACTGATCCTTCAGTTGAATTGGGCAAAGGTTTTCTTCGGAAGTTATTTGGTAATGTTCTATGCAACTGGTCTTTGTTCATTAGATTACTCAATGCACATTTAAGTGATAACATATGAATTGTTCTGCTTTTGCTTTTTTCAGGTGGCCTCTATTGCTGTGTACTGTTCACAGATTTTGTCATGGTGAATGCTGCAGGTGGTGTCCTTTTAAGGCATAGAAGGTTTGAGAGCTTCTTGAGTACAAGATCTAGCCAAAGTGTGGAAGAAACTCCAAAAGTTGTAGTGAAAGATGGACTGGGAGAAGCACCAAGGAATGATGGATGGGTTTCTGTAATCATATCTTGGATCAGAATTGTTACATGTTTTGTGTCTATGATGGTCACGACATTCATATGGGCATTGGTCATGGTTGTGCTTATACCATGGCCCTATCAGAGGATTAGACAAGGAAACGTTTATGGACATGTGACTGGTAGAATGCTGGTAAGCTACCATAATATTTAGTTCAGTAAATTTTTCCATTTTGGAGTAGCATAGTTACATGTTTTGAAACTTTTGGTGACACCTTTACAAGTTATGACTGATATCTCAAACATTGGATGCAGATGTGGATTCTTGGTAATCCTATTAAGATTGAAGGTGCTGAGTACTCTAACGAGAGGGCCATTTACATCAGCAATCATGCGTCTCCAATAGACATATTTCTTATCATGTGGTTGACTCCTACAGGCACTGTTGGCATTGCTAAGAAGGAGGTTTGTTCTAATGCATAGTTATTTACATTAAACTTTCTAGTAAAAAAATGCATTCAAAGCATCAGAAACTATGCAGATAATATGGTATCCTTTATTTGGGCAACTTTATGTTTTGGCCAACCATCTTCGTATAGATCGATCCAACCCTACAGCAGCTATTGAGTCCATGAAAGAGGTATATAATATAACCTTTTTTAACCTTTTTCTTGCCTCATTTTTGTGTAAGGTTTTGATTTGTAGTTGTAATATTCAGGCAGCTCGTGCAGTTTTGAAAAACAATCTTTCCTTGATCATTTTCCCAGAGGGTACCAGGTCTAAGAATGGACGGCTACTTCCTTTCAAAAAAGTATTCATCTACACTCTTCTTCTTTGCATTCTATTGTCACATTCCATAACAACACTTGGAGCCATATCTTGACGTTGCATGTAATCTACAATACAACCATATCATATGATTCACTATTATGATCTATGAGTTTGATGCAGATCATGAAGAATATCACCACTTGTCATATTATGTATTGACTCAGGACATTTTTATATATTTTAAGAGTAGATTTATTAAAATTTTAAGAATGTAGATTTATTAAAAAAAATAGTGTACCTAACTCAATTTTACAGAACTGATTTGGAAGGTGATGATCGTCTTCGCTATAAAATAGCGAAATGATCTTATCACTAGTCGACGTAGAATATTCACTTAGAATACATGAATTTAGTCTAGCTCGTATGTTGCAATCATTTTGGTTATGCTTGACATGCACTTTTCATGCAGGGTTTTGTTCATTTAGCACTGCAATCTCGTCTTCCAATTGTTCCAATGGTCCTCACAGGTACTCATCTAGCTTGGAGAAAAGGAAGTTTGCATGTTCGACCAGCACCTCTCACAGTGAAGTATCTTCCACCTATTAGTACTCAAAATTGGAAGGTTGACAAGATTGATGACTATGTCAAAATGATACACAACATGTATGCTGAACATCTTCCTCTGACTCAGAGGCCTCTGCCTTGAAAAGTTGCAGGATCAGAAGAATCAGAATCAATTTTAAGCAGAAGCATATCTTCCTTAACTGCAATATGCATAAATTGGTTTTAACATATTAAAATAGCTAAATCCTTGCAATAAGTTAGCTACCATGTCTAGTTAATTGTGATACTCTTCCCTGATATTTAAATTAACTGCTTTAAATCTCACTCATCAATGATCATTTGGTGATACTTGTGTAATGTTCAAAATTTGTTGAAGAATGCAAGCATCACACTGTTTAACATTTTCTTATCATTGTGAATTTTTCATGCGCCTATAGAACAGTACATGTTCATGCTAGTTATAGAATTCATCTATTTTTGTATAATTTACGTATCATATTCAACTTGTTATAAATTGCTAAAATCGTGTATTAGAGTATTGGCTATCACTATAAATCTAATTGTTTCTATCAAATAAATATCTTAAATGGGTTCATAAAAGGTTTGTGGAAATTTTTAAAACTAAAGTGGCTCATTGTTTTGGCTTTGTTTCCCATTTCGGTTTGCTTCCTTTAAATGCAAAAAAACTTTTTTATTCATTTTATGAATTTGGTATTAAATTTTCAACTAACCCACCTTAATCTATCATTCTTGGAATTTGAATTCAGTACCCATTTTACTATTTAAATTATTATGAACTAGCTAAAGAAGATGCACTAATGACAATGTGTGTCCACAATTTTATCTTGTTACTTTATTTTATTGAATTAAGATTTAATTGTTGTAATAAATTTTATTATTTACATATTAATGTGTACATTGATTTTAAATTAAATGTAGGTTTATTTATATAATTTGTTTATTTTTATGTTGTTTTGTTTGAAGTTGAAATATTGATTAAGATATTTAAATTTAATATGTAATGAGCGAGAAAAATCAGTTTGGAAAGAGATAAAATAGAAGAAAATAAATAAAAGACAATCCTTTTCAAAAATAATTTTACACTGTTTTTTTAGAAAACACTTTCATTACAATGGCTGCTCTTATTAATCTGGCTTTTAATCTTCTTCCTTCGCACAACACAGCATTTTTGTTTTCAGAAATTATTGCTAATAATAGCAATTTTGTAAAGTTTTGTAAAGGGGAATTGGATAACATGGAGAATAGGCTTCAAACTTAAACTTTATTAGTAAAGGAAATTAATGGTTTTTATTTATTTAGTACAAAAATAGAAAATGAACAACAGTTTTCGTCTTTAGTGGATTAACTTTATTTTTTCTATTAATTTTATATGTTTTTTCTCAAAAATAAATATATTTTATTCCTTTCATAATTTTATGAATTTTTATTTTATTATCCATAAAATTTCTATTTCTAATTTAGTTTTTATTTTTTTCTCAATATTATTCATCAAAATCAAGATTTTATTACTCGTATTCATATACATAAAAATATACGTAGAAGAATAGTTCATTTACCATTCTAGTCAGAAGAATTTATATTCTTCATTTCTTTTCATTTTTCCTATTCAATAATGAAATTCAATATATGTATACACACACACATATATATATATATATATATATATATATATATATATATATATATATATATATATATATATATATAATATTATACTTTTCTTTTTAGACTCTTCATATTTTTTTGAATTTTATCACTAAATAAAATAATAGAAAGAAATAAAAGATATAGAAGATAAATAATACACTCGTCATCACATTTATTGATCATTTAATTTATTTATTTACGAAACAAACTAATCAGTGAAGTATGCGAATGACAGAAAAAGAAACAACTTTATAATTGAAAATGAAAAATGGAAAAACTATTAAGAAGCAAAAATAAATTGAAAAAAAAAAGTTCCATATTTTGAAGTGTGTCTTGATGCATGTAAGAAAATGTGAGACCCAGACCAAAAATATTTTTTTTTATAAAGAACGAAAATATAATATTATTTATTAAGGATATATAAAAAAATGTATAGATAAAAAAAATTATTTAAGCACCTATGTTATTTACAATTTTTACCCGATGGAAAGTTTTAAATTTTTATCTTATCTTTTCTTAGAAAACAGAGATATCTTCACATTTTTCAGTGTTTACTTTTTATCTTTACCGCGAAGTTATACAAAAAAAAAAAAACATAACAAAAATTAGTAAAAAAATTTAAGTTAATTTTTGATCATTTAAAGAAACTAAAATGGTTCATATTCATGTCATTATTCATATTATATTGTATTTAAAAATGGCAAACATAGCATCGTAAACTTACATAGTTGTCCAGAATAAATTGATTATTGTTAAATTTGTTTATTTGATGATAAATTTATAAGTATTATGGCTTCAGCGAAAGAAGCGGAGATTTTCTCTCTGCTATCACAAACTAGTTTGCACTCACTAACTGCTTCTACATTCCACCATTCATCTCTCTCCAAACCCTCTTCACAAAACAGGTTCTTCTCCATTTTCTCTCACTATTCATATTGCGTATCTCTTTTTTTTTTTCTTTTTTTCTTTCTCGGACTTCCTTGTTACATTAAAAGCATTTCTTGGGTTGTTCATTATTTTTTGTTTTATTCAAAACATTTTTGTTTTACACTATGTAATTGGGTTTGATGATTTTCCATGATATACAAATGAAGTTTCCATTTTGATGAGTGTGTTTCCAACCCTTTTTGTTTGTAGTAATAGCCATGTCTGAAATGTGAAGCTTGTATTTGTGGGCCAGCTTCGTGTGAAGTTTTTGGCTTTTGGGTTGTTGGTGAAGTAGAACGGGTGAATTGGCTGGAATTAGTTGTTTGTAGTTTGGGACAAGGACACTGTGAATTGAGATGAGTGGAGTGGGGATTGATATTGGAAATGAGAATTGTGTGATTGCTGCAGTGAAGCAAGGTGGGATTGATGTTTTATTGAATGATGAATCCAAACGTGAAACCCCTGCTGTGGTTTGCTTTGGAGAGAAGCAAAGGTTTTTGGGGTCAGCTGGTGCTGCTTCTGCCATGATGCACCCCAAGTCTGCAATATCTCAAGTGAAGAGACTAATAGGGAGGAGATTTGCGGACCCTGATGTTCAGAATGAGTTGAAAATGCTCCCTGTTGAAACCTCGGAAAGTGCAGATGGTGGCATTCTGATACACTTGAAATACTTGAAGGAAAATCATGCTTTTACCCCGGTTCAAATAGTAGCAATGCTCCTTGCTCACTTGAAGACCATGGCTGAAAAAGGTTTTGGGACCAACGTTTCTGACTGTGTTATTGGGGTTCCATCTTACTTCACCAACTTGCAGAGACACGCCTATCTCAACGCAGCAGCAATTGTTGGGTTGAAGCCTTTGAGGTTGATCCATGATTGCACTGCAACTGCTCTTGGTTATGGGGTTTACAAAACAGATTTTGCTGGTGAAGCTCCTGTTCATGTTGCATTTGTTGACATAGGTCATTGTGATACTCAGGTCTGTATTGCAGCATTTCAGGCTGATCAAATGAAGATACTCTCACATGCTTATGACAGGAGCTTAGGGGGGAGAGACTTTGATGAGGTTCTGTTTAGTCATTTTGCTGCAAAATTTAAAGAAGAGTACGACATTGAAGTTTATTCTAATGCCAGGGCATGTAGGAGGCTGCGTGTAGCATGTGAGAAGTTGAAGAAGGTTTTGAGTGCAAATGTAGAGGCTGATCTGACCATTGAATGTTTGATGGATGAAAAAGATGTTAAAGGCTATATCAAGAGGGAAGAATTTGAGAATCTGGCATCAGGATTATTGGAGAGAATTTCTGTTCCTTGCAACAAAGCATTGGCTGATGCAGCCTTGACAATAGAAAAGATCAATTCTGTTGAGGTAGTTGGTTCAGGTTCACGGATTCCAGCTATAACTAGAGTATTGACTTATCTATTTAAGAGAGAGCTCAGCCGCAGACTGAATGCAAGTGAGTGTGTAGCTCGTGGTTGTGCTCTCCAGTGTGCAATGCTGAGTCCTGTTTTCCGTGTCAAAGAATATGAGGTTTGAATATTGAAACAAAACACTGATCCTTATACTATCTTCATGATATGTATATATGCAGGAGAGTAGATTATTGTGTCTGTCTGTAGATTGTTAGGTTAGAAATGTAATAAATACTAAATGAACTAAGTTGCTACCTTGGATTCTAGGTTTATTTTCCGTATTTAGATTGTCCATGTCTCTTTTACATATCTATGTTGAAATAGATCTAACATTTCTCAGATATAATTTTGTTTGGAATCTTGCATTAGCTTGTATTAGTCTGTATAGAGTTAATATAATTTCTTGTGTTTGTTCAGGTCCAGGATTCTAATCCCTTTTCCATTGGATTTTCATCTGATGAAAAGCCAATTCAGTCTGGATCGGATAGTGTACTCTTCCCAAAAGGCCAACCCATTCCAAGTATCAAAATTCTCACATTTCAGTACAGCGATTTGCTCCGTTTAGAAGCATTCTATGCCAATCCAGATGAATTACCACCCGGGACATCTCCTAAAATTTGTTGCTTCACAGTATGCCTGCTTTAGAACTTTACTATGTTGTGAAGGAGTTTAGATCATCTTCTCCATGATTCCATGTTATCTATATTGCCTCACTTTTCTTTATTAATTATTACCCTCTCTGTTCTTGCTTCTTCTGTTGTGTGCTTCATGTAAGGCATTCTAAGCTTATTGTCTCTACAAGCTTATTGTCTTCTAAGCTTACTGGTTTGGTATTTTTAATTCTACAGATAAAAAGCTATTGTATACACAAATGAGCAACCGCAAAAATCCTCTGTCTAGTTCAGTTTAGGTTCAGGCTTCAAGTGAGAAAATTTACTTAGAAGAATCTTGAGTCAATGGTTAGGAGACGTTTGGACGGTGGACCCTGCTATCAACACTCCTCCGCTAGTTTTTTTTTTTTTTTTTTTTTTTTTTTTAAAAGTAAAAAAAATTTTTTTTATTTTTTTTTTTAAAATTTACATTTAAAAAAAAAAAAAAAAATAAATATATATATTTTA
>Ga0099824_1007591_pt1 | contig 14295 bp, 11 predicted proteins | sample SiratrowhiteBW_FD_76837 | JGI IMG/M metagenome (GOLD analysis project Ga0099824, IMG submission 76837) | Root nodule microbial communities of legume samples collected from California, USA - Siratro white BW | ecosystem: Host-associated > Plants > Roots > Nodule | place: USA: California...
CCTTTGAGAGTGTTTCTTTAAATCTTGAGTGGTCTTGATCTCAGGGGGAGATTGAGACTGGTATAACCTGGAGAGGTTTGTGTACTCGTGATAACCTGGAGAGGTTTGTGTACTCGTTGTAACTATTTGCTAAATAGTGGAACCTCTTGAACGATTTGTTCAAGGGAGAACTGGACGTAGCCCAAGAGATTAGGGTGAATCAGTATAAAACTGTTTTATCTGTGCTTATATATTTTTGTCTTGGTTGGTGGTTTCTATTTATAGCAAATTGAGTTCAGGCTCCATTCAACCCCCCTTCTGGAGCCAGCTGTTCCTACAAAGGAAATGAAATACCTCTTACTGCTGAAAGATTTGGGGGTAATTGGTCCACATATGTCAGTATGGATCAACTCGAGAGGTTGCTTAACCCAATATTCTGCCTTCTTTTGAAACGAGGTTCTCACATGCTTGCTAAGCACACATTCTTCACAAAATTTTCCCTCATAGTCTATGTTGGGTAGCCCGTGCACCATATTCTTCTTCACTAACTCTCTTAGGCCACCATGATGTAGATGGCCAAAACGAAGGTGCCACAGCGATACCTTGTCTTCTACATCAACTCGCAAACATTTTTCTTGTATGCTTCCCAAATTCAATTTGTACATCCGATTTCTTCCATCTCGACTTGAGCAACCAAACGCCCTTGCTTGTCCTTCAAATTTAGTAGCCGGTCTTTCAAAAAAATCTAGTAAACTTTCTCTGTGAGTTGCCCCATACTCAAAATGTTGGTCTTGAGATCTGGTACATAATAAACATCTTGGATTGACCCAATTAAGTCATCCTTTTGTAAGTAAGAAATCAAACCTCGACCTTTGACTTCCACCTTCGATGCATCTCCAAATGTCACATGACCATCTTCAATCTTTTGTATCTCTTTGAATAAGTAGTTTTTACCGCACATATGGTTACTTGCCCCCGAGTCAAGGTACCACAGTGTCATCATTGATGTTAACTTCATTTTGAGCTATCAAGAGAATACTTTCATTCGTTTCATCTTCCAAAGCTAGATTAATTGTTTCTTCCACCTTTTTATCAACTTGACAATCTTTTGCAAAATGTCCCACTTTACCACAATTGTAACATTTTTCAGAGTTGCAATCCTTCGCATAGTGACCATATTTGTGACATATGTAACACTCGATGTTGGAATAATTCAATTGGCCACCTCTCTCTCGACCCCGTTCTCTTCCACGCCAATTTGGTTGACTTGACTGCCCATTCTCCTTATTGTTCCCTTCATGACTGCTGCCTTGACCACCATGACCATTTCCACGACTTCCACGGCCATGCCCTCTACTTCAAAAATTTTCATCTTTGATTGATGCCTTGGTTTGAAGTGCTTGCTCGAGTATTTCCTTCTCCTTCTTCTTCTGACGTTGCTCATTTGTCTTGAGAGAACCGACGAGTTCGTCAACTATGAACATCGCAAGGTCCTTTGATTCTTCTATTGCACATACAACATTCTTAAAATTGTCGGTTAATGATCCCAAAATCTTTTCCACAACTCACATATCAGATAACGTTTCACCATTTCGGTTGAGCTGATTCACCACAGTTTGTACACGTGTGATGTACTCAGATACACTTTTTGACTCCTTCATCTTCATGCTCTCCAACTCACCATGAAGAGTTTGGAGACGCACTTGCTTGACTCAGTCGGCACCTTGGAACACCTTTTTTAAAATGTCCCACGCTTCTTTTGAAGTAGTTGCTTTGGCAATCTTTTCAAAGCCCGATTCGTCAACTACTCAAAACAATATATATAGTGTCGCTTTATCCTTTGCTCGTGTCTCTTTCAACACCTTCATTTGAGTCGCATTGTATCCTATTGTATTTGATGGTTCTTAATATCCTTCTTTCACCACCTTCCAGGCATTTTGAGATCCAAGAAGAGCTTTCATTTGGATGCTCCAATTTTCATAGTTTGTCGTCTTTGTCAGTCGGGGCAGTGATAGGTTATTGGTCACACTCGCCATAGCTTTGAAACCAATTTGTAAAATTAATTTGGAGATAGAGGGAAGACTGTAATACTCTCAATTTCTTATTTCTTTTCTTCTTCTTGCTTACAAACAGAAAGAACAAACTATTTATAAGCATTAACATGCTTTTTTTTCTAAAACTGAAAACTTTATTATAACTATAAAAATAACTCTTGACCTTCCATCTGTACAACTCTGCAGAACACTTGACCTTTCACCTATAGGACTCTAAAATTAAAAATCCACTAAATAACATTTAATGTTTATTCAACAGAGATTGATTTATCAAGTACAAAGAGATTGATAGTATCAAATATTTAATAACGAATGATGATGTTTGTTATGTAAATAATAAAGATACATTGCAAATCAAGACAATTGATGGTATTATGAGAGCATTAATTGATTTGAGGTATGTATTTGAGCTTCGAAAGAATTTAATTTCTTTGAGCACTTTTAATGACTTTGATTGTTCATATCAAGATAAAGGAGGACTTTTATACTTTTCAGAGGTGCCTTAGTAGTTATGAAAGTAAAGTTGAAAAGGAACTATATATCTTGAAAGGTATCAAAATGGTAGGTGCAACTCATAGTTTCTTATATCTTAGATTTGAATTATTCTTGTTTATGGAAAGTGAGGTTAGATCACAAGGGTGATTATGGAATGGATGAACTTAGCATGAGAGACTTGTTTGGCAGACAATAAACTCAAAGGTTAGATTTTTCTACACAACATTAGTTCATGATAAATAATGCAACGTGAATTTTAACAAATGTGTTATAAAACATGTGGGGTTTGTCAAGTGTTATTTCTCACAATAGATAAATGTATATGTTAACTTTCATAAATGATTATTCACAAAAGGTTTAGAGTTATGTCTCGAAATAAAAGATACGTACTCCTCAAGTTCAAGCAATGAAAATGTAAGTGGAAAAATAAATAGAAAAAAATGTCAAATAACTTAGGAGGATAACGGGTTGAAAAATTCCAATAGGAATTTTAATGGTTTTAAAGAAATAAAGGAATAGTTTGTCATAGAATTGTGAAAAATACAATATAACATAACGACATGAAAGATGAATGAATATGATATTTATAGACAAAACTTGTTGCATTCTCTCAAATGCAGTTTTTTCTAAGCATTTTTCGGTAGAGATAATCAAGATTGTCAAACTCAAGAGTTTATGTAAACTCAGATTGTAAACTCATAAGAGTTTACTTCAAATAAAAAAAATTATAAATAACATAATAATTTAATATTACATGATGCTATAAATAAGTTTTTTAAATTTTCTTATTGGAATATTATTATTTTATCAGTTTATCATATTACATATACTTAAATATTTTAATACTTTTCTATTATTATTATTATTATTATTATTCTTTTATTATAATTGTAATTAGTTATATGATATATTATGCTTTATATATAAGAAAAATGTTGTTTGAATTAAATGGAGGCCAAACAGTCCAACATAGAAACAAAGGAATAAAAATAAAAAGCTAAACTCCATGACTCAATCCTCTACATCTGGCCTAAATGTGAAACTACAAAAGATAAAGGAAATGGGAGAGAGTCTTTCGTGAAGGAAGGGAGAGAGCCACAAAAGCTTCTGCAAGTAGAGCGAGTGTTTTCATCGATGTTCTACAACCAGTAGATGACAAGAAGAAGGAACCCTAATATGCGAGCAATAGAGAAGGAAAAGAAGAACCCTAATTCTAATGAGTTTTTGTTTATTTTCACACATGAAAACATAATCAATGACATCATTTTTTTTTTGTTTTGAATAAATATCCTTTGAACTCTCCAACTCGATTGCAAGCTCACAAGTTTGATTGAACTTACCTAGCCCACGACAAACCCACCGGTTATCCCTAGTTTGCTTACGCTTTAACTAGGACAACAAGAGTGAGAACATAAACTCGTATATTTTTATGAGTTCACACTCATGTTGTTTGGTGAACACGTCTCCTTGAATAACTATTTAATGTCAAACTCCCAATGAAATGTAGTTAAGTTTTATAGAAAATTATTAAATTTTGCATGAATTTGGATGCTTGGCTCATGCTCATGTTAGTAGAGGGAGATTGGAACCAAGAGTCAAAAGTGTAAATTTTTGGGTTATCAAGATTATCTAAATGGGTAAGGCTATGAAATCTTAAAGAATCAACATTTATGATTAATAGAGATGTGACTTTTGATGGTAGGACCATATTTAACGCAAGACCATATGAGGACCATGATAATAAAGTTGAATTTCATTTTGCTATAAAAAAAGTATAGTGACTTTGTTCCTTCAGAACTTAGTGTGGTAAGAAAACATTAATGAAAAAAATCACTCCATGAGATAGTTAACTATGTGAAGTTTCACAATGAATTGGTGTCACGAAAGATGAACTTTAATCCCTCCACAACAATCAAACTTAAGAACTTATTGAGAAACTAATTGATCAAAAGAGTGTGGACTATAATTGGATATTTAAGATTAAAGATAGAATAAGGTTCAAAACAAGGCTTGTTGCAAAAGGATTTACACAAAGAAAAGGTATTGACTGTATTGAATTTTTTTCCGTGTTATGAAGTATAGTTCTATTTGAATGTTTCTTATGATGTCTCTCTACATGACTTGGAATTAGAGCAACTATATATTAAGATGACATTTCTCCATTGTGATTTGGAGTGAAAAATTTATATGTAACAACCATAAGGGTTTGTTGTAAAGGAAGAAGAAAATCATGTGTGTTTATTGAAGAAGTCACTATATGGGTTGAAATAATCACCAAAACAATGGCAAAACCATGTGACTCATTTATGATTGAATTTGGATAGACGATAAATAAGTATGATAGTTGTGTTTACCATAAAAAAATTAGATGAGAAATCCTGTATTTAATAAGGTCAAGACACACTTAAGAAGTGAATTTGAGAAGAAGGTTTTAGATCTAGCGAAAAGAATCTTTTAAAGATCATATAAAATAAAAAGTTATATAAAGAAAGCTATATTGAGAAAGTTCTAGGAGATTTGGATTACATAATGCAAATATAGTTAATTTTTCATTTGCAACTCCTTTTATGTTGTTTATAAATATAAGAGGAGGAAAAATTTATGTCTTGAATACCTTATGTTAATAAATTTGAGATTTGATGTTTAACATGATTTATATTAGACTAGATATTTCACATGCAATTAGTGTTGCTAATTGTTATATAGCAAATCCAAGAAAGGCTTATCGGCGAGTTCTAAAAAGTGGATTTTCATATATGTTTGAGGGGTACAATGAATATAGGTTTAATATTTGAAAGAAGAACAAATGATAGTCATGTTATTGAATTTTGTGATTTATATTATGTGATCTTGATTGCTGGAGGTTCTTGACTGGATATATCTTCACGAGATGTAGTTTTATTAGTTGGTGTGAGTATTGGCTTGTGAGCTAGAGAGGCAAAATATAAGGATAGTGCAAAAGTTATGACGTAAGTTTTATGGCTTAAAGGACTTCTTAATGATCTTGACATAAGTCAGAAGGATGTTATCCAGTAGATATAATTATTCTAACCTCAAATTTGTTAAGATAACATCGTTAGGGTCAATCATCACATCCGAGGTATTGTCAACTTTCGACCTCAAAGCTCTGTCATTGTTTTGTCCCTAAAAGGTGCCTCGAAGGTTAAGGGAGGAAGATATATTTAAATTAATCTCAATCTCGACTATTAAGCGATGTGGGACTATTGGATGTAATGGAACAAGCCCCCCAATTGAGGGCTAAGGGAACGAGGTCCCCACAAATGGTGTCAATGTTCTGACCTCAAGTCCATTATTGAGATTAGATCTTTAAGGTCAATCACTACATTTGAGATATTGCCTGCTTGGAGCTCAAAGCTTCGTCACGGTTCTTCTCTTAAAAGGCACCTCAGAGGATTAAAGGAGGAATATCTATTTCAATTGACCTTAGTCTCGACTCCTAAGTGATGTAGAACTATTAGGCGTACTGAAACAAGCCTTCCAATCGAAGGCTAAGTGAATGAGGTCTCCATAGATGGTATCAATGTTCTGACCTTAAATTTGTTGAGATAACATCGTTAGAGTCAATAATCACATCATCCGATGTATTGTCTACTTTAGATCTTAGAGTTTCGTCTTTTTTTTCCTTAAAAGACACCTCTGCTTTAGATCTTAGAGTTCCGTCCTGTTTTTTCCTTAAAAAGCACTTCGGTGAATTAAGAAAAGAAAATGTATTTAAATTGATATTAATCTCGACTCCTAAACAATGTGAAATTAGTGAACGTATTAGAACAATAAGAACAATAATGACTATAACTTTTAAGTCATTCGAATTCAACATATTATATATAACTGATTAGTTTATTAAAATAAAAAATACATAAAAAAATATTATATAAACTTAATTAGTGTGACAAGTGTAATTTACCGTAGAAGTGATTACAACATCATTATGATATAGATAATTCATAGAAGATATATTTCATATAGCTCATATCATGTTTCTATATTTTGTAAATAATCATAAACCATTAATTGAATTAACAATACCATCAAAACTAAATGTTCAAAACGAAAGATAATCTGTTTTTGTAATTTATTATAAATAAAATAGAGTTATCATAACTATTCATTCGGATAGAAAACATAAGGATACAAATCCTTTAAAGAGCATGTTTGCGAGACAAAAAAGATGACATAAAATTGTTTTTTTTTATAGTTTTTTCATTTTCTGAATTGATAAAGTTTTTCAAAGTTGAGAACTATATTTCGGATAATTATATTCTACGTTAAATATAATTTTACCATAACAATCTTAATATGATTAATTCTCCTAAAACATGGATTTTAAACCTTAATATTTTCTTTCTCTCAATATCCCATTTTTCAAACTCATTAAACTTCGTCATCTGTTCACTAGAATTTTGAGACTTCAAGTTATAAATTTTATGCGCAGTTTATTTTATGCATACGTTCAAATTAACTTAAAGTACGAGATAAAATTAACGTATATTCATAAATTAAAAAAAAAGTTTAAAAAAAATATATAATAGAAATTTATAAATTAATTTTAATTTATAAAAACTTTTTTTATTTTGTTTTGTTTTTTCTTAGAAGTAGTTGTGAAAAAAAGTGGTCAAAATATATCATTAATACCTTTTTGGGTCTTGCAGTGTAAATTTTTCTACAACTTCTTTGCCATTGATATCTACAGAACTTCCACTATTCATCGGTATTGGCCATGAGATTTGTGTAGCCACTGAAAGAAGAACCAAGACTAGCATTCAATCATCAAAGTACAGTTCTTTGATTTTTATAATAATTATTTTTAAAATCGTATTTATATAATCATTTAATTAAATGACCGAATAAAGTTGTTTATATTATTAGTGCATTAAAGTTTTTTTCCTATTTTCATATTCTAAATAGTAATAATTGTAAATTCACTCTCTCCATTTTCCTACAAATCCTTTTACGTCATAATAGTATCAACTTATATCATACTTTTGTGAAATTAAAATGTAAAATAAAAAATAAAAAAAATTAGGTTCACATGTTTACGTGTAGGCATCTTGTAGGCCCATTGATCAACACTGGGCTAAGTAAGGTCCACTAACCCTAAAATCCAAAACCCAATTTTCATGTACATCCTCCATGGTGATCAATCCACCATCTTTCATGGTTTCACGTCCTTCAAGTTTTGTTTGATATCTAAGGAAAAGGACGAAATATGCCTCTTTTCTTTGTATGGTTTAATGATGAAAGGAAGAATAAAGATGCACGTAACAAAATGAAAGTGGTTCTTCCCTTCACTTGGGTAGTACTACATGGTTCAATTTGGTGAATTATGAAGATGATGGATTTAAGATTTGGGACACTCCCATGTGGGAAGAAGTGGAAGATAGGAAAAATGCACCTATAGCAAGGGTCGACCCTTAGTAGTGAGTGATGCGTGTATTAGTGGCTCTTGAGAGACTCAACCTTCAATTTGGACCGTTCTTGTGCCATCTTCCCTTTTATTTTGTCACCATTTGCAATTCATGTCAATGGGGGACCCCTTCCCATTACAAACCTTACTTACCCACTTTAATTAATCAAACATATATTATATTTATATATCAACTACCAGCACTCTTTTCACCAATTTGTTGCTTAATAAAGTGTCTCATATCTCATACCTATCTTATGTGCTTGGTACCCTATTTTATTCTATATTGTCAAATGGCCCCATGCATGGAGCTTATCCCCTATTTCAATATCTCATCTTGTGGGTCTTCTTACATGCTCTTAAAACCTCTTTATCCAAATCTTATAAGGGCAAAGTTTTCAAAAAAATCCTTATCCAAAACCTGTGTTTCATATCCTTTTGATAAGTTCTTTAGTGTATATCCCATCACACCATTTCTTATTCAAAACACTTATGAATCTTATTGCTGGTCGTTAGCAAATGATTTCCAAGAATACATTCACCTTCAATGATCAACCGTTTATTGCGCAAACAAAAGGTTTATTTTTTTTTTCGTTATATACCTAACCCGATAATTTCAGATATTCATATATCAAAACTCAATATTACTCTTAAATACTCAATTACTCTAATGTTGTTGACCTAATTCACTTAATTTTCAGTTATTTCTCATATTTTTTTTCATTTAGTTTTTTTTTTAAATATCACTTTAGCAACTAGTTGGAACCCTCAAAACTAAAAAGAAAAAAAAAAAAAAAAACTCATTCCTTCACACCTTATTTAAAACCGACACTCTCCTTTCAGTAAAGGCATATTATTGTTTTCTATAAGAACTTAACAAATGGAATTTTGGTTTCATAAGAAGCATGATTAGTAGATAGATATAAAGAAATTTGTGAATAAAAGTGAGTTATTAGTAAAACTCTTGGATAAGATGATAAGACATGGATTTGAATTGATATTGTAAATAATGTTATGGTTGATGAGTGTGCCCTTTTCAAATTCCAAATTTAGACTAAGTGTCCTTGTCTATCCAATTCTTCCAATGGCTTTTCCTTTTCCCTATTGTTTGGCTAGGAACAAATCTGAGATATTTTAAGGTGGTGTCTAAAGAAGAGCAAAGAAGGGTAACCTAGTTTAGGTCCAACAAGATAATAAGATAAGGTCACATTAACATAACATAAGGTGAGATTAGGTAAGGTTTTTTCTTCATCTCCTTTGCTACGTTCTTCCCTAAACGTATACCCATGCCTAATAAGTCTAATCCCCATGAAACAAGATTCAAGATTTGAATCATATATACTTTCTTCTAATACCATATTACTCTTTTCTTGCGAAATGCACCCTCACCTGCTGCAAAAACATCCAACTAATCAAACTTATAATGTTTCAAATAATACAACTTCAGTTAAAATTTAAAGTTCAAAAAGATAATCTGTCTCTCGCATAGTCTATTTCATCTTAAAAAACTAAAACCACTGGATAACTTAATTATATCCAAATCAATGTTCAACCAAGCTAAATAAAAAAAATAAACAAAAAAAAAAGTTAAAATCATGTGAAAGGCATAAAAGAAAATATTATGTATGGTAATTATTATCGTTCGATAAAAATGTTATGTTAATAAGTAAAATCAATTTTAGTTGTAATAATGCTTTCTTTTGTCAATAAATATGCGTTGGGAAGCCTCTAACTTGTAATCTGAGCTTCCAACTACTTTTCTATATTAAATAAATAATTAAAGGTTAATTTTCATAGATTCAAATAGAAATAAGTGATATTATACCTTTCATTTTATTTTGATTTAAAGTTCATATTAATTAAGTGATAGGTTTGCATAATTTTTATTGAGAAAATATATGTGTGATTTTTTTGTTATAATATATGTACCAAGTTACATCATAGTTTTAAAGTGGATGTGATAATTGAAAGAAGTATATGCATATTTTATTATTAAAATCAAAGTTCATATAAATAGAAATGTCAAAGTCTTACTTTCTTAAAATTATATTTTCTCTAAAACTCTTCTATCTAAATATTCTATATCTTCTCTCTAACTCTAGTTCTTTATGTTTTAGATTCATGGTAGAGAGCACAAAGCACTTATGCTTAATCAGATTTTTAGTTTGAGTAAATTCAATTTTGTCTTCAGAGAGTGAATCTCTATTATTTCACTATCTTTGTAATGTATTTTGATTGTTAATCAGACCTGTGTGGTTTAAGTTAGAGTTTTGGAGTCTTGACTTCTAATTAGGTAAGGGAAGCTAAATTTAAAACTTTAATAATTAGGGTTTTAAATGTTGGTAGGAATCTAGATTAGAAGATTTGATTGTGAAAATGATATATTCATTATTGTTGTTAAAAGATTTCAATTGCAAGTCTGATTTGCTTTTTGATTGTAATTTGATTGGGTTAGAATGTTGTGATGATAACCAGTGGTAGAAATTGATGAATTGGATCATGTATCTATAGAATCTGATGTGAAAAATGTCCCAATTGGGATTGGATAGATGATGAGATGATGTTGTGTGATACAAATATAGGAGGACTGCATAAAAAAGTGAATTGCTTGTAAAATCTACTAAAGAAAGAGTGAATATGAAATATTTGATGGAAACACTTTTGGATGTAGCTGAAGACTCTAATTAAACTTTAAATTTTTAGAAAAAAACTCAAGAAACGGTTCCTTGGTGGTGAACCTAAGAGAAGATTACTCCCAAATTAAGTGACTTTAAAAGAACAAAACAAACCAAGATGTATAGTCAAATTCTAGTTTAATTATAAAGTGAGTACAAGAATAGGGGTAGGCTTTTATTTATAGGCTTAAGAGCTCTTAACATTTATTAATATAAAAGATGTGGGACTAAAATGTTTAGAGTACAACTACACTTGTAGTTTCTGCACATACATATGTCCCAAGTCCTATACTATTCAAATTTTGCATTTTCCAAGTGTTTATAAGGTCCAAAACTCCCTTTATATGTGTATAGTTATTTAGGCTTGTGGTAGTCTTGGTTGACTCTATTTTAACCTTTTCAATTAAGGTTTTGACTTCCCTAATGAAGAGGGTTGCACCTTAAAGCTCAAAGCCCAACTAAGCTTCTATTTTTTTTAGACAAAGGAAAAGTTACTCCTATGACCCTTGTGAGTGGTCTTCCAAGTGGTCCTTCTTCAATATTATAGGCATGTATGCAGGGGTGGCTCAAGGCCCAAGCAGGTAAAGTAACTGCTTTAGGCCTCAAGGTCTCAAAGGTCTCAAAAAAATTTAATATGCTTTAGGTCTAAAAAAAAAAATTAATATGCTTTAGGCCTCAAGGCATCATAGGCCTCAAAAAATTTAATATGTTTTAAACCTCAAGGCCTCAAAGACTTAAAAAAATTTAATACTCATATATTATTATAAAATAAAAAAATAATTTTAAAATTATACTAACAAAATTTTAATTAAAAATTTAAATATTTTAACTGATTTTAAGTTTACATTGGTGATATAAATATTATTTAATGAATTTAAATTTATATTGATACTATAAATACTATTTAATGAATAATATTCTTGACACTTTCTTATAATAAATTAATAATATTAAAAAAAATATTGAACAGTCAAGTCAATGAATCTTAGGTATCAAAACTTTCTAATTTATCTCTTCTTCTCTATTATCATCTTTTTGTATGTCCTATCATTGTCTATTGTCTGATTCTTTCACTTCTTTCCTTCTTCCTTTACTTATCTCCTTTTTTCCTCTATATCTTCCTTCCTTCCCTAATATTATTTCAACTTGTTCCCAATTTTAAATTTCTTTCATTTCATATTTCATTATATGAGATTGATCAATTGATCCCAATTTTATTTATGAGCATGTCTTGATTTCGAGAGACTTAGAGCAGTAGATTGATTGAGGAAGAGTTTGTGTTCACTTTTGCTCCTTTTGAATGTATCAATAATATAAGATTGATCAATTGATCCCAATTTTTTTTATTTTTTATTATTGTTTAATTAATCTTAAAATAATTTGTGCAGATTCAAGGAAGAGAATTTAGAAGTTACAAATTATATTTAAAGACATACCAAAGGACATGATCTAAAGATAATATGAGACTTAGGATCAAGTTTATTGTCTTGACAATCATATAAGTATATAAAATAAGTCTAAGTTAAAAATATAAAATAAGTTATATTCAATGTGATATATATTATAATTTTTAATTTTATATAAAAATATACAAATATGGCAACTAAAAAAAATTTAAATCAGGTTATTCAAAACATAAAAAAAAAAAGAGTTGAATTTTTTGTTGAATCACAAAAAAGGGTTATGGATAAATTTATAAAAATAAATAAAAAAAAATGAATTAGAAAATACAGGTAAGTCTTCTTTGAATGAAGAACATAACAATATAAATTTAGGGAAAAACAACAATATAAGTATACGTGAAGACAATAATAAAGTAGTCCAAAGAAGATAATTTTGATTCTCAAACTCAGGATAATAATTTTGATTTTCAAACTCATGATAGTAGTTCTAATTCACAAACTCAAGATAGGAGAATGAAATTGCAAGACAAAATGATTCTAAATAAAATTAAGTATGACAATTTAATAAATAATTTTGAATCACAAAAAACTCGAAAAAATAAATTTTAGATAAAAATATCATAATTTTAATTATTTTATTAATTTAAAAAGGCCTATTCTTTTTATTCGCTTTAGACCTTTTAAAGTCTTGAACTGCCACTGCATGTATGAGTAAAAGCCTGTGATTAGTTAACAAACACTTATACAACCTCTACATCTTAGGAAGTGGTTGTTTGGCAAAGAATTGTTGGTTATTAGTCAAGTTGTTAAAATAAATACATAGTTAAGTTAGGAATGACTTGTTAAAGAATAATTGATTAAGTCAAGAATGACTTGTTAAAAAATATCTGAATAAGACACAAGTAGCTATAATATGAAAGAATACCCATTTAACAAAGAACGACTTATGTTAAAAATACTTAAGGATTAGTAAGAATGATTACAAATCTAAATAATACTCGTATTTTGTATCATTAGTTTGTCAAACTCAATATGATAATTGAGAACATAATATAATTTATTATAACAAACAAACTAATATAAAAATACTCAATATATTTTCTTTCTATTTATACTTCTTTATATTACATATTATTTATATGTGTACTGTATAAAAGAGTTGTTATATAACCAAGTGCATATAAAATGTTTAAATAAGTAATAAATTAATGTTGAAGTGACTTCATTACACTTGTTGAGACACTAGAAAAAATCAAATTATTGATAGACCATATAATTATACATATCCTTTGTTTGACTTACTAGAAGCAACAAATAATATCATTAAAAAGTGTTTACTAATTTTCTAAAACATAAATCAACCTTGTTCTTTTTAATAGTATTCTACTTTCTATTAAAAATGATTTTAATAATATGCAACTATTTATATGAAATATAATTAATATTTTAAAAAATTATTAAAAATTAATAAAATATAAATATTAAATATAGTAATAATTCTAGTTTAATTAATTAAACTTTCACATTTAATTATTTTAAATAACATAAATTATAATACTAATGTTATAAATATTTATATCTAATTATAATATTATAATATTATTACAATTAAATTTTAAAATAATTATAATTTAAATATATCTAATGAAAATGTATATAATTTTTAAATAAAGTAACACTTTTCTAAAAAAACTAAAACATTTTCTCTAAAGTGCGGATCTTTTAATAAGAAGAATTAATTATAATTATTAAATATATATCAATGAAGAGAGAAAAAAAATGATAGAAATACTGTTTTCTATATTAGAATAATTATAATTATTAAATAATAAATAAATATATTAATGAATTGGAGAAAGATGAGTCTAATGTTTATAAATGTTAATATTTTTTTAAGAGAGAATTAAATGCATCTATGACCTAATTATTTTAAAGAGTTTAAAAGATTAAAATTAATATTAAATTATTTCTTGGTAAATAGATCCATATATTTACATAATATAAAAAAATCATATTTCTCATTAATTAAAAATCATTTTAATAATTTTTTAAATAATTATTATCAAAATCAACATTTATTATATATGAAAAATAATATCTTGATATTAGAATATGCGTTATAAATTTAAAATTCTTAACCTTAAAAATTGAAAAATATTGTTTTATCCTTTTATCAACAATTTAAGTTTATTAGAATATGAATATACTTTCTATTACAAAAAAAATTATTAATATATATATATATATATATATATATATATATA
>Ga0099824_1007592_pt1 | contig 14294 bp, 10 predicted proteins | sample SiratrowhiteBW_FD_76837 | JGI IMG/M metagenome (GOLD analysis project Ga0099824, IMG submission 76837) | Root nodule microbial communities of legume samples collected from California, USA - Siratro white BW | ecosystem: Host-associated > Plants > Roots > Nodule | place: USA: California...
TATATATATATATATATATATATATATATACCACTTCATGCGTGTTATTCTAAACTTACTTCCTTAAATTAAAAATTACTTTACTAGTCATATTTTAGTGAGCCTATGTTTAGACCAGTTTTTCTATAAAAAAAAAAAATTAAGAGAAAAAAAAATGATAGGTTAAAATTAATGTATGTATTAGCGGCTCTTTTATATACCATTTTTTTAAAAAAAAAAAACTTAATTTATATATGTTAATTTTAATTTATATAAATAATAAAGTTCATTTTCATCTTAAAAATAATATTATAATTATAATACTATTAGGCCAAGTTTAATGATGGAAATTAGTTTTCATAGTATATTGAATTAGGATTTGAATTATGCCAAAAGAGGCATAATATTTAATGTGACTATAGATTCAATAAAATTATCTTTAAAAAATATATCAAAAAGTTTAATATATATATATATATATATATATATATATAAAGAGAGAGATAGATATAGATAGAGAGAGGGAGAGAGTAACTGGATTCGAGTAAACTAAAATCATTATTATCGGGATTTAACATACCCTCGCTAAACTAATTATTACAAGCTTTAATTTTTGTTAACAAATTTATAAGTTCTAGTTCAATATTTCTAACTTTTATTTTTAGTACATTTTACAGTTTATATTAAACATTAATTTTTTTTTTGTATATTTCTATTAAACATTATAAATATGTGTATTTTTATTGATAAATAATGAGTAAATAATTTCAAAGTAATTAATAAGAATGAAAGTAAATTTAGTAAATTATTGTTTCAAAAAATCAATACAATAGACCAAATTAATTATTTTTATTAAGATTTGAGACAGTAATAGTTGTTAATCTTCCTTATTTTATTTTTAATTAATAAGTGACTTTTATAATGGTCTCTAATTAAAAATGTCACTAATAATGCTATTAGTAATATTAAGTCAATTTAAATTAAAATTAGTAATATTAAGTCAATTTAAATTAAAAAATAAATGTTATTAATATGAATAAGTTAAGAAATGCTCCTGATTGTAAATTTAGGGAAGAAATTGAACTATTTATTATTAGTAAGACGAAATAAAATAAAATAAATAAATAATAGAAAAAGTAATTATATCATATTCACACTTATTTTATTTTCCAGCACACCACCCTATAGCTTTGAGCCAAGCGGAAACTGTAGAGAGAGAAAAAAAATTACAATTTATACGCTCCAAAATAAATAATGACCACTTTATTATAGATTAAAAATATATTCTGATAAAAAAAACAGCTTAGTAATTATTTTAAAAATTTTAAAAATATAAATTCCTATAAAAGTAGAAAAATTATTTATATTTGTTTACATTCATAAAAAAAACATTTTAAAAACAATCTGTTAGTTTATTTAAATGAATCACAGTAATTTCTGATTATAGAGTTAGATTATTACAAATTGAAAAATAAGTCTTTGATGTAACTTAATTTAGTGGTTACTTTTTAGAATTTTTTTTTTTTTAAAAAAGAGGTTAATTCATGTTTGTTCACAATCTTAATTTTTTTTTTAAGTAAAGGAACAGCTATCTTATGAAACGTTACTCAATTTTTTTTTAATGCTGAAAACAACTTTTTATTTTAATTAAAATTAAAATTATTTTTATTTTCTAATTATTTTGGAAATCTGAAAAAAACAAAGGAAAAATTTAAAAATTATTTTCTTAAAAAAAGTTATTCATGAGGTAGCAAATAGGTCCTTAATTATATTTTATATATTTTTAGATGTATTCTACGTTGTTTTCTGTTTGCGACTATTTTGAAAAACTAAATAAACACGTGAAAAAACAAAAAAAAAAGTAATTTATTTTTTAATGTACAATTAAAAAAAAAATCCATTTATGTAGTTTTAATTTAGCAATAGAACGCATAAAATAGTTATGTTTATTTTAATAAGTGTTGAAAAAATAAAAAATAAATACAAGTTTCCTTGCAATATAAAGAACCTAAGTTTTGTAATAATTAGATATGTACGTGTTTTTTTTTTTTTCTTGATGAACTCAATAAATATTTTTTAAATCAAATCAAAAGTGGTGGACATAATTTTTTTCTTTTTTTTTGGAAAAACTGGGTTTTATAATTAAAACAGCAAAAAGACAAGTTCTTCGTACACCCTAATAAGATTCTTCCTGCATCCTAATAAAAAAATTTATTCCGTAATTATCCTTATATGAGAACCGGATGGCACCCCCATCCGGTTGTTATTTTTTTTCAAATAACAACCGGATGGACTGTTCATCCGGTTGTTAATTTTTTTTCAAATGACAACCGGATGGGGGTGCCATCCGGTTCTCATTTCCAAATCAAAATGATAACCGGATGAAACTCATCTGGTTATCATAGTCAAAATCGAAAACGGATTAATTTTTCAATTTGGATTATGAGAACCGGATGAGTTTCATCCGGTTATCATTTTGATTTAGAAATGAGAACCGGATGACACCCCCATCCGGTTGTCATTTGAAAAAAAATTAACCGGATGAACAGGCCATCCGGTTGACCTGCTCATCCGGTTGTCAATTTTTTTTAAATGACAACCGGATGGGGGTGCCATATAGTTTTCATATAAGGGTAATTGCGGAATGAATTTTTTTATTAGGGTGCAGGAAGAATCTTATTAGGGTGTAGGAAGAATTCGTCCAGCAAAAAATGTCTAAAATTAGTGAAGTGATTCTTTCTTTTTCCTTTTCTTTTTTGGACCGTGATGTTGGTATAGAGGTATTCTTGGACTATGAATGGAGCAAAATTTTATCAGGCATTTGCTTCCTGCACCCCATAAGATTTAAAATAATAGTTTTGCCCACGAAGTTTTTTTTTTAAAACATTGACGTTGTGGTGCTGCTGGCTGAAAGTTGGAAGAACATGATTCCGAAAAGGGGGTGGTGGATTGATAAGAGTTAATTATTATTGATTTTATGCTTAGTTGATTTTGTTATTAATTCAATTAAGGATTTTATTTTGTATTACTTAATTACGTTTAATTAGAGATTTTGTTTTTGTTTATTATTTATTTTATTATTTAAATCTGTTTTAATTAGAGATTTTGTTTCTATTTATTATTTATTTCGTATTTAATGTGTTTTATTTTGTAAAGAACAAATTTTTTGTTGAGAATTAGAGACGGAAGTCCTGAAGTTAAGGAAAGGGACATAAGTGACTTTTTGTTTAAACAATGGAAATGGCCTGTACTAAACTACACTAAACGATTTTATTAAAAGAAAGCTCTTATTGGACATGTCAAATCTGTTGGAGCGTGAATCACAAGATAGCTCTTATTGGACGTGTCAAATCTGTTGGAGCGTGAATCACAAGATAACGGCCCAATTTGACCTAATGCAAGGATTTGACCTAATGCAAGGAGCGAAAGTTATGAAAGGAGAACGTGATCATCATCTATCATCTAACACTCTCTGCAGACTTGGGAGGCAGCCGTTGCAATCAAGATCCATTCTTTTTCTTTTCTTTTGTGTTTTCATGGCTACCATGCTTTCTCTTCCTATTGAGATTGGATGTAATTTCTCAACTTCAAATGCTCTCTTAACGTTGGTTTGATATCATTGAATTCAATTGTCTTTGTTTTACGTTTCACTATATCTTGATTTTAGATTTTATATTTTAGAATTCTTATTGTGACTGGAAAGGATTCGGAACCAAACATAAACATATTATATGTATAAGTTCAGGGATGGATTATAGCAACTGATCTTAATGCTGATTAAGTAATTCTAGTGACTAGGGATAGAACCAAACATAAATGCTAGAGGAAAAGTTGAAAAGGCTTTTATTTGTGTATATGATAACTAGCAAAGATGATATTGAATTAGGTTAAAAGTGTAAAGAGAATATTATTATTCAATCCCAACATATTCTTTATTATTGAATTTGCACTTTTACTATTAATTGCTTTGTTATTAATTCATTCAATCATTATTCCTTGTTTGCTCATTCATAATACAATTAATCTTGATTCAATTTATAATGAAATTCTGTTATCTGTAAATACAATACTCTACTTACTATTCCGTACTCAGTATACTTGTTCTGAAAATTCGTTAACATGGATCTCGTCATGTTTTCAAGTTTCCATCTTTTGAAATCTTGTTTTCTTAGCTATTTTATTATTCATAAATCATGTGATGAGAAAAGAAAACTGCAACAATGATGGGATTCATTCCATGATTCCTTGTATTTAAGAATCATTCTCTTTTTCTCTGCTTCCTGCTCTTGAAATCATTTTTTTTTTATTTTTTTTGGATATTGTTTTTGAGTTTACCTTTTCCCTTCTCATTATATATTTAAAAACGAAGAAAGAATACTTTAGATTTGTTGTTTCTAAAAGTTTAAGTTTGTAATTATTGATTTAATAGTCATTTTGTGAAACGGCTTTTTTAAAATTGTTTTAGATTCGATAGTATAAAATTATATTTTAAATTTTAGATTATAAAAAATTAATAAAATAAGTTAATTATATGATATTACGATGTGGATATGTTAGTCCTTTCATATTATAGGAGTGAGAAAAGAAGATGTTGGAGTCTAGGAAGAAGGAAGAAGGACCATGAATTAAAGTTTTTTGGATCTCATCTATATATGGAAACCATAACCCTTTAGTATGGGCTTTTGTTTTCTGTATTCCCATAATTACTAATTGCACCCATAATAAGTAAAAAAACTAAAATACCTTCCTTTGTGCACTGCACTACCGTTCCCTTCCAGATGCCGTCATCGCTACTACTTCTGCTTCCAACTATACCTCCATTTTCTATCACATACTACACTCTTTGAGAGAAGAAGAAGAAAAAGTTAAAGAGTTAGCACATTTCAGAAGTTAATATTTATATTTTAGAAAGTCTATTCTGAAATTCTACTCCATAAAGTTCGTTCTGTAACAGATTTCATGTGTATCAGAAAACTTCTGAAAATTAATTTCAAAAGGTGTTATATATATTCTAGAAAACTTGTTCTAAAAATTTTGTTTTGAAATATTTATTCTGGAATATATTTTATGTGTTATTGGAATTTGTTCTAAAAATCATATTCTAGAGATGTTATATTCTAAAATTATGAAAAGCTTATTCCAAAAGATCCTTATAACAGATAATTTAGAAGTTACTTTTACAAATGGTAAAATGGTTATTCAAATATTGAGGTGTAGTTAGAAATTGTGGGAGTGCACGAAGAGAAAACTTTAGTATTTACTTGTATACTAATTGTGTAGATATGGGTATGGGTGGGAGACCTTGTTAGATAACACATATAAGTGTCTACATAAGAAAAAAGTGAACTACTTTTTCTTGCACCTCCATACTTTTTTCATGCAATCCCATAATTTAAAAATTAAGTATTTCTTTAAAGTTTGTATTTTGGATTATACAATCTCAAATTTCATATTAAATGGAGTATGGAAGAGGCACCGGAATTAATAAGTAATAAATGCATTATATGTATAGAGGAGAAAGGATATGTGAGAGAGGTGAAACTAATTCTCACAAAGTGGCTAAACTCAAAATAGGGGTTAACCTAAAGATGTCACAAGAACAAGTGAAGTTAAATTTGGAAAATATTTTTCTACTCATTCCATGATGAAAATACAATAGACTAAGCATATATTTTTTTATAGCATTAGGGTTAGCCTAAAGTGGAATCAAATTCAAAAATAAAACTCTAGATCTATAAGAGCCAATGAGAGCATGACATATGACCTTCACACTTTCCATGCCTCTTCTTCACATAAGTTGGGTCGAGTGTAAATGTCGCTAATCATAATCTATTTAAAGGACTCTCTGCATTACCGGTAGGCACTTCACTCCATCCGAGAGTCAAACTCAATTTGAGAGTCAAAAAAATGTAGCCTTGGGTTATAGTTAGGGTTTAAAGGGTTTCCTTTTCTCGTCTTTGTATATCCATCTTTCTTCATTGTTCATTCTTCTCATCTTGTTGGGACTAGATGTAACCGATTAAACACTTATGTAATCGACTTTGGGTTTCTATATGTGTCTTTTCATTCAAATGTTATTATTTTGATTATATGCTTGGAGTGTTGATTCATGGCTTGATATTTGATTCTTAGGGTATTGGGAAATATCATTTATAATTAGGATCTGGATTAAAATATCAAATGAAAACTTCTATATATAGGAATAGAACATGATTCATTTGTTGTCTTAAGATCCTTGTGACAAAATCAAATATTTTTTATATAATAAATCAAGAAATTGGCGATTAATAAGAAAACTTAGATTCATTCACATAAGGATTTGGGATTTGTGTATTATTTTAGGTTGACATTGACTTTAGTTAGGAAAGAATTTAATCATTTTTGTGCATGAGAGCAAAGTTTGTTGAAGTTTAACCTTAACAATTACATTCCATATCATCTCTAATCTTTTTTTTTTGCATTTCAATTGCTCACTAAAAATACAAAAAATATTTTAACTATTTTTGCACAATTTTATTTTCTTATTTATCAATTTAAATATTGGAAATATCGTGCATTGTATAAGTCTCTTTGAAAATAACGATATATTTGTTATTTGCTACATGAAAGATTGATGCACTTGCCATCATAGTGAAAAATGCTAACACTAACTTTAATGCTTCTGCAACACTCTTTCATCTTCGTGCAAATAAAATCAAAGCAAACTCAACAATAGAAAAATAACTAGAGTTGGCGCTAACTTTGGTTCAATCAATAACCTTCTTGGTTAAGTTCATGTTTAGTGAGGATCTTCCTTGAGTTATTTGTTTCTTTCATTTTAAACACAAAAACAAAAGAACAACTTTATCATTACTTTCTTTAGTTTTAATTTTGGTTTTGTATTCCTTTCTAAATCCAATCTTAAGTTCTTCTTTTGTGTGCTTACTTTCTTGTGAACTTTTATTTCTAGCTTATCTTATTTGTTGAATAATCTGAGTCTTGTCTCATATCTCTTTTTGAGTTTTACTTTTATAATCAAACTTTTATTACTTTTATCTTCTTTAATCTCTTTAGTGGATTACATCTTATGATATTTCTTTTGAAGTTTCACTAACTTCTCAAGGTAACATACTAAAAGTATATAAGATACAGGTTATAGATACTCTTCCAAACAAAAGTTATATAAGTGGAGATGCAAGATTTATCTTAGGAGAATTCATATAAGTGGAGATACAAAATTTATCTTTCTCAATTCTTATACTGAGAAAGTATAATTTATTATATATAGCACCATTGTTATTTCTAATTATTTATAGAATCAATAGTGTTGAGTATAGTAGAGGGGGTTTTCCATGTGTTTGATGAGGAACCGAAAAATTGGGAAAAATTATGTTATTCATGTGCTTATAAAAAATTATAAAGATAAGAGTTAACAAATTATATAATTATTTTATGGAGTTATTTTTGAATTGAGAGTAAAATTATCAAATTAAAGATGACCCTAAAAATAATCATACCTTCTTTACATAATATCCAATTATCCATTTTTTATGATAATACAAAATAAAAATATGATTAAAAACTTAGATATTATAATAATTTTTATAATAAAATATCATTATTAAAATTTATATTGAAGTTATAAAATAATTAATATAAAAAATGAATTATAAAAATTAACACTTTTATTAATTTTTATGATATTATAATTAATATCTAAAAATAATTATTATTTATCATAGATAATTTTTTATAATTGTGTTTACAAAAGTAAACATAATAGTTAGAGTTTTTTCACATGTAAAGACAAAAAAATTGAGCAGGGTGGAAACCAACATGCTCTAATGGGTTTTCAATTAGAATTTCCCTCCTTTTATTTTGTTTGCTTTTTGATGAATTGGTCCAAACTCTTTTGGGTCCAATATATTGGTCCAAACCCTTTTCTCATTAGACAAATTCTTCCTTCACCCCATACAAAATTTTAATTCCAAAACTGCCCTTGTTAAAATTACTCAAATACCCTTCTTTTATTAAGCAACTTTAAAATTTCTGGTAGGGCACTCGGATGAGGCCATCCGGTTCTCATTTTTTGAAATTTGAGAACAGGATAGCTTGACGTCCGGTTCATAAATTGTTAACTGGATGGACTGGATGGGGGTGCCATCCGGTTTGTAAGTTGTGAACTGGACGCCACCCTTTCCGGTTGTCATAAGGTAAAAAAATTACAAACCGGATGGGTGGTAGGTGGACCTCATCCGGTTTGTAAATTTGTGAACCGGATAAGGGTGTCATCCGATTCACATTTTTTCAATTTTTTTTTAAATGCATTGTGACAGATTGGTGAGGAGCATTAGTGTACTTGAAAGTAAAAAAGAAATGAATAGTCTCTTCTTTTGCTGATGTGTTTACTTCTCATTCAATTTCCAACCCAAATCCCATCTTAAATGAAGAGTCTCTCCTCTCTCCTGCTCCATTTTATCAATTCATTGGTTCATTGGGTTTCATAAAACTAAAATAATAGGCAAATGAAGAGTCAAAGAAGAGTCTCCTCTGCTTACACGTAGTGTCTCTTTGACTCTCATTTGCTTTAATTAAATTAATTTAATTTTATGAAAGCCAATGAATCAATGAATGAATTCTTGGAGAGGAGAGACTCTTCATTTAAGATGGGGTTGGGGTTGAAAATTGGGATGAGAAGTAAATACAGCAAGAGACTTTTCATTTCTTTTTTACTTTCAAGTATTAATTGGATGGTGATAGGTAACAGCTAACCAACTTCTCTGCTCCTCCCCAATCTATATTAATTTTAATTGGGTGGTGATAGGTAACAGCTAACCAAATTGAAAAAATGTGAACCGGATGATACCCTTATCCGGTTCACAAATTTACAAACCGGATGAGGTCCACCTACTACCCATCCGGTTTGAAATTCACAAATTTACCTTATGACAACCGGACGGGGTGGCGTCCAGTTCACAACTTACAAACCGGATGACACTCCCCATCCAGTCCATCCGGTTAACAATTTATGAACCGGACGTCAGGCTGTCCGGTTCTTAAATTTCAAAAAATGAGAACCGGATAGCCTTATCCGGGTGTTTTACCAGAAATTTCAAAATTGTTTAATAAAAAAAGGGTATTTGGGTAATTTTAACAAGGACAGTTATGGAATTAAAATTTTATATAAGGGTGCAGGAAGAGAATATGGGGGTGGAGGAAGAATTTATCCTCTCATTAAATTAGAGACCCATAATTCATGGGCCCATTGATCTCTAAAGGCCCACATTATTACTCATGACTTCCAGCCAGGCCATTCAAGTACCTCCATAAATGGAAAGAGTTTTCAACACAAAGATTCATCATTACATTCGGCCATAGTACAATAGCCCACAGATTCAACAATAATTCACTAATAATAATAACAACAATACAATCATAATTTTCCAGTACTATACAAATCATGAGCTTCTTTTTTATTTTTGTTGAATCTTGATTTATTTATTTTTCATTAGGTTAATAATAATAATAATAATAATAATAATAATAATAATAATATAACATTAATAAATGGTTTTTGCCGGGAGAAAATAAAAAGAAAAAGAAGAGAAGGGAAAGAGTGAGTGTAAGTGAGTGCGGGAGCTCGCAAATTTGGCATGAAATTTTGAAAACCACCCACGCATACACTTTCACCTTCCAGCGCGCCCTCACATCCAACACTCCAATTTCATTTCGTGATTCCCCCTTCACTCTCTCTCTCTCTTCTAATTTCAATCCCAATCAAAAAACGATTCTATTCCCCTTAGGGTTTCTCTTGCCGCTAGGGTTACCGATTCCCTTCTCCTTCTGGTCCCCTTCCCCCAACATGGCCACGGAAACCCTAGAAGAAAACAAGCCTCCCCTCCGCGACGATGACGACCTCGCCAAACCCCAACCCGGCCCTGAAATTCCCGACAAAGACGCTTCCGAAGACGTCGCAAAATCCGAGGACGCGAATGTCGAGGAGAAAGACGGAACTTTCGATCAGGGAGTGGAAGAGGAAGAGGCACCTGAGAAGAAAGAAGAGATCGACGAGGACGAAGACGATGATGAAGAAGAAGAGGATGACGAAGTGGAAGAGAAAGAGGAGGTCAAGGTTAAGGGACGTAGCAAGGAGACTCCGGATAAGTCGTCAAAGAAGAGTAAGAAGAACGCTGCGTTGGAGAAGAAGGATCCCGTTACGCCGGTGAGTGAGAGGCCCACGAGGGAGAGGAAGACGGTGGAGCGCTTCTCTGTGCCTTCGCCGGCGAAGTCTGGAAGGTCCTCTGCTAGTAAAGGTTTAACAATTGAGAAGGTATAGCTTTATTTTATTTAACTAATTGTTCATATAATTTATTCGTTTTTCGGGCTCGTGAGGACTGGAGTGAAGTGTTCTCTTTGGGTTTCAGGGACGTGGCACTCAGCTCAAGGATATCCCAAACGGTGCGTTCCGTCCTTCTTCTTTATTTCTTGTTGTTTGCTCCTTGTTGTATCATGCAGTCTTGAATGGTTTTAAGAGGGTGCTGAATTTTGCTTCCTGATGACTTATGGATCAAGTAATTGTGAATGTAATGTGGCTTCCTGGGATAAGGTCTGGAGTTTCAGCAATTGTGTTTTGAAGAGATATAATAGATTATTACTTGTTGATGGTAGTTGCATTGCTGTTCTTCCCTTTCCACTGTATTGCAACGATTAGTATGTCCTGTTATTCATGAATAGCCATAGGATTTTTTCAGTGTGGTGTTTCTTATAGGCAGGGAAATGTTCTTGTTGAGTTTAGGTAGGTCTGCCTTGAAAACATGAAGGCAACGATTTCATCTGAGTTGTATGTTGGACACTGTTTTTTAGCATTTGGCAATGTCTGCTTTTATTGCTGAAGCCAGTCTTGATTGTGGCCAGAAAGAATAGTAACTAACTAAATAATTTCCTCAATGAGGTCTTGAAAGTATTTTTATTGGTTTTGTTGTTCCTTCTCTTTTTATAAAGTGTATTTAGTTGTTATGCGATCTGTACTTGCAAATTTTATGTGTTTGAAGTGATGTGTCAAATTATATTTGCTTTCACCAATAAATTCACTCCATGTGTTTCACATTTTCTTGGTGGTTGAACCCAATGTTATGTTTTTGCTTTATTATTTAGCATGCAATATTGGTTTGGTATCGGATTGCTTAGAATATTATCTGTGTGCAGATTTTGAAATTTGATTGTTTGCCTGTGATTGTCTGTTTTTCTACATCAGTGTTACCCAATCCAGTTATTTATGAACTGTTTCAGTGGCGTTCAAGTTGTCAAAGAGAAAACCTGATGACAATCTGCATATGCTTCATACTTTACTGTTTGGGAAGAAAGGAAAGGTGATGTACCTAATATTGTTTGTGTTGTTTTTATCACTTAAGGCTGCACAAACTCTTTAACATAATTGCTATTGCTTAACGTTTTGCAGGCACACAATTTAAAGAGAAATATAGGCCAGTTTTCTGGTTATGTGTGGACTGAAAATGAGGTATTGTTGGATAGTTACTGTAGTATTTCTATTCTCTATTCTAAAGTCTGAGCTATCAAGATGAAGAGGAGTGTTAATAACACACTTCCAAATACTGTTTCTAATAGACTTATTACCATGTGTAAAATTCATCTTAGACTTGTTAAATGGTGAGAGGGACTTGTATTATTTAAAGGGTTATATATACAATTTTCTTCACAATAGTGTGGGCAAGAGTTTATTGCTGGTATTTCTCTAGAGATGACTCTTAATGGTTTTCTGCTAATGTTATCTTTGCACAAAGCATGAGAGTGGCTGAGTCTTTAATGAAGTTCATGGTTTAAAGATCACAGCTGTACATTATTGGCAGGACAAACAGAGGGCCAAGATAAAGGAGAGGATTGACAAATTTGTTAAAGAGAAGTTGTTGTACTTCTGTGATGTTCTTAATATTCAAATAAACAAGGCCAATGCGAAAAAGGTAATTATTATTCTAGTGTAATTCCATCTGAAAAGAGAATCTTGGTACCTTTTAAAATTAAATTATTAAATGAGAATACTTTCAGGAGGAGCTGTCTGCAAAGTTGTTGGAATTTTTGGAGTCCCCACATGCTACAACTGACGTTCTACTTGCTGATATAGAGCAGGTTTAATTTTTATAGATAATTTAGTCAATTGACCGTTATGCAAATTATCCTTTGCATTGTTGTAATATGATTTCACTGGCTGAACTATATTGAGACTGAAAGCATCTCTCACACAGGTTGTTCATTGTTCTTAGTTTGAAATTGTTTTCTAACTAAGTTTCCTAAAATTAACAAGAAATAAGTGTTAGTAACACATGAAAACAGCACTGTGGTTGTGATGAAAATTTTAATTCAACAGATGGATCAATGAAAATAATTACTTCCAATGAAGTAAATGTCCAGGGATGCCTTGTTTTATAGGCTCAATGAATCCTAACCTAGTGTAGTATGTTGTTTTTATTTGTTCTAGAATTTTATTTTTATTATAATGTGGCTGGCTTTTTTAAATTTGCTTCTATATTAACAGAAAGGTAAAAAGAGATCCAGAAAGTCAACCCCTAGCAAATCCCCTGGGGAAGCATCTACAGAGACACCTGCCAAGGTATTTTGTCATTACTGTATACTGAAAGCATTCTATCTTGCTATATAGCTCTTAATTTTTCAGGTGGCATTTTTGTTGATGAGTCAATATCTTGTGGTTGGTAGTTATCAGAACAATAGCTCTAGATTTTGACTTTTAATTTGATACTTTCACTGTTGTCTTATCCTATCCTATGATTGGCATTTGAATATATTATATGATTGAGGAGGCCATCTTGTAGATGTCACATAGATATTCTTTTACTATTTTGTTGTGGTCATTCAAGATTGAAAATATTGTACCTACTTGGCCATTGATTCGTACTTGTCTATTACCGGGGTTTCACCATTTTGGTTGACATTTTCAATTTTTATTGCGAAGGGGTAATGACTAGAATATCATTGACATTACATCTAATTTTGTATTTGATTATATAACCTATCATGGTAGTAAGTATCATTCGCAACCACCACTGTACAAATTGTAGGAAAACTCATTTGTGCTCCTTTATCGGTGTTGTATTGTTTGTATTGCACTCGGAATCGCATGAATCACGATTTTAACAAGAAACACAACTTGAATCATGGATTCTGGTTTCACTTCAAACTGGGTGGTGTTGCATGACCCAGTTTGAAAAAACCCTCATATGCTTCGTTTTATTGCTTGACCTGGGCTGGAGGAGATGCATACCAATTAGTGCTCTCTTCCTTACTCTGATTGCCATGAATGGCTTCTTTAGTAGTGCAGTGGCGACCATGCTAAAACGAAGAGGTATGGGCAGTGGCACCCATGTGAATACGAAGAGGCAGCGGCATCAGTGCCCTTGTGAAAATGAGGAGGCAGTGACACTGGCGCCCATGCAAAAACAAAGAGGCAGTGGGGCCCATGGAAAATGAAGAGACAATGGTGAACATGAGAGAAGAACCCTAATGTTGTCTGTTCTTTGTGATTCTCCTTGGGCCAAACATTTATCAACCCAAAAATATTTTTTTCCATTTAACAAAGGAGTTGGACCATACAACCCAGCCCAATCCAACCATTATAACATTAACCTTATCTGCTCAATATAAACACTTATTTTGAACGTGGTTGTGATTATCAATTATATCTTTACATGTTTATATTTTATATATGTTACATTTTTTAAATGTTTATGAATCTTATGATTCACTATATGAAACGATTCACGAATCAAAATAAGTTCTCCAATACATACTTTGTATCGCGATTCTACTACCATGTAACCTATAATGACCTTTTTTCATATCTAAAAGTAGGGAAGTTTTTTATTTTTGAACTGGTTTGACATTTAAGTTTTGAACTTCATGGGTTGCTGTGTCATCGTGCTTGTAGTTCATCACAGTAGTTTACACACTTGTTATGGAGATGAAGTTTTATCTTATTTAAAACTTAAAGTTAAATGCTGATTTTTCCAGTTATAGATTTTTTTAAAAATAGATTTTCTTCAGTTCAAGCTCCTTCGTGTTTGCTGTTTCTGTGGACTGCTAGTATTGGTAAATGGTTACTAAGCATTAATTATTGTCATTTGGTGGTGGTTGCTCAGTTGATCTCCTGGCATTGATGCCAATTTTGATACCTATTAATTTTCTGTATTCTGTCAACTGTGAATGCAAACAGGGCTTATATTTTCATCTGGACATATACATACATACATACATATACATACACACACACACACATACACACACACATATATATATATATATATATA
>Ga0099824_1007593_pt1 | contig 14294 bp, 7 predicted proteins | sample SiratrowhiteBW_FD_76837 | JGI IMG/M metagenome (GOLD analysis project Ga0099824, IMG submission 76837) | Root nodule microbial communities of legume samples collected from California, USA - Siratro white BW | ecosystem: Host-associated > Plants > Roots > Nodule | place: USA: California...
AAAAAAAAAAAATATATAAAAATTTTTTTTTTTATAAAATAAAAAAAAAAAAAAAAATAAAAAATATTATATATATATATATATATATATATATATATATATAATATAGTCTAGTCATTATTTCATTAATATCATTTAAAACGAAGAATGTTTAAATATCTTTCTACTTATTTTTTATTTATCACGTCAAGAAAAGTTATTTACTTTCGGTTAATTTTATAATTCTGTAGTGAAGTTTATACGAATATTTATGTTAAACTTAGTTTTGTTTTTTTTTTCACAGGCAGTAGTCAAAGATGCTTATTTTTCTTTGGCCCCGATTTATTTTTGTAATTTTATTTTTTCTTACTTTGTAAAGTACTCATTGGTCACCATAATATTTTCTTACGTGATAAGAATATTACTTGAATGTTGCATTTTGAGTGGTAAAATATGAAGTGTTTATTAGAAGAATAAATACCTCAACAAGACGTTATGACACCAAGTTAGTGTTTAAATTATTAATTGATTATACTAAATATCATTTGGCAATTGTCTTTCTAGATATTAGATGACTAAGTTAGGTTAGAGATTCTCTTTCTAAACCTAAATTATCTTTCTAAATCTTAAAGAAAAAGACTGCATACAACACTAAATATTAAGAAAAAAGAATGAATTCATCTTTTGTGATCATTCAAATACAAATGAGGAACATTATAGGTACTGCAGTTTACTTAAAACAAAAAAGTCTGCAGTAACTTGGTAAGTAAACAAAATATTTCCCTACTAAAGGCAACGAGCTTTGTATTTTTCAAAACGAGTTTTGATTTTTGGACAACGGAAAAAGATATAATAGTAGATAATTAAGGCTTAGAGAGTACATAACAAGATTTTTCAGTAGCTGTCACGGACAAGGAAACTACCCATATCAAGCATGCGACATTATGAAATACTGTCCGTTTGAAATTCCATTAATATATTGATTTGTTTCGTATTCAGTATGAGTATATATAATATATGTAATTCCATTAACTTTTACCATATACTGAAGATTTTATATTCCGCAATGAGAAAATATTTAGTCACTATTTGAAATAAATAACTATTTAATTACAAACTGCCATATGTAAAATATATTTTTTATAATAATTATTTTGAACATATATATTTTCATGGTCATTTTGAGAAAGACGGACTATATATGATTACAAAAATATTTAAACAATTTTGATGTGAATAACCTTATTTTGATAATGACATTTTTTTTGTGTTTATTCATATTTACGAGTAAAAAAGTATTTTAAAATGAAGATCCATTCAATAAAAACATTGAAAATATATATTAAATTCTGAAATAAAAACATTTACATCTTAAAATATCCATTCAATAGAAAGCTTTATAAACTTAACTGTCTTTTAAGTCCACGTAGCTCAATAAATGAATATTCTTGTTCTTACAATTTTAATTACTTGATTTTTCGCCTATATTCTTTAAAAAATAACAGTAGTCCGCACAATTTTAAATGTTAAATTTTAGCTCACTTTAAAATAAAATTTGGTCCTGGTACTAACTTATCATTTATTTTTAACCTATAATTTTACATTAACCATTCAACTTTTCTTACTAGTAACAAACCAACTTTCTAGTTTCTACAAAATTAAATCACTTACTAAAATATTAAATAACTTAAAAATAAACTAATAAGTCACAAAAATGCGAAATCTAACTTAAAAAATTAACTAATTGAACTATCATATCATCAGAATGTAAAGGATAACAGTGAACTACAATTACTTTTTTTTTTTCAATTTTCTAGACTAAAAAATAATTAACACTATAAAATGTTTATTTTTAAAATATAAAAACCAAAATCATGCAATTAAAATTAAAGAGGCCAAAATTGTCTAATTACAAAAAATAAAGCCAGAACAAGTAAACTCTCCTGCTATTTTATCAGAAACTAAACTCCTCCACTTAAGACAATCCAAGTTAACAAATTGATTTTGTTAAGATGTCGATGTTCAACTATAACATGAGATGTCTGATTTGCATCGTTACCTAGGATAAAGGAAGAATAAAAACAAAACAAAATAAATCTGAATATGCCTATAAATGCACTGTATAAAATAATACAAAAATATATATATATGTACTAAAAATGAGCACCAGATACATACTGTTAGAAGGCTTTTGAATACAATCTAAAACTAAAGGAGAAAAAACAGCAGACACTGCTAGAGCCTGCCTCCTGATGTTAAGATCTTTTTACGCTATCCCCGTGCACGGTAACAAATCCTTCGGTAGCCAGGGTACCTAATGCATTTCTTAGCTGCATTAACAAAAATTAGCCCATTAGTTAGCTTATACTTTGAAATGGGACGTGCGTAAAATAAGGTTAAAAATTTCCTTTTATAAAGGGGAAATGACAGGCTTACATCATTGAGATGAACTTCGCTAACACCGGTATCCTGTTTCTTTAATTCTTCCAATAACTACATGATAATTTTAATTGTATTAATTAAAAATCATAGGAAATACATAATCTATATAGTGTATATTTCATATAGAACAAGCAACCATACCTCTAATAACCGCATAGAAGGTCCGCCAATCTGCATCTTCTCCATGATTAAGTTGCGTGTTGCTTGTAGCAAACTTTCTCTTCTAATTCTCTCACTTGCCGACACTCCAGTAGTAATAAGATCCATATCAATGGTTCCTATAAAGAGGAAAATATGACATGAAAATTAAACACGACTTCATTTAATTTTTTTCCAGGTGAAATTTTCTGAACTAGGCTTGATATGAAACCTACCAGTAGAATGATCCGTTGCAGACTGCTGCATTGCAACTTCCAAAAGCCGGAAAGCCTCCGTTACATCATCCTTTTCGACCTGTTTGCATCAGGTTATTGAATAATTATGTATACTACTCCATATATGTACATCATGAGAAAATTGAGTGTTACTTACCCGTTCAGAAAAGCGAATCCGAGCCAATGCTTCACTTAGACGAATCAGACTCTCAATCTGCCTCGGCGTTGCTGTTATCACCTGTTAAATAGATTGGTAAAATTGAGCAAACACGTCAGAGAAACTATAAAAAAAATGAAAATCTTCGCAATTCCAACACCACGAATAATTCATTCATATACAGATATCAATTACCAAAAAACACAATATTGGTGACATATCATGCACATCATTCTTCAGCGAGAGTGTTAAGAACCTCTGTTTTCCGTAGGTTCTACATTCCTTCTTTTCCTATATATATGTGTGTGTGTGTATATATAGGTTGTATCTTGTTCTTGAGATAAGTTCTGATTTATGAATAAAAGTGTTTTCCTTCATTCCCAATTCCTCTATTCATATCCTACGTATCTGAAGTCTACATGAATTTTTTCTCCCTTCTGCAACTTTCAAGAACCGTGCAGCAGCTATCAGAATTTTGCAGTATCAGTATGGTATACCATATCCAATAGAGAGAAAATTACTCTTATAGAGTTACAGCAAAATTGGTGACTAAACTGATTGATTAGCTATTGAGTAATATTTTAAAGAATAAAAATTAGTCCCATGCAACAAGTAAACACTATTACAAAGGATGAAGTGATTTCGAAGTAAAAGCATTACCTTTTTGCTACTCCCAGGAAAATTTCCTCTTTTTCTTATTTCCACATAACCTCTAGTCAATTCTTCCGCAGCTTCATCAGAAAGCTGCGGGTGTATGTACTTTCGGGCATAGCTAACATAATCTGTTAATGTAGAAAGATCCAACACATCGTGCTCCATATTCTGTATAACACAGACACAGAACAATGAGGTAAAAACGTTTAAATTTGGATCTTAACATTGAATAAAATAATTACAAGTTTTCTATACCTCGGGATTGTCAAAGTGTAGGGAAACAATATGTTTGGCAAGGCGCCTGTCAGTCTGCTCATCAGCCTTGTCAAGGATCAAGTAGATTAAATCAAACCTGCATGATAGTTCAGTGACACTTTATTTTAACCCCTACTTCTCACACTAGCGTCTTGGAGATAATTAATTAATTTAATATAACATGTTTAATATTTATTGTGATTAACAGATGAATAAAAAATATTAGAGGTTACCACCGTACAACATAGCTAATAGATTTAAGATGCCTAGATGGGAGATCGCATAAATGTGCAGTCAGATCCATAATCTAGTTATCACAGCTTATGGGCAATATCTACCTGGACAGAAGTGTGGGAGGAAGGTGTATGTTGTCAATGACAGACAAGCGAGGATTATATCTTGAACCACTTGGATTTGCACAAGCCAACACCGAAGTCCTAGCATTGAGGGAAGCAATTATACCTGCCTTTGCTATTGAAACGGTTTGTTGTTCCATCACCTGGTATAAACAGAGACAAGTGAATTAGTCACTAAATAGTACAGGTGAGACACCTAGCCTATTAAAAATTGTAGCATAATTTTCAACAAAAAAGATAACTTTTGAAGGAAAACATGTATATGACTACAGAATACTTAATTGGCTAAGATAGGCAGATGAAGACTGTAATCAACCTCGTGTAACATGCTCCTTGCATTGTCAGACATTTTGTCAAATTCATCAATACAACAGATACCTCGGTCACTCAAAACAAGGGCACCACTCTCAAGAACCTGAACCATAAGCAGAAATATTAGGTCCCACAGTGTAAAATGCGTAGAAGGCAGTAAAAAATCATATTCTGGTCCATACAGTTTCTCCTGTCTCAGGGTCCTTGGCTACATATGCAGTCAATCCAACTGCAGAGCTTCCTCTTCCACTGGTGTAAATGCCACGTGGAGATAGTTTGTGTATGTATTGAAGTAGCTGGGACTTGCTCGTCCCAGGATCACCAACAAGGAGAATATTTATATCACCACGGAAGCTGGCACCAGAAGCTAATTTCAATGCATTGCCACCAAAAAGCTGCCGCCAAATATATATTAGCACCCTCAGAAAATTGGTAAGTAATCAATGAATGCATAACTAAAAAGATGCCTAACCTGACAAAGAAGGCCTTTCTTCACATCATCTAGCTCCCAGATGTTTGGTGCCAATGATTTCGTCAGTATTTCATATATATCTGGCCGTTTTGAGATCTCCTTCAGTCGAGCCACCTGCAACTCAGACAAGCATGCAATTAGCAAGTGATAAAGCAAGCACTGGATTTTATAGTAAATATATACAAACTGTACTTTTTCTTCTTGAAAGATATCACCATCTTCATTCCTGCCAGGGCCACTATCAATATCCATATCATCCTCTACTTGCATCCTGGACTTATCGGTCTTCTTTATGTGAAGACAATCAATATATGTCTGCAACATCAAGAGGGCAAAATAAAAACATTAGTTAGACAGCATAATAAGTGTAAATGAGTTAAGAACATTTAGAACATACCTTGAACAATGACTTAACAGTCCTCTGAGTCGGTCCAACCCTAACACTCATAGCCCTATAAATACCAGTCACCTGATAAAAAAACAAAACATTTGATGGCATGATTAAACAATCTTATGGACATATAGCTGTCGCAAGTACTGTACATCACTAAGGTCTCACCTCAACTCTGTCGCCTGGCTTTCCGGTATCCACCAGCTTATCATGCAGCAGCAAGCTAACTGTGTGAGGTGTTCCTCCTTCAGGTATCTCGTCTGGTGTCTCCTGGAGCCTCACAATTTGCTTATCAGTAAACCTGGTCGTAGAAGAAAAAAATACACATAAAAAGTAAATACGTAAAATAGTGTCAGGCTGCCAAAGATTCCCTTTATTCCCGTCACTAAAATCTACCCAGTAGCCATTGGGCTTCAATTAAATTCATCTTTCAGGCACCGAAATTATATGAACCTCTTAAAAGGAAGCATGGTTCTTAACCTTTAGATTCAACTCAGTTAACCTTTGACACAAATTAGGCTGAGACTTGAAAGACAGTGGGTTAAACAGAGTTAGATTTAATTTAAATTTAAAGCAGACTGGTTATGTTTATTAACATAGAAAGAATCCTTACAACACTAATAAAACCATAATATAACCAACGCAAAATACGCATTATTAACTAGTTTGTTAGTTTCAAAAGGTGTTTAGAAGTAGGTGAGTTTACTGGTGGATAACAACCGATACAGAAGCTTAAGTCTTGCAACCAGTTAACGTATGTTTTGCTTTGCCATAAAAACATTAGTGATTCCAGATTGAGCAAAAGCAAATAAAGGAACCGAATAAAGGAAGGAGAAAAAGAAATAAAAGATGTCTCGTTTAGATTTTTGCTCAATCAAAATGATCATACTAGTCGAATGAAGAGCTCCATATCAAATTGTTATATCACGAGCTTTTCCTTATACATAAAAAGGCAGTATTCTCCCTTTCAAATTGTCAAATTACAAGTTTTTCCTTATACATATAAAGGAAAGATTCTCCATTTCAAATTGTTAGCTTACAAGCTTTTCGTTATGCATATAAAGGAAAGATTTGCATTACCTGCATCGGTTGTGAACAAGTGTCATGGAGTTCCTGGATTGACACTCCTCCCTCAGACATATAGTGGGTTCCGTTATTCGTCCTACAAATCACAATAGTCAGCAAAACATTACATAAGTAAAAATGACAGTAAATGGTCACTCACTACAGGAATAAGCAGAAACATCCCATTAAAATTACCTCTCTCCACGGGAATTGGGTCACAGCAAAATCCACACACAAGACACCTAAATATAGCTTCCCTAATTTCAGGTATAATTGAACTACACCTTATAATCATTCCTTTCAATGACACCATCCTCTCAATATCTACAAAAAAAGTGCCATCGTAAAGTTATATCAGCCCAGTTGCCAACAATAAGACATAGTTTCGAATGATGGAATAAAAGCTCACCGGAAGGGTTTAAATTTCTCATTGAGGTTGAGCTTTTGAGATTGTAAATCCGAGTCTGAATGTGCTTCTCAGACATGGGCTTCAATCGGCTAACCATATTCATCAAAACCAAGTCAAATATAGCAAGAACCTCAAGAGGGTATCTAACCATCTTGGTATACAAATCAGGGTCATGATCAAACACGTCGCGCGCATTAACGTCAAGAGAATCTCCTTCAACTTCAATAACCTGTCTGATCAATTTCTCATACTTCCCTTCGGTGTGCAAGTGCAACCCGTCATCGTCACCCTGTGACGAAGACGTCTCTCTAAAGTCCCTCAAAAACCTGTGAATCGCGTCGTTTACATCTTCCACGCTTATGTTGGTGCCCCACACGAAGGTGGGCCTGGCGTCGTCCATGTCGTAGCCATCGCCGCCGTCGGAAGAGGCCGGCACGTCATCGGTGGTGGATGTAGGTGTGGCGGGAACACGCCCGCCGACGCTCTGGCGGGAGCGCGGCGCGGTTGGGGTGGCTTCGGAGGAGGCGAATCGGGAGCGGCGCTCCGACGGAGTGGCGAATGCAGAGGGGGTGGAGGATCTGCGGCGGCGCCTACTTCCCGGCGACGAGAAGGTGTTACCGATGGGGCTGGAAAGGGAGTCGTCGGGGGAAGAAGGACCTAAAAGAAAAGAGGTTTCAATAAATTAACAAATCAGAAAATTTGGAAAATGAAAACGCAACAGAGAGAGGAGCTATACGAACCGTTGTTGAAATTCGGAGAAGAATCGGAAGCCATGGTTTTGGTTTTCTCAGAGAAAATCAGACACAGAAGAAAGAGTGTTCGTGATACAGCGAGCGCGGTAAGAGGTGAGCAGTGGTCATAACGGGAAGACATGGCGGGGAATGATATGAGGATTCCCGCCAAAACTTGTGGGCTTGAATTGGGCCTTGAGGTTGTCGAGTAAAACATATGGGCAATTGCTTCCTGCACGCCATCACTAAGTAAAGCCCAAGCCCATGCTAATTGGATTGCTATAAAGGTAGCCCAAATCGATGCCATTAACAACTCTACATTTTTTTAATTACTTTGTCGCTCACCACTTCTTCTCCGAATTACATATTATACACTTTCTTTTTGCTTAGGAATAAATTGTTTACCTAATCAAGTATGTATTTTATCATTTTTAAATAAAGTATATTTTATTATGTTTTAACCATCAAATTAAACAATATGGTATTTACTTAGATGTGACATTTTTACTTCAATCTTAATCGGAAATATTTGAAGATATCCTATGAGATTAATAATGGAATATACGATAAAAGAATTTGAAACTGAAAAAAATTATTGACCAATAGAAAAAAAAATAAAAATAAATTGTAAATATTCTAAAATATGTTTTTATAAAAAAAAATTGAACATGTCAATTTCTATAATTTTGTATTTGTTAGCTACTTCAATAGACAATTTTGTTATTATTTTCGGCTAATTTTGTCAACATATCATTCCAAAAATCAAAACTTGATTGAAGTGACTTCAAGATAACTTCATCCCCTCCTCTTATGATTATTAAAAATATAATAAAATAAAATAAATTTACTCAAATCCAAGTGTCTTAACACTTCAACGAGAGGTCATATAATTGCAGTACAATTTCAAAACATTCTTTTGATAACCAGTCACTTAACAACTATAAAATAATGTTCATAGAACTATACAATAATGGTCATTAATTTTAAAACACTTTGGGTTAAAGCCTTAAGCTTCTTTTCGACGATATTGACATTTTACATAATATAATATTTGAGGTGATTGGATCAGCATCTAATGAATGGTGAATTAAATTAAGTAAAGCATCAAAACATACTTTCTATGTTACTTTTCACATAATATGTTATATGCAAGAATCAAATGAGCAATACGTTGATGTGTGTACATTCTCATGACATCCAGCGATGGTCGAATTACACATAAATAAATTTAAGAATTATCATGTCTGCAAGTTGATTTGACATCTAAAATATTAGTGAAATAAGTGATTTCGCAAGTCAATACAAGAGCCAAAAATAGGGCAACAAAAAGCAACGATAATACACTATATACTGATTCTTTTTTCAGAAAGAAAATTAATCATTTTCTGAATACTGATTCTTATGATTAGTCGCAATTCAAATTTCATATAATTTTTTTACAGGGTGGGAAGGATTTGGTGGTTTTGTTAATAATTAATTTATGTTTACAAAACTTGATTAAACATTACATGTGTGGCCTCAAACCAGAACATATCCTAAATTCTAGACAAAGGTATTTATCAGAAAATCTCTTTCAAAGTTTCTAGAGAAAAAAAACTTGGAAAAACAACTTTTTTCATGTGAAGCGAAAAACTTGAACTATTGAAAAATCTATGAACCCTAAACCCTATTAATGGAAGATTGGTCATAATTCATGATCAGACTTCATTAGATCCTTTCAATCATAAGGTACACAATCTCCCAATCTTAAGCCAAATTAAATACAAGTTTTCAAAATGGTGTTGTTTGGATCTTCAGTTATCTACCATGTTACATTTAAGAATGATTTTGGACCACACAAATGAAGGATGACTTTCAATGAGTTGGACCACCCACTTGAACACTTGAAGGAGAAGTCAATATTATAAGAGATTAATGATAATGAAACATTAATCCCGCCAAAAAGCAATGATAGCATGTTCAAAAGGTTCATGGATTAACGTCCCAACAAAATGTATACACAAAGAGTTGATTAAGATTTCAAAGCAAACAACGGTTTATTTTAAAATGTAATAACCTTATTACTCTAAGAAACAAACAGTGATTTGAACATTCAAATGTTTCGTAAATATACATTAGGAAAGCACGAAGAACAACTTAAGAAACCTTCTTAGTTGTTTTTTCCTATTCATAATATTCAAATATAGGGCTTTATGAACCTATTCATAATATATTATTCTTACTCAAAAGCTTTGCCGAAAGACATTTGCGATTTCATGGCCACCAACTTTAAAGAAAGTTGATTTTCTCATATTTTTTTTTCTTTCTTTCTGATGTTAATTAAACGTTAGCAATATCTGAACCAAATTTGTTAAATATTGATCCTGAGAAAACTAGGATTTTAAAATGATGATGAGCCAGAATTAGCAAGTCGTATATATCTATACATGTAATCCATTTGAGGGAGATCTGTTAGGTATATATATTTTGAAGTATACATGTAAAGGATATATTCCTGAGGTTTGTACGAGTATTCCTTATAGCTAGTGACTGCCTCTTTTTCTATGAAAAGTTTGAGCGCACTTGGTTTATCTAGTACTTTACTGTAAAAGCTAACTTCAAACTAAGTTCCACAAGATGCTTCCCATTTCATAGCCTCTTTTGTGCAAAATGCATTCTTTTAAATTATTATTATTAGGGTTACGGATGATTCTTCCCTTCTTCTTAAGCTTCCCTTATCTTTGTACGTCTATATTTATTCCTTTATAATACATGTGTATGTCTGTGTTTATGAGGTGCATGTATATGCATATTTTCTGCAGAATATGAAAGCTAGGTTTCACATGTGTATGTATACCATTGGAACTGATAAAAAATAGCATTGGAAGTCGAATACACAAGTCCTTTATCTTGAATTGAACCGCGTTTCAAGCAAGGACAGGACACAAAATAAATGCAGATTCGTATTAATATTGCAAGTTAACTAGGTGAAGTACGCATTCTCGTTTTGTGGAGGCAAAAGAAAAAGAACGAGCTTTTGGAATTGTGTTCAATGCAATGCCATCGAAACAAACAAAAGCACCTACCCCTTTGAAAAATCCTTGGCTTGCCAAACCGCAGATTAATATAGATCGTAAGTTATGTTATCTGTTGTTTGTTCCCATCTAGAAACATTGGGTTTGATGCAGCTTATTGACAAGACACACTAAACAAATTGATGTGAAGTGTCACTATTTATGTAGAATTAAATATGGATGATAATGAAAACTCGGCAATTCGTCCCAACTTTGCTTGCAGCATAATGGCGACAAAAGGGACTAGAAGTAGGAACATTATGATTAACAAAGATGTAAAAAGTGAATTACATCAAAACAAGAAGACAAAACTGCCAAACCTATATAACTAGGGGCATGTGCTGCACGCTAATTAAATCAAATACCAAACTTAACAAATGTATAATAATATGAATATAATATAAGTATTTCAACCAAAACAACAACAACAAGAAGCTCTCTTAGTCTACGTTGATTAATGTTCCCCTTGCTTATGTTGATGAGCCTCTATCTAAAGTCCTCCAAGAGGGCTCTAGCTGAATTAAAATAGTAAGTATTCTGTTCCATTGTCTTCTTTTCCAGAATCTAAATATACCCTCTGATCTCATTTTTTGTATCCTGAAAAATTAAGATTTTGGGTGTGACAAGTATGTCAGATCAGGTCTGAAGGAGGCTAGGGGAAAGGGATGGTGTGGAATAAAAAACGGTTCTTGAGAAGCAGCAGTGGCTGAGAGAGAAGGCATAGTTGCACTTGCACCATCACGAGTGTGGAAAGAAACACTCCTAAGATTGAGATTGTGTTGCTGCTCAAAAGGGTCTATGGAGCTGTTGTCACCCTTAGCGTTGAAGCTTTGTTCAGGACCTTGATCATAAAGAAAACCACTAAACACATGTCCTCCAATGTTCACAGAAGTTTGATACGCGATTTCATTGACCGTGTCATCCATAGATCGCACCTGAACACAGCTGAATGACGCCATGGAACTGGTAACAGCTGGAAATTTGAACTCCAAGCCTGAATTAGACAAATCACTGATATACATATATATCTATATATCACCAAAAATGAGGAGGGGGAAACTATAAAATGAAAACAAAAAAGGAGCAGTAATTCTGATACCCAATTGGCTATATGTTTCATCTAAATGATATATGAAAATAGGTTATGTGGTTGATTTTATGAGTATGTATATATGATAATGTTTTTGAGACATAAAATAATAACAGCAGAATTAAGGAAAAGGAGGGTGTTAGGGCTGGATTAAGTATGTTATGTATGGATTTTAATTTGGGTTATAAAGTTATATACAGTGGAGAAATGCATATACAGTACTTGAATATGGGTTGTGCTTGTGCCTTTTGGGAATATCTGCCTGCAGAAGATTAGTGGTGAGAGGTTGGTGCTCCACTTTCTGGCGTCTTCTATCGACAGGAATCCAAGTGCTTCTGATATGGGTTTGGCACTTGAAGCCTTTGTTCTTGCAGCAGGTTCTGCACCTTGAGTAGGCACAGTCCTTTTTGGCTTGGTTCCCACACTCTTGACACTTTGATCCCTTTACCACTATTTCTAGGCCTTGTTCTTGCATCGTGGACATCTTTACACTGAAAGAGTGAAAGTTCACCCTTTACCACCTTTTTTTGCCACTTCTCTGCGATCTGATGCAAGAGCAGTACTCTCTCAGAGTGACGATGATGGGTATAGAATAAAGCAAAAAAAATTGGTATATATATAAGCACTTCAAAGGAGTTGATCAAAAAAATAAATTTGCACCATGGCAAAGCTGCCATAATTGCACAGAATAAATTCTAGGTCGAAGTAAAACCCACAAAGTATGCAGCAATAGCAAAATTTTACAAGTAAAAGTTGTAATAAAAACGAAAAACAATTTAAATAAGAGAGAGGTCGTCTATTAATTTACAAACAAATGCAGGAATGAACCAATTTTAAGCAGATTTGTTTTTATGTAGATTATACAGTTTAATTATGTGATTATATATTATGTGAGTGTATATTCAAAAGTCGCTTAGAAGCTCGAGTTCTGATTTAGTTTTTATCTTGACAATATATAAAATTTTATATTTTATACTTTTTTAAAATATTTGGTTTGAATAAATTAATTTATATTTCTTAAATTTTACATTTTAGTTTAGATAAGACTAATTATATATTACATATTACCGAAACTAAAGTATTTGAGGAAAGAATAATATGAAATAACTTAATAATTTGAAATATTGACTTGTTTTACAATTGAAGGAAATAGTACAGATGAAAGAAAGACTAGGGCGGAAAGATAGAGGATGAAGCACGCGGAGAGTGAGTAGAGAGAAAGGAGATGCTGATGAGAGAGATGAGAATGAAGAGATGGGTGGTAGAGAACAAAAATATATCAATATAACTCAGATTTTTATTTTTAATAAATGTAAGAACTTAAAAGACAATTATCACACTAAAATATGAATATTTTATGTATGGATATTCTAGGTGATTTGATAATAGTCTAATAGTAATAATTTCAACAAATCTTACCAGGACACATGTTATGTTTAATTTTAACTCATTCTCATATATATTATAAATTAACAGTATTTCTAATTAACTTCAAACAAAATAAAAGATGAGTATGTTTTAAAGAAATTTCCGTCAAGTCTTCACATAAAAAAAAAAAACTTATTAGTATGAGTTTAAATATAAAATTATGGATACAGTTTTAAAAATTATATAAAAAAATTACATTTATTTTTTTAATTAAATTGTTATGAAGAGATGTAATATCCATGATTTATTATTATTAATGTCCTAGTTAATAATACATTATAAATCCATTATAAATCCAGATAGCTACAATTATATTGTATATAATATAATTTGATGACATTAAGTTGCGAAAAAAATATTTATACATAAAATTCATGTAATCATATCATACTATATAAATTAACAGTAACTCTAATTAACGTTAAATAAAATACGAGTGTCTTTTAAAGAAATTTTCGTCAAGTCTTAAAAAAAAAACGTATTAAGATGAGTTTAAATAAAAGTATCCATAAAATTTTAAAAATTTATTTACATTTATTTTTTATATTTTTTCTTTTAATTAATTTGGTTTGGAGAGATGTAATATCCATGATTTATTATTATTGATGTCCTAGTTAATAATACATTATAAATCCACATAACTACAACTATATTATATAATACAATTTGACCACACTAAGTTGCGAAAAAAAATATTTATACATACTATAAAAATATATATATATATATATATATATATATATATATATATATATATATATATATATATAACAAATATTTAGTAATCATTGTTTGAGTTACACGCTTTATCACCTAAACATTCACACTATCACAATAATTATATATCGCTTAAACAATGATATGTGGCTTCAGTGATATAACATATAAGAACACTCATCTTCAAAAAAATATAAAAGAAAAAAGAAAATAATAGAATTACTCAATCCACATATATCCTCACTGCTTCAAAAATATATTGTATATTTTTTTTTTTTGACTTCCAATCCATATAAGACCTAAATTATACATATATTTATATTTGTATAGATTTCTAAAATCATAATTATGTGTTTTATTATAAAAGTTATACTAGAATTATATATATATATATATATATATATATATA